>Ga0187892_10000921_pt1 | contig 72875 bp, 64 predicted proteins | sample MA1701073metaG_FD_139345 | JGI IMG/M metagenome (GOLD analysis project Ga0187892, IMG submission 139345) | Bio-ooze microbial communities from a basaltic lava cave in the Kipuka Kanohina Cave System on the Island of Hawaii, USA - MA170107-3 metaG ...
AAGAAGAAGCTGAGGCGCGGGGCGGTCTGATCGACGCCCAACCCCCGCCGCTTCAGCTCCTCCACGACCGCCCGCGCGTGCGCCATCACGAGCCCCAGTTCCTGCACTGCCGTCGCCCCCGCCTCCTCCAGGTTGTAGCCGACGAAGCTGATGGGGTTCCAGCGAGGGAGTTGACGCACGCAGTACTCCACCGTGTCGCATGCCAGCCGGAAGGAGGCGCGCGGGCCGAGCGGCTGGGGCGCGGTCGTGATAGCGCACTCCATGAGGAAGTCGTTCTGGCAGGTGCCGGCCAGCTGGTCGAGTGGCACGCCGGCCCGGCGCGCCGTCGCGAGGTACATGGCCATGCCGATGATGGCCATGCCGGGATTGCAGGTCACCAGTGACACGCTCACCTGGTCCAGCGCGATGCCGGCGAACAGGCGCGCCATATCCTCGAGGCAGTCGATGGCGACTCCGCCCAGCCCGGCATCAGCCCGCGCCTCCGGCGCGTCGGAGTCGTAGCCGCGCAGCGTGGGGTAGTCGAAGGTGATGTTGAGCCCGGTCGCCCCGTGCGCCAGGAGGTAGCGGAGCCGCTCATTGGTATCCTCCGGCGTGCCGTAGCCGGCGAGAGGCCGCAGCGTCCAGGCGCGCCGGCGGTACATGGTCGGATACGCGCCTCGCGTGAAGGGCGGCTCGCCGGGGAGTCCGAGGTCACGCCCGTAGTCGAGGTCGGCTACGTCCGCTGGCCCGTAGAGGGGGCTGACGGGGATGCCCGCCGCAGTTGTCGGCCGGTCGTTCGTGGAACCGAAGTGGCTCTCGTGCCACCGAGCGAACTCCCCGCGGAGCCGGTCGAGCGCCTCTAGGTGAGATGGCGGTGTGTCCATGGTCTCCTCGCTCACGCCCTGCGAATCAGGACGTCGCCGTGGTCGCGCGGATACCGAGGGCCACTAGTCGCGGCGGCATCCGCTCGGTCAGGAGGCCGATCCGGCCGAGGTTGTTCAGCAGCGTGATGTGCAGATCGCGCTTGAAAAGCCGGCGGAAGAGCGACGACTCGGCGCCGACGGCGCGCTCCTTCCGGAGCTGCTGGATCTGCCGGATCTCCACGGCCGTGAACCCCACGTCCCGATAGACGTCATGAGGGAAGAGCCCGGTGAGCACCTTCTCGAGGGCCCAGAGCGTGAACTCCTCGAGCTCCCGTCGCTCCATCTCGGCCATCCCCCGAACGACGGTGGGCAGGCCGAGCATCCCGAAGCCCATGTGGCGGGACTCGTCCCGGACGATGTACCGGCAGATATGGCGGAGGAGCTCGGCCTTGGAGCTCTCGGCCAACATCTTGAAGAGCGCGACCGCGAACGTCTCGGCCACGAGCTGGAGGCCGACCGTCTTCACCGGCCACCGGGAGTCGCCGAGCAGGGTGTCGAACAGCTCCCGTTCGTTGGGCGGCATCGGATAGACGAGGCCGCCGAGCTTCTCCATGATGTACCGGTGCAGAGCCTCGGTATGGCGGCCTCGTCGACCACCTGCGTGGCCTGGAAGAATTTCGCGTCAGTGCCGGAGACGGTCTCGACGAGCTGACTGCCGACGAGCATCGCACCGTGCTCGCCGTAGAGGAGAACGCTCATCCGCCAGGCCGTGAATCGGTGGTTCAGCTCCGCCCGCTGGCGGGGGCTCAACCTGTCCCAGAACGGCGTGCCATAGATGTCGATCAGCTCGTCGGCCACGACACCCTCCTCAAGGTCGACCGGCCGCTCCCAGGGAACGTCCTTGGAGACGTTCCACTGGTCGCGCTTGGCGTTCTCGTACAGGCGACGCAACTCGTCCGTCTTCGACGGCGTAGCTCTCGTGGAAGACGCTCTCGTACCGCGCGGGCACCCGGTCCGACGTTCCCATCTCGGCTCCTCCAGCGGCCGGCTCTTCCGCCCGTCCGGCTTTCTCCGTAGCGGCGTCTGCTTCCAAACACGCGGGGCTCGCGGAAGTCGCCGCAGACCACGCGCAGGCGCGCGGTCAGCTCGCCCACGGTAGCGCGCGCCGAGGCCGCCTCGACGAAGTAGGGCATAAGGTTGTCATTCCGGCCGGCGGCCTCGGCGCGCGCGTCCAGGGCCTTCTCCACGCCCCACGTTGGTCGGGCCCGGCGCGCTTCCGGTCCAGGCGCGCGAGGCGGCTTCAAACAGGTGAGCCGCCTCGGCGAGAGCCTCGATCGTCCGGACATCGAGGGCGCTCTTCACACGCGGCCGCTCAATCGTAAGCACGACGACGTCCTCGGCGCGGTTCAGCCGTAGCGTGTCCTCCGCGCGGGCAGAGTTTCCCGATGAATCCATGAAATGAACTCTACGGTTCACATCTTGTATGATCGCGGGAGTCGGTTGTCAAGGGCCCTGGAGGGGAGGGTGCGATGGGGCGGACGCGAGCGCTCCTGCGGGAGGAGATTGTCCGGGTCGCAGCCAAGTGCTTTGGTGAGATGGGTTACCGTGCCACCTCTCTCGGTACGGTCGCCGCCGAGGTGGGCATCTCCAAGGTGACCCTCTACAAGCACGTGACCAGCAAGGAGGAGTTGCTCTGCCGGGTGTTCGACTGCACCATCGAGACGTTCCGGGCCGGTCTCCGTCACATCGTCGGCCAACCGCTCCCGGCGGACGAGAAGCTGCGCCGCATCATCCGCTACCAGGTGACCCTGCTGGCGAGTCATCTGCCGTTTCTCCGAGTGTTCTTCAGCGAGGAGAGCGGCCTGCCCGGCCCGATGGCTCGCCGCGCCGCGCAGGAGAAGCGCGACTACGATCGCGCCATTGAGGAGGTGGTCCGGGAAGGAATCGCGGAGGGTACGTTTCGGCATCTTCCCCCCACGCCGATGGTCTTCGGCGTGCTCGGGATGTGCAACTGGCTGTACAAGTGGTATCGACCCGACGGCGCGTTGAGCGCCGACGACATCGCGTCGATCTTCATCGATCTGCTCGAGCGCGGTTACTTGAGCCACCCGAGATCGTCGGGAGGCGCAGGCATCGCGGCGGGGCTGGATCGGATCGAGCAGGGGGTGGCTCGAATCGAGCGGCGGCTCGGGGGGCAGGCGGCGAAGCGAAGGCAGACGAGGGCGGCGAGAAGTGGTAGTGCGGCGTCGGCCCGGACTAAGGCTCCCAGCGCCTGATTCGTCGCCGGGTTCCGCTGGTTCCCCGGGGGCAAAACAGGTCGCGCACCGCAGGCGCCGGCGCCCCGCCCTCTCTACGCCGGCGAGCCCAGCCCACCGACGATGCGGGAAGCCTCTTGTAGACCGTGACGCTACCCATGATCGGCGGGACTGAGTTGTAGTAGGAGTTCCGCTGCGGCCACTCGTCCCGGGTTCCGCACTCCCGTCCTTGACAACTGCCACCGCTTCAGCGTATCTATCGATGCCTATGGTTAGCCCAACATAACCAGAGTCGTGAAAGCCACTGAGAAACATGATCGGATCAAATAGTTCCGTTGGTAAGCCCATGGCGAATCTGAGGGCACTGCTCCGACCGCTTCCCCGTGAGCGGCTCCATGAGCGCGTCATCGCCCAGCTCAAGCAGCTCATCGTCTCCGCCCAGGTCGAGGTGGGGCAAAAGCTGCCGCCCGAGCGGACGCTGGTGACTCACCTCGGCGTCAGCCGGGTCGTCGTGCGCGAAGCGCTCCGCTCACTCGAGCAGGCCGGGTTCGTGGAGATCAGACCGGGCGCCGCGGGCGGCGCCTTCATCACCGCGGCGCTGCACAAGCCACTCAGCAACTCTGTCCGTGACCTGGTCAGCGGCGGCAAGCTGACAGCTCAGCACTTCTTCGAGGCCCGACGAGCGGTCGAGTGCGCGAGCGTGGCGCTGGCGGCGGAGCGGGTCCGTGCGGAGGACATCGTACGGCTCCGGGCGATCAACCGGCGGCTGCTCGACGACCTCGATGACAAGACCAGGCTCCGGGAACACAATGCGGCGTTTCATGTGGCGATCGCAAAGATCTCAGAGAATCCTCTTATCACGCTGCTTGTCGAGTCCTTGATGGATCTCCTGAACACGGTCTATCCGCGCTCGCGCCAATCCCAGGCTTTCATCCGGGACACGTTCGACCGCCACGAGGCGATCATCGCCGCGCTCGAGCAGCGCAACGTAGTGCTGTGCCAGGAGCTGATGGCGCGCGACACGGCGTTCACCGCGAGACTCGAGGGCGCTTTGGACGGGCGCCAAGACGGTGACGCCGCCGGGCAACCGACCACCTGAGAGGATTGCGCAGATGGCGATCGGCGACACGCAGCAATCGGGGTACGGGCGTCTCAGGCCCTCGCCCGGAGGCGAGCTGACGGAAGTCGGCCCTGGCACGCCGGCAGGTGAACTGCTGCGGCGCTACTGGCAACCGGTGGGCCTGTCCGCCGAGGTTAACGACCGCCCGGTGCGGGTCCGCGTGCTCGGCGAGGACCTGATCTTGTTTCGCGACGGTCGAGGCCGGGTCGGCCTGGTCGATGAGCACTGCGCGCATCGCGGGACGTCCCTCCACTACGGCCGCCCCGAGCGCGACGGAATCCGCTGCTGCTACCACGGATGGCTGTTCGACGTCGAGGGCCACTGCCTGGATCAGCCCTGCGAGCCGCCTGAGAGCACCTACAAGGACAAGGTCCGTCAGCCGTGGTATCCGTGCCGTGAACATCACGGGCTGGTGGTCGCCTACCTTGGGCCCCTCGACCGGATGCCGGTGCTACCGCGGTGGGACCTCATCGAGGAGGGCGACGGCGTGGTGGTCGCCGATGGCACCTCCTATGGCCTTGGGGGCGGCACGATCCTGGACTGCAACTGGCTTCAGACCTTCGAGAACGTCATGGATCCCTTCCACGTTTCGGTCCTGCACTCCACCGTCAGCGGTCAGCAGTTCTCCGCCGCGATGGCCTCGCGGCCCCGGGTGACGTGGGAGTTGACCGAGCGGGGGATGCGCTCGATCCAGGAGCGCGAGCTGAGCGATGGGCGCCCGTTCCGGCGGATCACCGAGGTGCTGATCCCGAACGTCCGCATCGTGCCCAACCCACACGCGGGCGGAGATCAGGGATTCAGGCGCGCTGACGCCCTGGGCTGGCACCTGCCGATCGACGACACCCACACCCGCCTGTACTCACTGCTGCGAGTGCCGGTGCGGGACGGCCAGCCCGTCTTGCCGCCGCGTGCCCGCCACGGCGGCAAGCCCTGGGTCGAGCTGAGCGAGCAGGAGCACCAGCGCATGCCCGGCGACGCCGAGGCGATGATCAGCCAGGGGCCGATCGCGATCCACGCCCTCGAGCACCTCGCCACGTCCGACCGCGGCGTCATCATGCTCCGCCGGCTGCTCAAGCAACAGATCGACGGGGTCCGACGGGGTGAGGATCCGGCCGGTGTCAGCCACGATCCGGCGCAGGATCTCATCACGACCACCGCAGGCAACTGGGTGTTGGAGGCAGCGAGGCCCTGAGGGCCCACGGCGGTGTGCGCCCGGATCATCCAGAGGAGGGCGAGGTCATGAGGACGCGTCAGGTCCTGGCGATAGTTCTCGTCGTGTCGGCGCTGACGGCCGCCAGCGTCTTCGCGCACATGGCGCGTGTCGTGTCGGCGGCGGCCAAGCCGGCAACCCTGTCCAAGGCGGTTCAAGACCTCTACGAGGCGGCCAGAAAGGAGGGCGAGGTCCTCCTCTGGGGCCCGCCGACCGATACGATCGAGAGGTTTTACCCTCAGGAGTTCCAGAGCGCCTTCCCCGGAATCGTCGTGAAGACGGTCGGTGACGCGCAGGCGCCGCAAAAGCTCCTCACCGAGGCGGTCGCCGGCACCCACCAGGCGGACGTCTTTTGGTGGCCGATTGCCGGATTCCTTCCCTTGCAGAAGCGAGGACTGGTAGCGAAGTTCGACGCCGGGGCGCTCGCGGCATTCGGCATCGGAGCGGACGACACCACCCTCGACGGCCGGGCGCTGAAGGCGGCCAACGTCATCTACACGCTCGCGTACGACACGCGACGCATGAAACCCCAAGGGCTTCCGAAGACCTGGGAGGAGATGCTCGATCCGCGCTGGCGCGGTCGGATCGTGGGCGCAACGCTCCTGATGCCCGGTGTCCCGGCCACGCTGGGCCTCGTCAAGGGCGAGACGTGGATGCTCGACTTCACGCGAAAACTCAGGGACGAAGCGCAAGTCACCCTCGTGCCCAGCACGCCGGTGGCCCAGCAGATGCTCCTGCGCGGGGAGAAGGACCTCATGGTCTCGTTGATCAGCGAGGTGCTCAAGCGAAAGCATCTCCAGAACGACCCCGTGGACTGGGTGCCGGTGAGCCCGGCCTGGAGCACGCAGCACGTTCTGGGGGTGCTCGAGAAGGCGCCCCACCCGAACGCGGCCAGACTGTTCGCGCTCTGGGGTGCCAGCAAGGAAGGGAAAATCGCCATGGAGGGGGCCTCCTTCGACGGTGACGCCCGACCCGGCGCTCCCACGCGGCTCGCGAAGCTCGTCCGGGACGCTCGCTTGGAGATTCTCTTCGAGGACATGCAGAACACCGAGCCTCGGAGCGCGCTCTACGGGAAGGCGCGCAAGATCCTGGTGGGGGAGACGAAATAGCGCGAACCCGGAGGACACGGCCGTGGGCCTGCAGTGGCTCGTGTTGGGTACCGCCGGAGCGCTGGTCGTGTGGCTCGTCTCCGGGCCTCTGGCCTTCCTGCTCGTGACGGGATTCCGTGCAACCGAGGACGCGCTCCCCTTCGAGCCCGGGGTCGCGTGGACTCTCGAGAACTTCGTTCAGGTCTATGGCAACCCGGTGCTCTATCACCGGGTCCTGCCCGACACCGTGCTCTACACGGCGGGCGCGGTGGCCCTCACCATGATGCTGGGTATCTTCTTCGCCTGGCTCGTGGAACGAACGGACATACCGGCGCGCCACTTGCTCTTCATCGCCATCGTCAGCCCCGTGATCGTTCCCACCGTCGTGGTCGCCATCGCGTGGGTCTTCCTGCTGGGGCCCAACGTCGGCTGGGTGAACCTCCTGCTGCGCGGGGCGCTCGGGCTCGCCGGGCCGGGACCGCTCGACATCTTCAGCCTCGGCGGCGTGATCGTCGTGCAGGGCCTGGCCCTGGTCCCACTGAGCTTTCTCTTCATGACCGCGGCGTTCCGGAGCATGGACCCGGCCCTCGAGGAGGCGAGCGCCCTCTGCCGGGGCCGGCCCCTCACCACGTTCCGCAGGGTCACGCTGCCGATCCTGCTCCCGGCGACGCTGGCGCTGCTCATCGTCGTCGCCACCTTGACGCTGGAGGGCTTCGAGATCCCCATGGTCATCGGAGTCCCGGCACGCCTCCAGATTCTCAGCACGTGGATCTTCTTCGCGATCAACCCGCCCGCAGGCCTCCCGAACTACGGCCAGGTGGCCGCCATTGCCGTTCCCTTCGTGGGGCTCGGCGCGGTGCTGCTCGCCCTCTACAACCGGGCCACGCGGGTGGCCGAGCGGTACGCCGTCGTGACCGGGCGGGGCTACCGGCCGCGCCGCGTCAACCTCGGCCGGTGGCGCTACCCGGCGCTCGCTGTCGTTCTGGTGTACCTCCTGCTCGTCCTCGTGCTGCCCGCGGCCGTCATGCTGGGTGCGGCCCTCATCCCCGCCGCCGGCGGCTCTGCCGCGGCCGTCTCGTTCCAGCCGTTCGTGAACGTGCTGAGCAGTCCCACCACGCTTCTCGCCTTCCGCAACACGGTGGTGGCGGGCGGGCTGAGCGCGACGATCGTGGTGTTCGTTGCCTGCACGGTCTCATGGCTCGTGGTGAGGACCCGTCTGCCCGGGCGCTATCTCCTCGATTTCCTGACGTTCGCCCCTCTGACGATCCCGGCGGTGATCACCGGTGTGGCCATCGGCCTCCTGTACCTGGTAGTACCGGTTGGAATCTACGGCACTGTCTGGATCCTCGTGGCCGCGTACGCCACGCGCATGGCGGTGGCCACGCGCATCGTGCGCGCGAGCCTGATCCAGCTCCACCGGGAGCTGGAGGAGGCCTCTCACGTGAGCGGCGCCCGCTGGTTCACGACCTTCCGGCGGATCCTCCTGCCGCTCCTGGCGCCCGCCCTCATCCTCTCTTGGCTCCTCCTCTTCATCGTGAGCTTCCGGGAATTCACGCTCGGGATGCTCCTCTTCCGCCCCGCCAATGTCGTGCTCGGCGTGCACATCTGGAAGCTCTACGAGCGCGGGCACATTCAGGAGGCGAGCGCGCTGGGGTTCGTCATGATCGTGATGGTCCTGATCCTGGGCTTTCTCGCCCGGCGCTTCCTGGTGCCGAGGCTCGGGGAGGCATAGGCTTGGAGGAGAGGCGATGACAGACGCGACGCGAGCGAACCTGTCCGGGATGCGGGTCGACCACATCGGCAGCCTTCTCCGGCCGGAAAGCTTGAAGGCGACATTCATGCGCCACGCCGAGAGGAAGGCGAGCGCCGACGAGCTGCGACAGGCGCAGGATGTGGCCATCCGCGACGTCGTCGCCGAACAAGACGCGCACGGTGTGCCGGTCGTGACCGATGGGGAATACCGGCGCCTCAACTGGCAGGTCAGCTTCTCAGACGTCGAGGGCTGGGAGCTGTGGACGCGCTCCTGGGAGGGTCTCAGGCGCTATCCGGACCATCGTCGGCCGGGAGAGCAACCACTCGAGCGCGGGGAAGATGCCGTGGTGACCTTTCGGACGCCGGCAACGGCTCGCCTCCGTCTGATCCGCAACCGGCCGCTCGAGGAGTATCGGTTCACGCGCACTGCCACCGCGAGGCCAGTGAAGCTGACTCTCATCGGCCCGGATCGTATCTGTCAGATGTTCGATGCCGCTGCGTCACGCGGAATCTATCCCGATCCCGCGAGCTTCCTGGCCGACGTCGTCGCGATCGAGCGGCGCATGCTCGGTGAGCTGGTCGAGGCGGGCTGCAACTACGTTCAGGTCGACGAGCCGAGCTATACCGGCTACGTTGATCCTCCGACGCTGGAACGGATGCGTGCTCGTGGTGAAGACCCGACCAAGAACCTGGAGCGGGCCATCGACGCCGACAACCGGATCACCGCCGGCCTGCAGGGTGCCACCTTCGGCATCCATATCTGTCGCGGCAACCGCGCGAGCATGTGGCACCGGGAAGGCACGTACGACGCCATCGCCGAACGCCTGTTCACAGGCCTGAACTACCACCGGCTCCTGCTCGAGTACGACAGCGAGCGGGCCGGGACCTTCGAGCCGTTGCGCTTCGTGCCGAGAGAAAAGATCGCGGTGCTCGGCCTCATCACGACCAAGACCGGCCGGGTCGAGACCGTCGAGGAGCTGAAGCGTCGGCTCGAGGAGGCCAGCCGCTATCTTCCGCTCGAGCAACTCGCGCTCAGCCCGCAGTGCGGCTTCGCCTCTGGCCTGGCCGGCAACCTCCTCACCGAGGACGAGCAATGGCGCAAGCTCGACGTCATGCTCGACACCGCACGCCAGGTGTGGGGTGAGCCGTGACCATCCCGCGTGGGAACGGCGGGCGGGCCTGATGCTGGTCGTCCGCGCGCTCGAGAAAGCGTACCGCGGGTCGGTGGGCACCGTTCAAGCAGTTCGGGGTGTCAGCTTCGAGGTGCCGCGAGGACAGACGCTGACGCTGCTCGGCCCCAGCGGGTGCGGCAAGACGACGACGCTTCGCTGCATTGCCGGTCTCGAGCCCCTGGATGGCGGCGAGATCATCCTCGACGGCGTGCTGGTCGACTCGGCGGCGAGAGATATCCACGCCCCGCCGTATCACCGGCCGATCGGCATGGTCTTCCAGTCCTACGCCATCTGGCCGCACATGACCGTGTTCGACAACGTCGCCTACCCCCTAACAGTGGTGCGGCCGCGGCCCGCCAGAACGGAGATCGCGGAGCAAGTCCTGGATACGCTGCGGCTGGTCAAGATGGAGGCCCTGGCGAAGCGGCCCGTCCCGGAGCTGAGCGGCGGCCAGCAGCAGCGGGTGGCCCTCGCCCGCGCCCTGGTGGCCAAGCCCACGCTGCTGCTCCTCGACGAGCCGCTGAGCAACCTCGATGCGAAGCTCCGCGAACGGATGCGGGACGAGCTCCGATCGCTGATCACGACGCTCTGCCTCACCGCGCTGTACGTGACGCACGACCAGTTGGAAGCGCTGGCCATGTCCGATCGGATCGCCGTGATGGATCGGGGCGTCATCGTCCAGACGGGGAGTCCCCGCGAGATCTACAGCCGGCCGGGGCATCGGTTCGTTGCCGACTTCGTGGGTGCGGCCAACTTCTTCGAGGGCACCCTCAGCGGCGGGCCGGACGGGGACGTGAGCCTTGTCGCGCTCGATGGGGGGATCCTGCTCGCCTGCCGGCCGTCGCCGCAGGCCCAGAGCCCGACCCTCGGCGCGCGAGTGCTCGTGGTGATCCGCCCGGAAGACGTCGTCGTTAGCCGCACGCCCGACGGCACCGCCAACGTGCTCGAGGCCGGCGTGGAGCAGGTGACGTATCTCGGAAGCTTCGTGGAGTGCCGGGCGACGGCCCCGTGCGGGTTGGTCCACGCGCGGGCTCATTCCGCGCAGGATCTTCGTCGGGGTGAGCGTGTGTTCTTGAAACTTCCGCCAGAGTCCTGCCGGATTCTCGATGCGGATGGTAGATAGGGTGATCGGAGGCCTCGACCAGCCGGAGCCCAGCGGCCGTGGTTGCCCTGCCGAGGAGATGGTCATGGGGGCTGGGTGTGACCAAAGTCTGCGAAGCACATAGTATAGCAGCGCGGGGCGGATTCAACGGCATCGTGGCATCGACGCTCCCGCGGCTCTGCGCTTCCAGAGCGCCGCCCGGGGGGGGCGTATCGAGTTGGTCTCTTCAGGATATCAATGGACCTGCGCCGCCTCCGCTACTTCGTCGCCGTCGCCGACGAGCTCGACTTCCGGCGCGCGGCCGAGCGTCTCGGCCTCTTGCCGCCGCCGCTCAGCATCCAGATCCGCCGGCTCGAGAAGGAGATCGGGGCGCCGCTCTCTACCCGCGAGCGGCGGCGCGTCGTGCTGACCGCGGCGGGGTCAGCCCTGCTCGCAGAGGAGCGAAGGCGACATCAACGCCCGCCGCGCGCGCTCCCTCACCGCGTGCACCCCTGCCCCTGCCGTCCACCCCCACCTGCGCACGCTGGATTCCCCCTGGAGCCGCAGGCATAGCTCTTCGCCGACCCCGTCCTTTTCCCGGTCGTTCTCGCCACGTCGGTCGCGTTCGCCCGGCCCGTCACCGCTTCCTCGCGTGCACCGCGGTGGCGGTCCTCGTGTTCTTCTTCGTGAGCGCCTTCCGGACGTACAGCCATCCCAACTGGCCGGCGTTCGTGTGGCCGGCGCTGGCCGCGGACGTCGCGGGCGTGGCCGCCGGACGCCTCGCCGCCTGGCGTCGATCCGCGGTGCTCTCCGGCGCGGCGGTGTGCGTGGTCCTGTCCGCGCTCGCGGTGTGGCCGCCGCCCCCGGGCGGGCTGGCCGGGTCGGTCTATGGCTGGAGCGAGCTGGCCGCCGCGGGGCGGCCCCTCGACGACGGGGGGATGATCTTCTCCGACAGCTACCGGATCGGCTCCTCGGTCGCGTTCGCCCTGCGCGCCCCCGACCGGGTCTGGGTAGTGCGCCGGTCGACCCTTCGACTCACCGCGTGGGATTTCTGGGAGCGCCCGTCGAGCGGATCATCGGTGCTGTTCCTGTCGCAGACCGCGTCTCCGCGGCTGCAGACATGAGCCGACCACCACCCCTCACCCTGTCCTCTCCCCTGAGGAGAGAGGGTGTTCTCGAACCCGCGCCCCCATAGGGGGAGAGGGCTGGGTGAGGGGGCGCTGTGGCGGCCTGAGGGCCGCCGCGCGCGGCCGTGCGTTCAGAAGGCGAGCGGAACCGCGCGGCCTTCGCGCAGGGACTGCTCGGCGGCGAGACAGACGACGATGCGCTTGCGGGCCTCGTCCCCGGAGAGTAGCGGGCGCCGGGCGGCGAACGCGGCCACCACCTGGCGCGCCTGCTCACCCAGTTCGATGACCTCGCCCGAGCGCTCCAGCGGCACCGTCTCCGCGCCCCGGCCGCGCCCGCGCTCGATGCGCAGCTCGAAGGCGGGCTGTCCCGTGCGATCCAGCACGCCCGACCACCACGAGCGGACCGCGCCCGCGGTGCCCGCCACGTGGAGGACCTGGTGGTACTCGAAGCCGGCCAGGGTCTCGGTGATCACCGCATGGGCCTGGCCCGGGAAGCGCAGGATCGCGGTGAAGCTGTCGGACAGGCCAGCGCCGCGCGCCCCCGCGTCGCCCCACGCGTCCACGGAGAGCGGGTCGCCGACCCGGTCGAAGTACCACAGCATGAAGTCGAAGGAGTGGACCGGCTCCTCGAGGATCCACGAGCCGACGCGCGCGGGGTCGTAGCGCCAGCCGGTGGACCCCGGCCGGAACGGGAAGCGGAAGAGGGAGAAGGCAGCGTAGGTAGGGGTGCCGATCTCGCCCGCGTCGATGAGTGCCTTCACCCGGCCGTACTGGGCGGAGAGGCGCAGCTCGTGGCCGACCGTCAGGACCCGCCCGCTCGACCGGGCGGCCCGCAGCAGACGGTCGCAGTCCTCGAGGGTCGTCGCCATCGGCTTCTCGAGCAGGACGTCCTTGCCCGCCTCCAGCGCGGCCACCCCGACCTCGGCGTGCAGGTGATTGGGGACCACCACCGCCACCGCATCGATGTCGGGTCGGCGCAGCAGCGCCTGATGGCCGAGGTCCACCGTCACGCCGGGGAAATCCCGCCGGGCCGCGGCCGCGGTGGCCTCGCTCGCGCAGGCGATGCCGGCCAGCTCCGCGCCCGGCGCCGCGGTGATCGCGGCCGCGTGGTGGCGGCCCCAGAGCCCGTAGCCGATCAGCCCGAAGCGCATCAGCCCTTCAGCGCGCCCGCCACCAGCCCGCGCACGACCCATTTCTGGAGCGCGAGCACCAGGGCCAGCGTGGGCAGCAGCCCGAGCAGGCAGATGGCCATCATCAGGGTGAAGAACACGAAGTAGTCGGAGACGAGCCCGGCCAGGACGACCGGCACCGTCATGAGCTCGGGCCGGGACACCAGGATGAGCGGGATCAGCAGCTCGTGCCAGGACAGGATGAAGAGGATCACCCCGCAGGCGGCCAGGCCGGGCGTGGACAGGGGCAGGACGATCCGGAGAAAGGCCTGCCAGCGCGTGCAGCCGTCGATGCGCGCGGCGTCTTCCAGATCTGCCGGGAAGGACCCGAAGTAGGGCACGAGGATCAGGATCGCGTAGGGGAGCAGGAGCCCCACCTCGGCGACGACCACGCCGGTGAGCGAGTTCAGCAGCCCGTAGCTGCGGAACAGCACGTAGAGCGGGACCATCAGCACGATCAGGGGCACCATGCGCGACACCAGGCTCGCCTGGAGCAGCACCCGGGTCCAGCGCAGGCCCAGCCGGGCCAGGGTATACGCACTGAGGGCCGCCGCGGCAAGGGTGACGACGGTCACGGCCAGGCCCACCGCGAGGCTGTTGCGGAAGGCGAGCGGGAACTGCTCGACCGACTTCGGCAGGTAGGTGACCTGCTCGAAGATCGGTCCCTTGCTGCGCCCGCCCGAGAGGATGAGGCGAAAGTTGGCCAGGGTGTACTCGGCGGGCAGCAGGGCGTGGACGTCGCGCTGCACGCTCTTCTCCGACTGCAGGCTGCCGAGCACGACCGGGCCCAGGGGCAGCAGCAGGAACGCGATGCTGCCGAGGTTGAGGACCCAGAGGACGAGGCGCCGGGGCCACGACAGGCCGATCATCGCGGTGTCTCACGCATACTCGAGCCGCCGGTAGAGGAGCCGCACGTAGGCGATCGCGGCGAGGCCGATGATGAGCGCGAGCACCCACGCGGAGGCCGCGCCCAGCCCGATGTTGAACGGGGGCTGGAACGCGGTCCGGTACGTGTACCAGGCCGCCACCCACGTGTCGTTACCGGGCCCGCCCTGGGTGATCGCGAGGATCTCGTCGAAGACCATGAAGCCGAACGTGGTGCGCAGGATCAGGGTGACCGCCACGATCGGCCTGAGCAGCGGCAGGGTCAGGCGCCAGAGGCTCTGCCACGGTGAGGCCCCGTCCACCGCGGCCGCTTCGTAGATCTCGGCGGGGATGCCCTGCAGCGCCGCGTGGTAGAGGAGGATATTGAACGGGGTCGTCCGCCACACGTAGGCCACGATGACGACGCTCATGGCGAGCTGCGGATGGCCCAGCCAGTTCACGTAGTCGCCGATCAGCCCGAGCTGGTGGAGGACCCGGTTGAGATAGCCGTACTGGGCGTTGGCGATGAACGACCACAGCAGGCCGTTGACCACCGGCGGAACCGCCCAGGGAATGAGGATGAGGAGGCGCGTGAGGCGGGAGAGCCACACCCGCTCGTCGCTGATGGTGAGCGCGATGACCAGGCCGATCACCACCTCCAGGAAGACCGACGCGGCGACGAACACCAGGGTGTGGCGGAGCGAGAGCCAGAAGATCTCGTCCTGGAAGAGCCGGGCGAAGTTCGCCAGGCCCGCCCAGGGGAACTCGCCCGAGCGGAGGTGGCGGATGCTCACCTCGTGCAGGGACAGGTAGCCCGCGAAGCCGATCGGGTAGGCGAGGACCAGGACGAGGGCGGCCAGGGTGGGGAGGTTGAGGATCAGCACCAGCCGCGGCGCCGAGACCTCGCCTCCCCGGCGGCCGATCACGCGCGCTTGGCCCGGGCCACCGCCGCGGTCATGTTGTCACACGCCTGGTCGGCGGTGATCTTCCCTTGCAGGCACGCGGTCAGCTCCACGTTGATGGCGTCGCTCCAGCGCGGGTACCAGGGCTGCGAGACCGCGGGCACCACGTCGGCGAAGTTGGTGGCCTTCTTGAAGACGTCGAGGAGGGTGGGGACATCACCCCACTTCGCCCATGCCTTCCGCAGCAGGTCGCTCTCCATCACCGACTGGTAGCCGCTGGCCAGCATCGCGTCCTGGGCCAGGCGGTTGGCCTGGGTGTACTCGCCATTCTTGGTCCGGCCGCCCAGGTACTGCTGGAGCTTCCACGCCCACTCCCGGTTCTTGGTGGCGCCGGTGAGGATGTAGAGCATGGTGTAGCCGATGGTCTTGCCGTCGCCGGGCAGCCCGAGCACGCGGCCCTTGCCCGCGATCGGCGACTGGGCCTGATCGTTCACGAGGCTGATGTAGTAGTGGTGGAGCGTGCCGAGGAAGACATGCTGGCCCGCGTTGAACGCCTTCACCGCCGGGATGAACCGGAGGTTCAGCGAGTTGGGATCGGCCAGCTCGTCCTTGAAGGTGGCCTGCCACCACTTGAGCGTCTCGCGCGCCACCGAGCCCACGCCGAGCTGCGGGTTGAGCTGCTTGTCGAAGATGACCCCGCCGCGGTTCCAGGTCATGTTGAACCAGGTCGCGGGGAGCTGCTCGAAGCCGGCGCCGGCGACCCATAGGATGGGGTACTTGGCGACCCCGTCCCTTTTGGCCTTGCGCGCCTGGTCCAGCATCTCCGGATAGATCCGGAAGGGCTTGTCCTTGAAGCCGGCCTTGGCGAGCAGCTCGTCGTTGTAGATGAACGTCCACGCGGTGGAGAAGTAGGGCAGGCCCCAGGTCTTGCCGTCGCGCTGGGCGGCCGCCCGCGCGAATGGGGTGAAGTCCTTCACGTACTGGTCCACGCCGGGCAGCCCGTCGATCGGCTGCGCGATGCCCTGCTGGATGTAGCTGGCCAGGTACTGGATGGGCGAGAGCGAGGCGTCCACCTCGTCGCCGGCCGCGAACATGGCGGTGAGCTTGGCGACCTGGGGCTCGACGTTGGGCTCGATGATCTGGTTGAGCTTGACGCCCCAGTCGTCCTCGAACTGCTTGGCGATCTGCTCGTAGATCTTGCCGTACTGCCACACCACGAAGGTGAGCCGGGCCGGATTGCCGGCCGGCCGCTGGGCCCACGGCCCGCCCTGCGCGGCGAGCGGATGCGGGCGGAGCAGCCCGGCGGCGGCCGCGGCCACGGAGGCGCCCTGCAGGAACCGGCGGCGATCGAGAGACGTCGACGGGAGAGGCGAGGGGCTCATGGTGTGTCCTCCTGCATGTCCCAGGGGTGCGCGGCAGCGAGGCTGGCGGAAGTATAGACGAGGGCGGCAGTGAGGGCAAGGCATTGCGGCCGGACTGCGCGGGGCTCGACTCTGGTAGGCGAGCCCGCGCTATGCATGAAGGCACTGACGTGACTGATGAAGGCCGTGCAGTGCCCGTAGAGGCACGCGAAGGCGTCGGCTGATGCGGGCGAGGCCGGGTCTGGCGTCCCATCGCCTCGGGGGAGGCCTGCAGCGGGCTGAGGGCGAGGCCGTGAGTGGGGCGCAGGGAAGAGACGCGCACCGCTGCCGTGCCCGTCTGGGCGGCCATGACCAGACGCGAGAGCCGCGCGGCCGCGTAGGGAACCCGAGGAGGAGCGACGGTTGGCTACCAGCTTCCCGAACGGCGTCCGTGCTGGCGCGATGCGGGCACGATCGGAGAGTCCTCGCGCTAGCTATGCGACGCCCGGTCCTCGGATCGGAACGACTCACGCCCCTCGCTAGGCCTTGGCCCGGCGGCAGTTGAGACCGAAGAGATCGCGGAGGGTCTGGCGCTCCTCCCCGTCCAGATGCATCCAGCGCCGGAGCAGCAGCCAGCGTTTGCCGCGGATGAGGCCGCGGGCCTCGGCCCCCTGCCGGAAGAACTCGGCCCGGCGGGTCTCGTCCACGGCCTCACTGGCGTGGCGCAGGACGTCAAACTTGTCGTAGACGAGCCGGGCGTGGGACAGATGCTCCCGCAGGCTGAGCCGGTACGGCTCCCACATATCCCCGCACACGGCCCGGATCGTCCGCCGGCGCCGACGCGGCAGGGCCTCGGTGAAGAAGCGATCCAGGGTCTCACGCTTCCGGTCCGGCCCGACCCAGAGTGGCTCGCCGGTGGGTCCAGGTCGCTGACCACCGTGAGGAACTTGACGCTCTGGCCCACGAAGATCTCGTCCACGCCCAGGTAGCGCAGCGGCCGGCGGGGCCGGGCGGCCGCCCAGCGGCGCAGCACGCGTTTGTCCATGCGGCGCACCGTCTCCGGGGACAGTGCCCATCGGGGCGCCACCCGGCTGACCGGCGCCGCCTCACGGGCCTGGGCCACGGCGGCCTCCAGGCGGGTCGTGTAGTGGGCCTTGCCGTCCACGAACGGCAGCCGCTCGGTCCGCACGCCGCAGCGCGGGCAGCGGACCCGATGCACCTCGACCTGCAGCCACACCTGCCACGTCCCCCAGGGCAAGTCCCGGAGCCGACGCTCCGTCCCGCTATGGATCTCCGGGCAGGTCAGCCCGCAGCTCCCACACACGTACGCCGGCGCCTCCCCGGTCGGCCGGATCGCCAGCGTCAAGGTGTTGGCCGCCTCGTCAACCTCCCAGGCATACACCCCGTAGCCCGGCAGGCGCAGGATACGTGCCACGATTTCCTCGGGCATCGGCTCCCTCCTGTCCCTGATTGCGACTCACGTCAGGAGTCCTACCACACCCCGAGCCGATGCCCCTTCTCATCCATCACCACCGCATTCCAAGCGGGGCCCGTACAGATTCCGGTGAAGAGCGGGAATCGGTAGCCATGACTTCTGATCTACGAGCTTGTCTTCGGTAACCGAAACTTTGAGCTGATGCGGCGGCCGGCGTCGACCCGAGCCGTGCTATAGTCTGGGCGGCAATCCTGAAGGGTTCCGCAGCGCGCGGCCGCCTGAACCGCATGGACCACACCACACCAGTCCCGACGGCGCGGTCCCTCCAGTCGGCGGCGCTCCCGCCGGACCGGCGCCGCGCCCCCGCCCAGGGCGTTCCGCGACGACGAACCCACCAGTGGCTCGGCGGCGTGCGGATCGCCGTCGATCGACGCTTGAATCACGCCCTTCGCCTGTCCCGCGGCGAGCGTGAGGATCGCCGGTGGGCGGAGGCGCTGGAGGAGGCCCGCCGTTTCGCGCTCCGGCCCGGCAAGCGTCTGCGGCCGGCGCTGCTGCTCGTCGGGTTCGGGTTGGCCACCGGCCGCAGCCGGATCCCCCAGGGCCTCTGGAGCTTCGCCGCCGGCGTGGAGATCCTGCACGCCTTCTCGCTGATCCACGACGACGTCGCCGACCGCGCCGACACCCGGCGGGGCGGCCCCACGTTGCATCGGGTGCTCGGGCCCGGGTCGCTGGGGGAGAATCTCGCGGTGGTGGTCGGCGACTGCCTGTTCGCTCGCGCGCTGGAGACCATGCTCGACTCGAGGCTGCCGCGGGCCGACCGCGCTCTCCGGCACTACCTGCGAGTGTGCCGGCATGCCGCGCGGGGTCAGTTCCACGACCTCGACCTGTCGCGGGTCCCGCTCGGCAAGGTCACGCCCGCCCAGAGCCTCGGCGTGGCCCGGCTGAAGACGGCCAGCCTCGGCTTCGCGGCCCCGCTGGTGGGCGGCGCGCTGCTCGGCGGCGGCGCGCAGCCGTTGTGCCGCGCCCTCGCGCGGGTCGGCCACCATCTGGGCCTCGCCTTCCAGATCCGCAACGACCTCGTCGGCCTGTTCGGCGAGGCCGACTTCCTGGGCGCTTCCTCCGATCGCGACCTCGTCCAGGGCACGCGGACCTTCCCGCTGGTGGCCGCCTATCGCCGGGCGCCTCGTCCGGGCCAGAGCGAGATCGACGACCTGTGGTCCCGCGGAATCCGGGATCGGGCCGCCGTCGACCGGGCGCGCACGCTGGTCGAGGCGTATCGGGGACGCACCGCCGCCGAGCGCGCCGTGGCCCGGGCCTGTCTCGCCGCCCACCGTGTCCTCGATGACGCGATCCCTGCCGGCCCGTGGCGCCACCGTCTGAGCGCGTTGATCACCCTGGTGTACCGCCCCTTGGCCTGACGCCGTCCGGGCGGCAGCGTCAGACCCGGACCAGGAGCTCCGCGAAGCCCTCGACGAGCGCCGGATGCCGCCGGGCGATCTGCGTGAGCAGCGACAAGGTATCCGCGCCCAGGTCGACCTCCGCCAACGTCGTCACGACCGCGTCGAGGGTCGGGTCGTCGAGGGTGATCAAGCGCTCCTTGGCGAGCCAGTTGCGGAGCAGCTTCCGCTCCAGGCGCGAACGCCAGGCGCGCTCGTAGGCTCCGAGGGCGTCCTCGCCCGCGTCGCCGGCGCGGGCCGCCCCCGCCGCGATCTCGCCCGCGAACTTTCCCGACAGGCACGCGTTGACGATCCCCCCGCCCGTCAGCGGATCGATCAGCCGCGCGGCGTCTCCGACCAGCATGAGCCCGCTCGCGACCGTCCGCCGCGGGGGCGGGCACGTCGACACGGCGCCGGCCACCATGTCGAGCGGCCGACCCCGGGCGAGCGCCGGTTGCCTGGCCACCCAGTCGTCCAGGTAGCGCTTCGTATCGGCCTTCCCGCGCAGCAGGGCCAGCTGAACGCCGATGCCGACGTTGGCGATGCGGGGTCCCTTGGGGAAGACCCAGATGTACCCCCCCGGCGCCGCGGAGCCGACGTAGAAATCGCAGTACCGCGGATCGCACTCCACGTTGGTCAGGCGGTACTGGAACGTGGCGTCGACGTCTCGCGTCTTGAGGGGGGGCTGGATCCCGGCCCAGCGTCCCATCTGGGACTCGAAGCCGTCGGCCCCGATCGTGATCGCGGCCCTGATCTCCACGTCCTCGCCCAGCGTCTTCCCCACGATGCCGACGATGGCTCCGTCCTCCCGGAGGACGTCGCTGGCGTGTGTCTTGAGCAGGATGTCGGCGCCCGCCTCGGCGGCGTGCTCGGCCAGCGCCTTGTCGAACTGGCTCCGCTCGAGGACCATGCCGACCTCGTTGCCAGCCCGCTCGGCGCTGACCACCGCGCACGCGCCCCCCGGGGCATGGATGCGGGCGCCCTCGGGCGTCGTCGCGATCCACCGCGGATCGGGCGCGACCTCGCACTCGGCCATCCAGTCGCACGACACGCCCTCCGCGCAGCGGACCGGCGCCCCGATCTCCTGACGCTTCTCGATCAGGAGAGTGCGGGCTCCGCCCCGCGCCGCGAACTTGGCCGCCATGGAGCCGGCGGGTCCGGCGCCCACCACGAGCACCTGGGTCTCGATCCGCCTCACGCCCGGTCACCCGACCACGGGATCGGCGGCCCGCCCGTCCGCGCGGCCGCGGCGCCGCGGCCGCATCGCGGGGGGGACCGGCGCGCCGGGCGACCCGTCGATGGCGCCGACGGGGCACACGACGGCGCAGAGGCCGCACTCGGTGCAGTGCGGCAGGAAGACGATGGTCGAGGTCTCGTGGAGGAACATGGCGTTCGGCGGGCAGATGCCGATACACGCCCCGCAGTGCAGACACACGTTGTTGTCGACGATCATGACCCGAGCGCGTCCTGGCCCTGACGGGCCCTCCTGACCGCCTCGATGATGGGGCCGAGGCTGTCGTCGATGGCCTCGCAACGCTCCACCACGGTGCCGGTCACGACGATGTCGGCGCCGGCCGACACCAGCGCCGAGGCCTGATCGGGCCGCCGGACGCCGCCCCCCACCGCGACCAGGATCGACACGGCCTGGCGGACCCCCGAGACCATCTCGGCCCGGATCGGGGCCGCCGCGCCCGAGCCCGCCTCGAGGTAGACGATGGCCATCCCGAAGTACTCGGCGGCGAGCGCGTACCGCACCGCCTCGTCCACGTCGTCGCGCGCGATGAGGTCCGCCTGGCCGACCTCGCCGACCCGCATGCCGGGCTCGACCAGGAGGTAGCCGAGGGGGATCGGCTCCAGCTTGGCCTCGCGGACGGCCGGCGCCGCCGCCTTCTGCTCCCGCACCAGATACCGGGGGGAGCGGGAGTTGAGCAGGCTCATGAAGAAGATCGCGTCGGCGCCCGCGGAGACCACGGCCGCGTTGGACGGAAACAGGATGACGGGGACGCCGACGGCGGCCCGCACGCTCCGGACCGTGGCCGCCACCTCCTGTCGAGAGAGGCCGGGCGACGAGCCCCCGATCAGGACGGCGTCGGTCCCCAGGCGGCCGGCCGCCTCGGCGATGCGCGCGGCCTCCCGTGGCGCCTGCTTGTCGGGGTCGAGCAGGGTCATGTGCACGGGCCGCCGGGCTCTCGCGTCCCGGATCCGGTCCAGGACCGTCACGTGAGCACCCCGACCAGGAAGGCGCCCAGCACGCCGAGCATCCCCACCTTGACCAGCCGCTCGGCGCGGGCGGGCCGCGAGGGCAGGAGGCGGATCGCCCAGGCGAGCATCAGGTCGGGCGCCAGCACCGCCGCCAGGTACCAGACGCTCAGCGTCCCGAGCAGATAGGGCACGGGGCTCAGAAGCACGGCAGCCGCGAGCAGGATGGCCGCCCCCCGACCGGCCCGCTCGACCCCGACCCGCATGGGCCACGTCCGTCTGGCGGAGTCGCCCGGCGCGTCCACGATGTCCTTGGCGATCTCCCGCCCGGAGGCGGCCACGGCCGCGAGCACCCCCAGGCCCGCGGAGGGCCACGGGTCCCCCGCCGCGGCGCCCCCGCCGACGAACGCCAGCCCGACCAGGCACCCGATCGCCACGTTGCCGGGCAGCCCCTCCGCCTTGAGCCGCCACTCGTAGGCCAGCAGCGTGAGGACGGCGATCAGCACGATCAGCCCGAACAGCGAGCTCACCAGCCACCCCAGCGCGACCGCGACGGCGATCTCGCCGAGGGCCAGGCTGAGGGCGGCAGCGCGCCCGATCTGCCCCATGGGCAGCGGCCGCTCGGGGTGGCTCATGCGGTCGGCCTCGACGTCCTGGTGGTCGTTGAGCGTGTTCCCGCCCGCGGTGACAAGCACCGTGCACGTCGTTGACCAGCCGGCCGCCCACCACGAGACCGCGCCACCCGCCAGCATGCCGAGGACGGCCGCCAGACCGGACATCAGACAGTTCACCGGGCGGGCCAGCCGGATCGCCGCCCAGCGCGACCCGCGCCCTCCCCGCGCCCCGGCCTCACGCGGCGCCGGGCCGGACCGCGTCAACGCGCCGTCCTTTCCACCGCATGCCGTGCCGCCCGGCCACGAGCGCCCTGAGGATCGCCACGCGCGCCACCCAGAAGCACGGCAGGAGGCGGAGGCACGCGCCCGGGCCATCCCGCCCCAACCAGACGACGATACCGGTCTCGACGGCCACGACGCCGCCGAGCGCGACGATCGGCGCCATGCCGGCCCCGCCGATCAGGACCGACCGCGCCGCCCAGACCGCCAGGATGACGGGCGACACGAGCAGCGCACCCACGAGGGCGGCGGCGGGGAGGGCGAAGCGTGGCGCCCGTCCGTAAACGTCCAGCGCCCCGAACACCCAGCGGCGGACGGCCATGGGCTCGATTCGCGCCCGCTGCACCACCGGCTGCGGCAGCGCGACATGGCGCGGCCATCGCCCTGCGGCGGCGAACCGGCACGCGAGGCCGATGTCCTCCGCCACCAGCGTCTCGAGCCCCCGGAGGCCGCCCGCCGCGTCGAGCGCGTCGACGCGGACCGCCATCGCGCCGCCGAAGGCCCCGGGGATCACGCGCAGCGCGCTCGCGCCGCCCCACAGGCAGCGGCCGATCAACGCCTGCCAGACGAAGCCGGTCACCGGTCCCGCGCCACCGGCCAGAGCGTAGCCCGTGGACACGAGGGCGCCCGGCGTCGCGGCAATCGCGGCGACCATCTCGGCGATGTAGCCGGGCGGATACTCGCAGTCGGCATCGGCGAACACGAGGACGTCGGCGGGCTCCCGCCGGGCGAGCCCGAGCCCCCAGGCCAGGGCCCGCACCTTGCCGTTCTGACCGGGGCCCGGGGCCTCCTCGACGCGGGTGGCGACGAGATCGACGTCCGGGAAGTCCCGACCCAGCCCGGCCAGCGCCTCCCGATGATCCACCGGCGAACGGTCGTCGACGAGGACGATGCGCAGGCGCTCCCGAGGGTAGCCGGACGCGACGAGGCTGCGCACGGCGGCCGTGAAGATGGGTTGCCGCTCGCGGTACGGCAGGATCACGGTGACGTGTGGCCACGTGGCCGGCCGACGCCCCCGCGGGCGCGCGGCGAGGTGCGCGGCGAGGCAGAGCGCACCCTCCGTGACCGCCGTGAGCACTCCGAGAGCGACGGCGATGAGGCTTGCGTTGTCCAGGGTCTCCTCCGCGGCCGCATGCGGCGAGCTCGGACCCGGTCCCGTGCGCGGGCGGGCCGAACCCGGCTCCCGCGGCCCCGCGCGGCGGGGCTAGTGTACTGGCATCGTCTGGGGGGTTCAAGGCGGCGATGCGTCGAGACGCGCGGCGGCCGCGCACCGCCGCCGCCGGCTTGACTTCCCGTCTCGCGGCCCCTATGGTACGGGGCACTCCAGTCGCACCGCAGGCCCTCCCGAACGCGCGACGAGGCGGGAGACATCCAGTGAGCGCACCGCGATCGGGTCGCTTCATCTTCGAGGTCAGCCGCGCCGCGCACCTGCTGCGGCGACCGCCGCGGGCGCGACACCTCGTGCTGCCCGGCCTGCTCGTGGGCGGCGCGGTCGGTCTCGCGGGCCTCCACGGCCCCCCCGCCGCGCGACTGATCGACGGTCTCCTCCTGTTCAGCCTGCCCGCCGCCCTCGCCGCGGGCACGAGCCGGGTGCTCGTCCCCATCCTCGGGGGATCCGTCACCCCGGGCGTCCCGTCCTCGCTGGCCGTCGTCGCCATGGGATGGCATGGCCTCGTCTTCCTCCTCGCCCGAGCCGTCAGCGCGCCCTGGCTGGACGAGCAGGCGTCGGTCCGGCTCGCGTTCGTGCTCGCCACCGGGAGCCTGGCGTGGGGCCGCCTGGTCGCCCACGGGGCGCTGAGCCACGAGCGGCCGCTCCGATCCCTGCCGCCGGCCGTGGACCAGCCGGCCCTGGCGCTGGGGGCGGGCCTTCTCCTCGGCCACGTCGGGCCCGCCGACCTGCCGCTCGCGGCCGCCTCCACCGGCGCCTTCCTCGCCTCCGCCGCGCTGTTCCTCCACATCGCCGACCGGCCCGCGCGCACGGCGGTGGGGTACAGCGGCCTCCGGATGCTGCGTCACGTCGCCCGGAGCATCCTGTTCGGCCTGGACACCGCGGAGGTGGAGCGGCATCTGCTGGCCGCCTCCGTCCCGGCGGAGCTGCCCGTGCAAGTGGTCCTGTTCCGGAGGGTGCACGGCGGGCTCAAGGCGATCTTCCTGGTCCCCTGGATCCACCCGGGTCCGTACGGGCAGGTGGGCGGATCCGCCCTGCCCCAGAAGCTCGAGCAGGGCCTGGCCGACCTGGGGGTGCCCCTGCTGACGTTCCACGGTCCGTCGAACCACGACCAGAACCTCTGCGCGTCCGCCGACGTCGCCCGGCTGGTCTCGACCGTCCGCGAGCTCATCGGGCGGGCGCGGTTCTCCGGGTGCGCGTCCCCCATGGTCCGATGCGCCACGACAGACTATCAGGTGGTGGCCCAGGTCCTGGGCGACGGCCTGCTCCTGGCCGCGAGCTCCGCACCGCGACCGAGCGACGACATCGACCCGGCGCTGGCGCTCGCGGCCGTCGAGGCGGGACGGCGTGACGGCACCGCGGTGACGTTCATCGACGCGCACAACTGCTTCGCCGAGGGAGAAGGTGACGTCCACGTGGGCGATCCGGCCAGCTACGGCCTCGTGGACACGACGCGCCGGGCGGCTGACCAGGCCCGGGCGCTGACCGTCCGCGAGGCCGGGCCGCGCCTCGGGCTGGCCGCGACCCGACAGCTTGGCCAGGCGCACGGGGTCGGTCCGGCCGGCGTCGTTCTCGCGCTCGTGGAAGTCGGCACGCAGCGCTCGGCCTTCGTGCTACTGGACGGCAACAACCTGCTGGCCGCCGCGCGGGAGGCCGCCCGGGCGGGGGCGCTGGAAGTCGCGCAGGAAGCGGAGGTCTTCACCACCGACAATCACGTCCTCAACGTCGGCGGCCGGAGCTCCTTCCCCGCCGGGCTGGGGCTGACCCCGCCGGAGATGCGCCGCCTGATCGCGGACCTCGCGCGGCAGGCGGCGGCGGACCTCGAGGCCGTCCACGCGGCCATCGAGGCCGGGCGCGTGCCGGACGTGCGCGTGATGGGCCCCGGCGCCGCGGTGCGGTACGCCACGTACATCAAGGCGTCGCTGGCCGTCATGATCCCCGTCGCCGTGGCGTGCCTGCTGCTCGGCCTGCTGAGCTCGGCGCTCCTGCTGCTGCCCGGCGCCGCCGGCGAGGCGCGCTAGGGGGCCGGCGCTGGCGTCCCCTCGCGTCCTCCCGTGGCGCCGCCGACCCGGCGCGGGCGCCCTCTCCCGCCGGCGCGAGCGCGCCGGCCCGCGGATCGGGCGCGCGCTGCTGGACCGGGCCGTCTACCGCGAGACGCTGCCCCTGCTGCTGGTGGCGGCCGGCGTCCTGACGCTCCTCCACCTGGTCGACCGGCTCCCCTACTTCGCGGACCTGGTCGTGGCGGGCGTGCCGGCGGGCGGGGTGGGCCAGCTCGCGCTGTTGATGGTGCCGTCGCTCCTGGCCCACACGCTCCCCGTCGCCACGCTCCTCGCGACGCTGCTCACGGTGGGGCGGCAGGCCGCGAACCTGGAGTCGCTGGCGTTCCACGCGGCCGGCGTGAGCCCCGTCCGCCTCCTGCGCCCGTTCCTGGTCGTGGCGCTCGCCGTCACCGGGGTGACGGCGGTGTTGACCGTCCACCTGGAGCTGGCGGCGCGCCGGGCCTTGGAGCGCCGCGTCGACGACATCCGTCGGACGCGCCCGGCGACGGTCCTGCAGGAGCGGGTCTTCAACGTGGTGGGGGACTACGTGATCTACGTGGACGCGGTGCTCCCGTCCCGCCGGGACCTCCGGGGCATTCTCGTCGCCGACGAGCGCGACGCGACCCTCACGCGCCTGATCGCGGCCCCGCGGGGCTACCTGGCCGCCGGCGACGGGCAGGCGAAGGCCGTCCTGCGCCTCCTCGACGGCGCCGCCCACGAGTCGCGGGACGTGACGGGGAGCTGGTACCGGCGGAGCGCGTTCACGAGCCTCGACATCGACCTCTCCGGGCACGCGCCGCCAAAGCCGCGCTCGTGGACCCCGAGGCCGGAGAAGCGCATGGGCATGTGGGACCTCCTGTCCCAGACGCGGTCGCTCGAGATGCGAACGGACGTCCAGCGCTCGTGGCCGCTCGTGATCGAGTTCCACAAGCGCCTCGCCCTTCCCGTCGCCCCCGTGGTCTTCGCCGTTCTCGGCTTCGCCCTGGGCCACCGCCTCGGTCGGCACGGGCGCTACGCGCCGCTGGCCGCCAGCGTGGTCATCATGGTCACGTACTATCTGTTGCTGTTCACCCTCGAAGCGCCCGCCCGCCACAACCGTCTTCCCCCCTGGATCGCGGCCTGGACCCCCGTCGTCCTCTTCGGCGTCGCGGGTCTCGCCCTGCTGCGATCAAGCCTGCGGCCGCGGATGCGCCCGCTGCGTACGCGGCGCCGGCTCGGCCGCCGCCCGGCCGCCCGCGCCGTCGGGGCCGGGGCGCCGGACCCGGGCCGGCGGCCGTCGACCGCGGCCGGCCGCGCCCGGGCCGCCTGGATCGTGGACCGGCACCTCCTCCGCGAGTTCCTCACGTACCTGGCCTCGGGCCTGGCCGTGGCCGCGGCGGTCTTCGTGATCGTGGACCTCTTCGAGACGCTGGACCGCTACGCGCGGAGCCGGCCGCCCGTGGGCCACGTCCTGGAGCACTTCGCGTACCGCCTGCCCGCCGCCCTCCACCAGGCCTTGCCGGTGGTGGTGCTGCTGTCCAGCATCCTGCTGTTCATGCGGCTCGGGCAGCACCACGAGCTGACCGCCCTCAAGGCCGCCGGTGTGAGCCTCTACCGGGTCGCGTCCCCCGTCCTGCTCCTGGCGGTCGCGCTCGGCGTCGCCTCCTTCGGGCTCCAGGAGACCGTGCTCCCGTCCCTGAGCCACCGGGGCGACGAGGTGGACCGCGTGATGGTCGGCGGCGAACCCCCCCGTCATCTCCACGAGCGCACCGACGTGTGGTTCCGCGGCGCCGACGATCGGTTCCTGCGGGTCGACCGGCTCGACCCGCGGCGCCAGGCGCTGGACGGCGTGATGCTCCTGGAGGTCGCCCCGCCCTTCCGCGTCGTGACGCGCCTGGACGCCGACCGGGTCCGGTGGACCTCCGAGGGCTGGCAGTCCCAGGCCTCGGTGCTCCGCGAGTTCGGCGCGGACGAGCGGGTCCGGGCCACCGCGGTCGGCCGGGGCGCGGTGTCGCTGCCCGCCTCGCTCGACGCCCTGGGCGTGGCCCCTCGTCCCCCGGCGGCCATGAGCGCCCTCGAGCTCCGGCGCGACCTGGAGCGGGTGCGGCGCCACGGCCATCCTGTCGGTTCTCACGCCGTCCTGCTCCACTCGAAGCTGGCCTTCCCGGCGATCCACATCGTCTTCGCCGCGCTCGCGATCCCCTGCGCCTTGCGGTGGGCCGGCAGCGCGCGCGTGGCGGGCGTCGTCCTGGCGGTGGCGATCGCGGCCGCGTACTGGGTGACGAACGCCCTGGCCCTGGCCCTCGGCAAGGCGGGGCTCCTTCCGCCGGCCGTCGCGGCCTGGGCCGCCAACGTCATCTTCGGCGGGCTCGCGCTGGGCCTCTTCTGCGGGACCCGGTCGTGACCGCGCCGGCCGCCCCCGGAGCCGCCGCCCCGGCCGGCGCCGCCCGGGTCGTCGTCATCTGCGTGCCCACCCATCGGCGGCCGAAGATGCTCGGCGCGCTCCTCGAGGGCCTCGGCCGGCTCGCCTTCCGGGGCCCGCACCCCCGTGCGCGCCTCGTCGTCGTCGACAACGACCCGCTCGGGTCGGCCCGCGCCGTGTGCGACGCCGCGGGCCCGCGGCTCGGCTGGCCGCTCCGGTACGTGCTGGAGCCCCGTCGGGGCATCGCCGTCGCGCGCAACACCGCGATCCGGGAGGCCGGACCCGATGCGGACCTGATCGCCTTCGTCGACGACGACGAGGTGCCCGACCCGCGCTGGCTCGACGAGCTCCTGCGCGTCCAGGCGAGCCACCACGCCGACGTGGTCGCCGGCCCCGCGGTGCCGCAGTTCCTGCCCGGGGCGCCCCCCTGGCTCACCCGCGGGGGCCCCTTCCACCGCCGGCGCTACCGGACGGGGAGCCGGCCGCGCGCCGTGTCCACGAACAACGTGCTGATTCGCCGCGAGGTCTTCGCCCGGCTCGGGGGCTTCGACGAGCGCCTGGCGCTGATCGGCAACGAGGACCGGCACTTCTTCCTGCGCGCACGTCGCGCCGGGGTGCGGATCGTCTGGGCCGACGAGGCGCTGGTCCACGAATGGATCCCGCCCAGCCGGGCCCGCGTGCGGTGGCTCCTCCGGCGCAAGTACCGGAGCGGGGCCAACACGAGCCTCATGCACGAGCTGCTCGGCGCTTCGGCCTGGCGGCAGACCCTGCTCGCGGCGGAGGGCTGTCAGGCCATCGTGGCCGGAGCGCTGCTGATCCCCTGGGCGTTCGCGGCCGGGCGGCCCGCGATCGTGTGGTGCTTGCAGGAGATCTGCCGGGGGGCGGGCATGCTCGCGGGCGTGGCGGGACGCCGGTACGAACGGTACCGGATCACCGACGGGGAGTGACGGCGGTGGCGATCGTGCTCGTGGCGTGGCTGGGCCTGGCCTTCACCATCCTGGCGTGGCACCTGATCTGGACGGTGCGAGGCATCCGGCGCGCGAGGGGGAGCGCCCGGCTCCGCGCCGCCGGCGACGCCGTCGCCTGGGTCCTGGCCGCCGCGCGCAACGAGGAAGCGACGCTGGATGCCTTCTTCGACGCGTTGGAGGCGCAGGACTGGCCCCGGGAGCAGCTCCGGCTGATCCTCGTGAACGACGCCTCGACGGACCGGACGGAGGCGGTCGCCCGGCGGCGCCTCGCGTCCTTCGCCGGCTCGCGCCTCGTTCTCGGCCCCGGGGAAGGTCACATCAAGGCGCTGGCGGAAGGGCTCAAGGCCGTGGAAGGCCCCGTCGTGCTGTACACGGACGCGGACTGCCGCCCCGCCCCGGGCTGGATCCGCGGACACCTGGAGGCCCACGCGGCGGGGGCGACCGTGGTGTGCGGGCACATCGCGGTGGAGGCGACGGGTCTCGCCGGCCAGCTCCAGCGCTTCGAGAGCGCCGTGGCCTCGCTCCAGGTCGCCGCCGGGTGCGGGCGGCAGGCCCCGCCCTTCTGCCGGAGCGCCAACTGGTCCGTGCGCCGGAGCCTGCTGGCCGACGTGGGCGACTACCGGGCGCTGGCGGATCGGCCGAGCGGGGCCGACATCTACCTGATGGGCCGCCTGGCGGGCCACCCGGGCGCGCGCTTCGCCTTTCTGGGCGCCCCCGACACACGCGTGACCACCCGGCCACTCCGCGGCTGGGCGGCGACGCTCCAGCAGAAGCGGCGCGTCTACGGCAAGTTCCCGGGGCTCGACCGCCGCCAGCGGTGGCGCCACGCGCTCGTGGGGGTGGCGTTCGCCGGCCTCCTCGTGATCCCGGGCCTGGCCGTCGCGATGGGCGCGCCCGGCCTGCTGGGGGCGTGGCTGGCCGTGGTGGGCGTGACCGGCGTGGCGGGGCTGCTCCTCCTCCGTCTGGCCTTCGCTCTCCTGCACGAGACCGGCCGTGCGCCCTGGCTCCTGCCGGTGGGGCTCGTGGTCTGGCCCGTCGGGGCGTTGCTCTTCGGGCTCCTGGGCACCCTGCGCGGCTACCGATGGGATCCGCGACTCCCATGAGGGGCAGCGCCGTGCGGGCCCATTGGCTCATGCTGCGCAAGACCTTCCGGGTGACGCGGGCGTGGAACGCGCTGAAGATCGGCCTCTCCTACGGGATCTCCGTCCTGCTCCGGCGGCCGGTCGTGTGGGGGCTGCCCCCCACCGTCATGATCGAGCCGACCAACGTCTGTAACCTTCGCTGCCCCCTCTGCCCGACGGGCGCGGGCACGCTGGGGCGCCCCGGCCGCTTCATGCCCTTCGACACCTACTGTGCGGTGATCGACGAGCTCCAGCAGAGCGCCGTCGTCGTGCTGCTCTGGAACCAGGGGGAGAGCTTCATGCACCCGCAGTTCCTGCCGATGGTCCGCTACGCCAGCGACCGCGCGCTGTGGACCTGGGCCTCGACCAACGGGCACTTCCTCCCCGATCCCGACGCGGTCGTGCGGAGCGGCCTCGGAACCCTGGTCGTGAGCCTGGACGGCGCCTCCCAGGCCACCTACGAGGCTTACCGACGGGGCGGCGACTTCGCGAAGGTCGTCGAGGGCCTCCGGGCCCTGGCGGCGGCCAAGCGCCGCTTGCGGAGCGCCACCCCGCTGATCCACCTGCAGTTCATCGTCATGCGCCACAACGAGCACGAGGTCCCGACGATCGCGAGCCTGGCCGCCCAGTGGGGAGTGGATCGACTGACGGTCAAGACCGCCATGATCTACGACGATGCCGACATCGGCGTCTGGCTGCCCCGCGACCCGCGCCACCGCCGCTACCGCGTCGTGCCCGGCGCCGACGGCCGCCCGCACTTCGCCATGAAGCACGGGTACAAGAACCGGTGCAAGCGCCTGTGGGCCCAGCCGGTCGTCAACGCCGGCGGCGAGATCGCCGTGTGCTGCTTCGACAAGGACGTCGACTTCCCCATGGGCGCCGTCCCTGATGGATCGTTCCGCCAGGCGTGGACGTCCGAGCGCTTCCGCGCCTTCCGCCAGTCCATTCTCCTCAACCGCAGCCGCTACGAGATGTGTCGGAACTGCGGCGAGGGCGTCAAGCTCAACGTCGCCCGGCGCGACGTCCCGCTCCCGGACAGCTCGCGGCGGCGGCGCCCGGCCACCGACCAGACGCCGCCGCCCGACGACCGCCCGACCCCGGAGGTGGATCCCGACGTGGCCCGCGCCATCGAGACCGCGGCGAGGTCTCGCGAGCGTCCCGGAGGGTCGCGCCCGGCGCGGCGGGCCGGGCGCACCGGCGTGGCTGGCATGTCGCTGGGGCAGGGGCCGAGGCCCATCGAGGATCTGCGCCCGCGGCGGACGGTCCTCGGCCGGCTCGCGTCCTGGCGCGGGCGGTGGCGCTAATTTAGAGGGGCCGACGGCGTCCCGCGCCCGCGGCGGACAGTCCGAGCGCCCATGCGCCACGTCGTCCCGCTCGCGCTCGCCGTCTTGACGCTGGCCTACGGCGGCCTCGTGGTCGCGCTGATGGTCGGTCTCGGCCACGTCCGCCGGCGGCGGCGCGACCCGGCCCCCCCGGCCCCCGACGGCCTGCCCACCGTGTCGGTCATCGTCGCCGCCAGGAACGAGGCGCATCACCTCCCGCGCCTGCTCCAGTGCCTCTACGCGCAGGACTACCCGCCGGACAGGCTCCAGCTGTGCGTGGTCGACGACCGCTCGGAGGACGGGTCTTGGGCCCTCCTCGAGGCGGCCCGCCGCGCGCATCCCGATCTCCTCGTCCACCGTGTCGCCGACCGCCTGCCGGACTTCGCGCCCAAGAAGCGAGCGCTGGACCACGCCATCCGCGCGAGCCGCGGTGACATCCTCCTGCTCACCGACGCCGACTGCGCGCCGCCGCCGACATGGGTGCGCGCCATCGTCGCCTGCTACGGTCCCGACACGGCCCTCGTGCTCGGGTACGCCCCGTTCCAGGACGCTCGTCCGACGCCGGGGCTGATCGGCGCCGCGCTCCGGCTCGACCTCCTGGCGCTCGGGGCGGTGGCCGCCGGGAGCACGGGCCTCGGCCGGCCCGTGACCGCCACCGGCTGCAACCTCAGCTACCGGCGGAGCACCTACCTCGCCGTCGGGGGCTTCGAGCCCATCCGGCGCTGGCCCTCCGGCGACGACGACCTCTTCGTCCTGCTCGTCGGGGCCCTGCGCCCGGGCGCGCTCGTCTACGCGCTTCGCCCCGACACGTTCGTCCCGCAGGCCCCGCCCGCGTCCTGGACGGCCTTCTGGCACCAACGGCTCCGGTGGGCCAGCAAGGGGCTCCACTACCCGCCTTTCATGAGGGCGGTCCTGGGCATCGTCTACGCCCTCAACGCCCTCATCGTCCTGGGCGCCCTGGCGGCGGTGGCCGGCGAGGCAGCGACGGCGGCCGCGGCCGGGACAGCCTGGGGCGCGAAGTCGGCGCTCGACCTGACCCTGCTCCGACAGGCCGCCCGCGCGTTCCACCAGCCGCTCACCCTCGGCGCCTTCCTGGTGGCGGGTCTCCTCCACCCCGTGTACGTCGTCGTCTTCGGCGCGCTCGGGGTGATCCGCCCCTACCGCTGGAAGGGCGAAGTCCACGGCCCGCGGTGAGCGCCTGGCGCGACCCGTTCACGCTGGCCGTGCTGGCGGCTTTCGCCGTCGTCTCGGTCCTCGGGGGGGCGCCGGAGCTGATCGAGTACGATTCGGCCCAGTTCGCCCTCGCCGCCTTCGAGCACGACGTCCGGCTCCATCAACCGCACCCGCCCGGCTTCGTGTTCTTCATCTGGGCCCTGCAGGTCCTCGTCGCCGTCACGGGAGACGCGTACGTGGCGCTGCGGGCACTGGCCGTGCTCCAGCTCGTCCTGGCCATGGTCGTGCTTCACGGCCTGGCCCGCGAGGCCTACGACGTCGTGACCGCCCGGATCGCGGTGGTCGTCTTCGCGACGTCGCCGGTGGTCCTCCACCACGCCTTCTCGACCATGATCTATCCGGCGGAGGCGCTCGCCTCCGCCGCCGTCGCCTGGGCCTGCGTGCGCGCCCGGCGGGGGAACCGACGCGCGTTCCTCCTGGCTGCGCTGCTCCTCGGCCTCCTCGGCGGCCTCCGCCAGACCGCCCTCGTCCTCCTCTTCCCGCTGGTGCTCGTCACCGCCATGCGTGCCCGCCTTCGGCCCGTCGACCTGGCCGTCGGCGGGCTCGCGGGGACGGCCGGAATCATCGCGTGGCTCGTCCCGCAGCTCTACTACGCGGGAGGCCTGGAGAGCTACCTCGAGGCCAACCGCATGCTGCAGACGCACGTGAGCGCGGGCTCGGCGATGCGGGCGGGGCTCCGGCGGATCGAGGGGAACCTGCACCGCGGCCTCACCGTGGTGCTGCTGGGCGTGGGGGCGTTCCGCTTCATGACGCTCGCCGTCCGCCGGCTCAGGGCGGGACCGGACCGGGACCAAGCGCCTCCCCGGGGGCTCGACTGGCCTTTCGCCCTGGCGTGGGTCCTCCCCACCGCCGTGTTCCTGCTCCTCTACCACTTCCCCAAGCCCGGGTACGCCCTCACGATCTGGCCTCCGCTCTGCCTGGGTCTCGCCCGCGTCGTCGTCAGGGTGGCGACGGGACCGCGCGCCCATCGCGCCTTGGCGCTCGCCACGGCCCTGGATCTCCTGGTCTACTTTGCGCTGCCCACCGCCGCCGTGTGCTGCCGTCGCCCCTGGGAGGTCAACGAGACGACGCACCCGGGGCCCAACACCCTCCCCGAACGCGCCTACGTGCCCGCCGCCTGGAACCAGCCGATGACGTGGTCGCCCTTCCAGGAGGCGCTGGTGCGCGGCGTGCTCGGCAAGGCGGACTTCTTCTTCGACCGGACCTGGTCCTTCTACTACGACGGTCATCTGCGCGCGATGCGCGAGCTGGGCTACCCGCGCGCCGACACGCTCCTGATCGGGGGGCTGTTCTCCCGCATCGCCTCCTACTCGATGCCCGACCAGCCGATCCTCCACGTCGATCCCAACCGGCCCATACGGACGGTCTACTACCGCGACCGCCGGCCGACGCGGCTCGAGGACACGGTCCGTCTCCCGGCCGGGATCCGCCAGATCCTCATCGAAGGCTGGAACCACGAGCTGATCTGGCTCGCGCCCGATCCGGAGCCCCTGCCCCAGGGAATGCCCCCGCCCCTCCGGCGGCGCCTCAGTGCCTACGAGGTGGGCGACGGCCCCGTCGACGTGTGGTACTTCCTGCGGGTGATGAACGCGCCCGACCGCGCCGTTCGGCTCCTGCGGGAGCCTGCACGGTGACGCGTCACGGACGGCGCGCGCCGGCCGGGGGGCCGACGCCGGGGCCACCCGGGCACGCCAGCACCTGGCGGAGCGCCCGGAGGTCTTCCGCCTTCACCCCGGGGCGCGCGGCCACCTGCTCGCAGACCGCGGCCGGGTCCTCCTGGATCGCGCGGCTCACCTTGGCGAAGACGCCGAGGAGGTCCCGCGCCCCGCGCATGGCCCGCGCGTGAAGGAGCGGCGCGAACACCCGGAGCACCCCGGTCAGGAGCCCGCGCTCGAGCCGCACGTAGCCGGTGAACGAGGTCTCGACCACCGTCGCCCCGGCGCCGTCGGGGCGGAAGTGGTAGCGGATGATCACCAGCGCCTCCCCCCGGATCTGCGGGAACAGCCAGTGGACGTGGCGGCCGTGTGCGTGGATCATCCGCGCCCCCGTCTCCGCGTGCAGCACGCGGAACCGGCCCGTCGTGCCCGCCCCGTCGTCGAGGGCCAGCCCTTCGGGGCTCCGCCAGATGCGGTAGCGGGTGGCGCCGGCCGCGTGCGCGACGTGGCCCGCGAGCACGGGGTGGTCCAGGAGGAACTCGAACACGGCCGAGCGCGCGGGGTACGGCTCCACCGACACCTCGCCGGCCACGAAGGCCTGCTCCATCACCCCCGCCAGGTGCGCGCGGTCGGCGCTCGAGATCCGGTCGCCGAACGGCACCGCGGGGGACGCCGCGCCGGCCCTCGCCGGCTGCGCCAGGAGGCTGCCCGCGGCCAGCGCGAGCCCCCAGCCGAGCGCCCGGCCCCATCCGCGCGCCAGGCGCATCAGGTCCCCGGCTCCGTGTCCCCCGGCCGGGCAGCGTCGACCCGGAAGCGGCGCATGAGCGGCAGCAGGAGCGGCAGCGCGGCGAACAGGAGCGCCAGGAGCCAGAAGTCGTCGGCGTAGGCGAGGAGCTGGGCCTGGGCCACCGTCTCGCGATAGAGCATGGCCACCGCCTGGCGCTCGGCCGTGAAGACGTCGCTGCCCTGCGACACGAAGTGGCTGGTCCACTGGAGCAGGCGGGCCCGGCTCTCCGGGTCCCACACGGACACGTGCCCCACCAGGGTGGCCTGGTGGAACTGGCTCCGCTGCGCCAGGAGGGTCGTGGCCAGCGCGATGCCCGTGCTGCCGCCGACGTTGCGCAGCACGTTGTAGGCGGCGGTGGCGTTGACGAGCTTGTCCCGCCGGACCGTGGCCAGCGTGAGCGTCGAGAGCGGCACGAAGATGAACCCGAGGGCGAAGCCCTGGATCAGCCGCGGGAAGGCCAGCGCCCAGTAGTCCATCTCCAGCGTCAGGAACGTCATCATGTACAGGCTCGCGGCGTTGAGCAGGCAGCCGAAGGCCAGCATCACCCGCTGGTCCATGCGGGTCACGAGGGCGGCCGCCGCCAGCGAGAAGATGTTCCCGACGCCGCTCGGCGCCAGCACCAGCCCCGACGTCCACGCGTCGTAGCCGAGGAGCTTCTGGGTGAACACGGCGACCAGCAGCATGCTCGAGAACATGCCGAAGCCGATCACCGCGATCATGGTGGCGCCCGTGGCGAAGTTCCGGTCGCCGAACACGGTGAGGTCCAGGATGGGGTCGCTGGTGGTGGCCTCGCGGATCAGGAAGGCCGAGAGCCCGCACAGGGCCAGGACGCCGAGCGTCGTGATCGTGGAGGAGTCGAACCAGTCCTCGCGCTCGCCCAGGTCCAGCACGAGCTGCAGGCAGCCGAAGCCCACCACCATCAGGCCGAGGCCCCACCAGTCGATGCGCGCGGGTGGCCGCCCCGGGGGCGGGTCGATGAGGAAGGCGCTGGCCATCAGGAAGCCGATCACCCCCACCGGGAGGTTGATGTAGAAGATCCAGCGCCACGACCACTCGTCGGCCAGGAAGCCGCCGAGGGTGGGGCCCAGGATGGGGCCGACGATGAAGCCGATGCCCCACACGGCCATGGCCAGGCCGCGCTGGTGCCGCGGGAAGATCTCCCAGAGGATCGCCTGCGAGAGCGGGATGATGGGCCCGCCGCCCACGCCCTGGAACACCCGCGCGAAGACGAGCGTGCCCAGGTTGGGCGCCGCGCCGGAGATGAACGAGCTGATGGTGAACAGCGTGGCGCACACCAGGAAGAATCGCTTGCGGCCGACGAGCTGGGCGAGCCAGCCCGTGGCCGGGATCACCACGGCGTTGGCGGCCAGGTAGGAGGTGATGACCCACGAGGCCTCCTCCAGCCCCGCCGACAGCGACCCCTGCAGGTGCGGAAGGACCACGTTGGTGACGCTGGTGTCCAGGATCTGCATGAAGGCCACCACCATGACCGACACCGTGATGGCCCACTTCCGGGCCGGCGAGACCGGCGGGGTCTCCGGGCCCACCGGCGCCACGCGCTCGGCCATTCACGCTCCCGTCGCGCGGCCGTGCACGCGGTGACCGGGCATCAAGGGGGGCGGGACGACGATGCGCCTCCGGCCGGGGCCCGCGGCCGGCGTCGCCGGGCCGCCGGCGCCCCGGCCGGGGTGCGGGTCAGCGCCCGCCGCGCAGCGCGGCGATGCGCTCGTCCAGGGGCGGGTGGCTCAGGAACAGCCGCGTGAGCCCCCGCGCCGTCTTGCCGGAGATGCCGAAGGCCGCCAGCTGGTCTGGCAGCGGCCCGGGGCCCGCGGCCTTGAGCCGCTCCAGGGCCGCGATCATCCGGTCCCGGCCGGCCAGCCGCGCGCTGCCCGCGTCGGCCCGGAACTCGCGCCGGCGGCTGAACCACATGACGATGATGCTGGCGAGGATGCCGAGCACCAGCTGCGCCACGATGGCCGTGATGAAGAAGGCCGGGCCGTGCCCCCGTTCGGTCTTGAACACCACCCGGTCCACGACGTGGCCGATGACGCGGGACAGCACGATGACGAAGGTGTTGACCACGCCCTGGATCAGGGCCAGCGTGACCATGTCGCCGTTGGCGACGTGGCTCACCTCGTGGGCCAAAACGGCCTCCACCTCGGGCCGGCTCATGCGCCGCAGGAGCCCGGTGCTGACGGCCACGAGCGCCGCGTTGCGCCGCGCGCCGGTGGCGAAGGCGTTGGGCTCGGGCGCGTCGTAGACGGCGACCTCGGGCGTCCCGATCCCCGCCTCCCGGGCCTGGCGCCCGACGGTCTCCACCAGCCACCGCTCCACGTCGCCGCTCGGCTCGGTGATGACCCGGGCCCCCGTGAGCCGCTTGGCAGTCCACTTGGACAGGGCCAGGGAGATGAGGGAGCCCCCGAAGCCGAGGACGGCGCCGAAGGCCAGCAGGGCGTAGAAGTCGAGCCCCACCCCCTGCCGGTCCAGGATGCGGTCGATGCCCAGGAGCCGGAGCGACACGCTCAGGACCAGCAGGATCGCGATGTTGGTCGCCACGTACAGGACGATGCGCTTCATCCCTCTCCTCCCCCGGGCGGCGGCTCGAGCCGGGCCCGGCGCCTTGACCGCCCCTTCGCGCGTCGGCTAATGGGTAGGGGCGACTCCACCGATCCCTGGAGCCCCGGGACCACGCCCGGACCCTGGAGCCGCGCTCCGGAGATCCGCCGAGGATGGTAACAGACACACGGCCAAGCTGTCGCGCGACCGGGGAAGGCCCCCGGGCGGCTGGCGCTCATGACGCTCCAGGCGGTCTCCTTCACCCATCCTGCCACGGACGGGAGCGGGCGTGACGCGGGCCACCCCTCTTCCCCGGGGCGTGGTCCGCCCCGACGAGCTGACGTACCCGGAGGCCGGGGGCGGCGCGGGCCGACACCGCGCGCAAGGCCATGGCGCTCCGGACCCGCGACATCGCCCGGGCCCTGCTCGCCGAGCTCGGGACGGGACCGGCCCGCCGGGGCGCCGCCCGCCGCGCCCCCGCGCGGCGGGCGGCTCAGATCACGTCCCGGGCCCTGAGCCCGGCGATCGCCTCGGCGCTGTAGCCGAGATCGGTCAGGATCTCGTCGGTGTGCTCCCCGAGCGTGGGAGCCCGCCGGCGGAAGCGGCCCGGGGTCTCCGACAGGTCGACCGGGGTCGGCGCCAGCGGGGCCGGCCGGGGCAGTCCCGGGTAGTCGATGTCCCGCAGGAGCCCCGCCTGGCGGATGTGGGGATCCCCGAGCGCCTGCTGGGGCGAGTAGAGCGGGGCGGCGGGGATCTTCGCCGCCTCCAGCGCCGCCAGGACCTCGGCGGTCGTGCGCTCCCCGGTCCACTCGGAGACGCGGGCGGAGATGAGGGCGCCGTGGTTGCCCCGCGCCTCGTCGTCCTTGAAGCGAGGATCGCTGAGCCAGCCGGGCTCGCCCAGGAGCTTCACCCAGCGCGTGAACATGGGGTTGCCGATGGCGTAGGCGATGATCCAGCCGTCCCGGGTGCGGAACAGATCCGAGGGCGCCGAGGTCTGGCCGCGGTTCACGGTGGCGACCCGGTCGGGCCGGATCACCTGCTGCTCGGCCAGCGTGGCGTTGTTGAAGGCGACGGCGGTGCGGAGGAGCGCGCCCTCCACCTTCTGCCCGCGCCCGGTGGTCCGGCGCGCCATGAGCGCGGCCAGCGTCCCGAACGCCGCCAGCGAGGCCGTGCCGCAGTCGACCCACGGCACCGAGGCCCGGATCGGCTGCTCGGGCGTGCCGGAGAGGTAGGCCGAGCCGCACATCGCCTGGCCGATTCCGTCGAAGCCATGCTTGTGGCTCCAGGGGCCGCCCGCGCCGAAGGCCGTCACCGTGGTCAGGATGATGTCGGGCTTGACCCGCCGCAGGCTGTCCAGATCCAGCGCCAGCGAGCGCAGCACGTCGGGCGGCAGGTTGGCCACGACCACGTCAGCCGTGGCCACCAGGCGCCGGACCACCTCCCGCCCCTCGGCGCTGGCGGGGTCGAGGGTCATGGCGCGCTTGTTCCGGTTCATGGTGAGGAACAAGGCACCGACCCCGTCCGCCGAGACCGGCGAGACCCACCGATCCTCGCCGCCGCCCCGGCGCTCGACCCGGATCACGTCCGCGCCGAGGTCGCCGAGCAGCGCCGCGCAGAAGGGCCCGGCGATGTAGCGCCCGAAGTCCAGCACCCGGATCCCGTCCAGCACGCCCCGCTCCGTCCCGTCCATGGTGGCCTCACCTCCCTCGGGCCGCCATCATACACAACCCGGGCGGCCGGCGGCGCCCGTCAGGGCGGCGCCAGCAGCCAGTCCAGGATCCGCGGGTTCTCGTCCCGCGGGTAGACGTGGGACAGGTCCTCGATCTCCCGGTACACGAGCCGGGCGCCGGCGTCGAGGAGGAGGTCCCGCGCGAGGCGCGCCGTGCCCACCGGGAACATCCAGTCGTGCGCGCCGTGGATCAGGTAGACGGGCCGGTCGTGGGCCCGCCCGAGACCGCCCGCCTCCAGCAGCCGCGGGTGCAGGACGCCGCAGGCCGGGGCGAGATGGGTGAAGGGCCCGTCGGCGCCGAGGCCGCACACGAGCGCGTAGGTCGCTCCGTCCGACATCCCGGTCAACAGGCAGCGCGAGCGGTCGACGGGCACGTGGGCCCCCACCTCGGCCACGATGGCCGCGAGCCGCTCGGGGGCCTCCCTCCCGTCGCCCATGAGGGGCCAGGTGCGCTCGCGCGCCGTCGGCGCGATCAGCAGGACGCCGCGGCTGCGCGCCTCGCGGAGCCAGCTCCACAGGAAGTCGCGCCCGTGGCCGTGGCCGCCGTGCAGCGCCATGACGAGCGGCAGGCGCGTCGCGCCGTCCCAGGTCTCCGGCACGTACACGGAGAAGCCCCCGCGGGCGTCGCGCGCGTTGGCGGCGTGCCGCACGCCCACGGGGACGTCGTCCTCCCGCAGCGCCGCGGCCTGGAGCCGCGCCACGAGCGCGTCGTCGGCGCGCCGCGCGGCGTCGAGGAACCAGCGGCTCACGGGCGGCAGCGCCGGCGCCAGGGGGTAGAGATCCTCCTCCACGGGGGCGAGCCGGCGCAGCGCCCCGTAGAGGCCGAACGGATCGCCGGGGACGCGGGCCGCGGCGCCGAAGGCCTGCACCAGTTCCACGGTCCGCCGGCCCACCCGCCCGAGCCGCTCCGGGAGAAAGCGGGCCTCGGTGGGCCAGGCCAGGGCCTCCAGCCGATCGACGTGGGTGCCCAGCTCCGCCGCCCATGGGTCGAGCCGCTCGGCAAGGCGGGCGGCCAGCGACGGGTGGAGGTGCCGCTGGACCGCCTCCACGGCCGCCAGCGTCTCCAGCAGGCGGGCCAGGAACGCAGCGAGCCCCTCGGCCACCGCCGCCGGCAGGGGCGCGCCCGGCCGCGCCTCGTCCGTCACGGCCGCGGTCCCCGGGCCTCGCCCCGCTCGAGGAGCCAGGACGCGGCGAAGCCCAGCCCGAGCCCCCAGAACGGCGCGCCAACGCCGAGGATCGGCACGTCCGCCACGGTCACGAGGAACGTCACGAGGGCCCCGAGCGTGAAGCCATCGCCGAAGGCGACCGCGAACGCCGTCTGCAGCACCCGCAGCATGGCGAGGCCCGCCAGCGCGGCGATGAAGGCTTCGGGGGTGGCCAGCATGAGCCGGGTGAACACGGGCGACAGGAGCCCGAACGCGATCCCGAGGACGCCGACCAGGATGCCCGCGGCGTAGTGCCGGCGCTTGTCTCCGGCGCTGGAGATGATGGCGTTGACGGGCCCGGTCAGGCACGTGGGCACCGCGCCCACCACACCGGTCACGAGGGAGCCGAGCCCGCAGGCCACGGTGATGGCGCTGATGGGCGGCTGGTGGCCGGCCGCCCGCACGACGGCGATCCCCTGCCCGTTCTGCACCACGAGCACCGTGATCGCGAGGGGCACCACCAGCTCGACCATGGCCGCCCACGACCACGCGGGCGCGTAGAGCCGCGGCGCGACCAGCGCCGGCCCCATCTCCCCGCCCCCGAGGGCGAAGCGGCCGAGGACGGTCACCGCCGCCGCGCCGACCACCAGGGCGCCGATGAGCGGGGGCGCCGCCCGCGCCACCGCGGGATGCAGGCTGAGCGCCACGAAGGTCGCCGCCATGGGGGCGGCGATCCAGGCGTCGTCGCGGATCGCGAAGACCAGGTCGAGCCCGAAGCGGAGGAAGACGCCGGCCACCATGCCCATGACGATGGGCATGGGCACCGCCTCCATGGCCCGACGGACCCAGCCGAGGACCCCGAGGCCCAGCATGAGGAGCCCGGCGCCCAGGAACGCGCCCACGACCTCGGCGAAGTCGAGGTGCGCGAGCGCCGGCCCCACCAGCACCGTGCCCGGGATGGTCCAGAAGAACACCAGCGGCTGGCGGTACCACCAGCAGAAGGCGATGCTTAGACAGCCGTTGAGGGCGAAGGCGCCGAACAGCCAGGAGGCGAGATCGCCCGCCGACAGGCCGCCGCGCGTCCCGACGGCGAGGATGATCGCCACCGGCCCCGAGGCCGCGAAGATGAACGCCACCACCGCGCTGGCCGCCTGGACGCCGCCCAGGTCGGCGAGCACCTCGCGCGGCGAGGCTCGGGGCGGGGCGGGCGGCCCGGCGGGCGCCGAGCGGCGAGCGGATGTCGAGGGCACCTGCTGATTCTGCACGCGGCCGGGGCTCCGCTCAATCCGGTCCGCCGGTGGCCGCCGGCCGGCGAACAGCCGCGGCCGGCGCCCCGCCACGCGGGTCAGCCTGGTCGCTCGCCGCCGCCGCCCGCTCCCGGGGGCCGCGCCGCGCGCCGGGTCCGGTGCCACGCCCGGGCGCGCCGCCCCGCGTCCATCGACCGCGCGAGCGTCCGCACGCCGGTCCAGAGGGATCTGGGCCTGATGGGCGAGTACGGGGAGGCGAGAGCCGCCAGCTGCAGCCGAACCCGCTCCCACCGCGGCTCGGGGCCCAGCGGGGGCGAGGCGCTCGACTCGATCGCCGCGGCCACCTGCCCCGCAAAGCGCTCCCAGGTGAAGTGGGTCCGCAGGGCGGCGTCGTTGGCGGCGCGGAGCGCCTCGAGGCGCGCGCCCGATGCATGCTGGAGATCGCGGAGGACCACGACGGCGGACGCGGCATCGCCCAGCGGCACGGTGGGGATGCCGGCATGCCCCGCGTAGCCGCTCTCGGGGGTGCACACGGGGACGAGGCCCCACGCCGCGGCCTCGAGGATCGTCGTCGGGTTGGAATCGGCGCGGCCGACGGTGAGCAGGAAGTCGTACGCCGTGATCACCGCCCGCCCCTCGGGCGTCGAGAAATCGACCCGGCCGTGGGGCACGAGGTGCGGGATCTTGGCGCCCGTTCCGCACCACCCGATCTCGGTTTCGGGCATGCGCCGGGCGATCTCGCCCAAAAAGGCGGTGTTCTTGTACCACAGGGTGTGACCGACGTAGAGGAAGCGGCGGCGCCCGGGTGGCGCGAAGGCGTGCTTGACACGCGGAAAGTCCACCGGGTCGACGGCGAGATCGAGATGGATCATCTTCGGCCGCCAGTGCCGGAACGGTGACGCGTCGATGGTCTCGAACCAGTGGTTCCCGGTGATCGCGAGCACCAGGTCGCAGCGACGCACGATCGGATTCGCGAAGGAGACCTGCCAGAGATCGCCATGATTGTACGGGAACATGGCGAGCACGCGCCTCCATCCCCGGCGGCGGGCGCTACGCCGGAAGACCGTCCAGGGAGCCGGTCGCGGGTGGCCGAGCAGCACCTCGTCCGGCCCCGGCTCGATCGTCCGCGCCTCATCGACGTCGTGGTAGACCACCCGGTAGCGTCCAGCCAGCCGCTCGCCGAGCTTGCGCCCGATCGCGTGCGGGGCCGAGATCCGGGCGCCGTGCGGGTAGACGAGATGGACGGTGGTCATGTCGACCGTGCGGCGCCCACGACCAGGCCTGGCGTGACCCGCTCCACTCCAGGCGCGGTCCCGGGCCGAATTGACACTCGATCGCCCGCGGGCGTATCGTCACGGCAGCCAACGCCAGCGCGCGCCGCGGCGCCGCGCCAGCCATGCACGTGCTCTACGATCATCAGATCTTCGAGGCCCAGGCGGTGGGCGGCATCTCCCGGTACTTCTCCGAGCTGATCCCCGCCGTCGCGGCCACCGGCACCACGTCGGTCTCGGTCTTCATGGGGCTGCACCGCAATCGCTACGGGCTCGCCGACCGGCGGCAGGCGTTCACCCGCTTCTTCGGCGTCCCGTGTCCCGGCCCGCCGTCCACGCGAGGGGCCACGCGCTGGCTCAACCAACGCCTCTTCCGCCTCTTCGCGGCTCGCGTCCGCGCCGACATCCACCACGCCACCTACTACGCCACGATCCCCACCGGCCGCCAGGAGCGGCGCGTCATCACCGTGCACGACATGATCCACGAGACGCTGCCCCAGTACTTCCGGGCCGGGGACGACACGACGGCGACGAAGCTCACGGCCGTCGACCGTGCCCACCATATCATCGCCGTCTCCCATTCGACCAAGTCGGCCCTGCTCCGGATCCTTCGCGTCCCGGAGCGGAAGGTGTCAGTGGTCTACCACGGCAGCGCCTTGACGCACCACGTCCCGCCTCGCCCGCGCGTCGCCGCTCCCTACCTGCTCTTTGTCGGCGAGCGCCGTGGCTACAAGAACTTCGGCGCCCTGCTCCGCGCCTACGCTCGGTCCCCGCGTCTCCGCCGTGACCTGCTCCTCGTGTGCTTCGGCGGCACTCCCTTCACGCGCGACGAGCAGGCGGCGTTCGCGTCCCTCGGCGTGGCGGATCGCATCGTCCGCCTCACCGGCGACGATCGGCGCCTCGCCGGCTACTACCGGCACGCCGCGGCTTTCGTCCAGCCGTCTCTCGCGGAGGGATTCGGACTGTCGATCCTCGAGGCCCAGCACTACGGGTGCCCGGTCGTCTGCAGCCGGGTCGACGCGCTGGCGGAGGTCGCCGGAGGCGCGGCCGCGTACTTCGATCCGGCGGACCCCGACGACATCATGGCGCGACTGGAGACCGTGCTGTTCGACGGGGTGGAGGCCGATCGCCTCCGAACCCTGGGCTACCAGCGCGAACGCCAGTTCAGCTGGCAGCGGTGCGCCGAGGAGACGCGCGCCGTCTACGCCTCGATCCTCTAGGGTGTCCCGCGCGTGGGCCTGTCGCTGGTCACCTCGCTGTTCCGGTCCGAAGCGCACCTCCCCACCTACGCGCGCCACGTGCTCCAGGTCGCCGAACGACTCCGCCAGGCCAGCGTGCCGCTCGAGGTGGTCATCGTCGCCAACGACGCCTCGTCCCGCGAGCGCGCCCTCGTCGCGGACCTCGCGGTGGCGGCCCGGGAGGCGCGAACCGCCCACGTCGTGGCGTCGTTCGTCGAGCGCGAGACCCTCTACGCGTCGTGGAATCGGGGCGTGCGCGCCGCCTCCGGCGCGTGCGTCGGGTTCTGGAACGTGGATGACGTGCGGACCGCGGAGGCGCTGATCGAGGGGCATCGCCTGATCGCCAGGGGTTCCGCCGTGGCGTACTTCCCGTTCTTCCTGCTGCGAGCCCGCCGCCTGCTCGGCGGCCTCCAGCTGCGACAGCCCATCCGGTGCCCCGCGCCCCCGTTCGACCGGACACGGTTCCGGGCACGCATGCCAACCACGGCCTTCTTCCTGTTCGCCCGCCCCCTCTACCAGCGGGTTGGCCCCTTCGACGAGCGATTCCGCATCCTCGGCGATTTCGAATGGTGCGTGCGCGCCTCGTACGCGGTGGATTTCACCCCGGGGACCACCGTGGCCGGCTTCTTCCTCAGGCATGGCGCGAACCTGAGCGGCATCGGCGACCCGCTCCAGCCGGTCGAGGCCAACGTCGTCCACCTGCGGCATGGCGCGTGGGACAATCTCAGGCCAGTCCATGGGGAACTGATGCGGGCGAAATGGCGGGAGCTAGGCGATCCGGGACAGTCCATCCCGGCCGACGTCGAGCACCGCCTGTGGGGCGGGGGCGCCGGCGACTGGAGACGCGCGTGGGAACGGGCCCACCGGCGCGAGCGCTGGTCCGCCGCGCTCCGCGTCGCGCTGCGCTCTCTCCTCGACCTCCCGCGCCTGAGGATCGTCCGGTCGCGCGGCTGAGCCGAGGCAGCCGATACGTCGTTGAATCCCCCACGGATCATGCCTATCATGCCCCCTGTGCTGCGCCCACCGCTAGCGACAGGACCCGGCCCGGCGACGTCGAGCGGGGGCGGCCGTCCATGAGCGCCGGGCTCGCGCTCCACCAGCTCTGGCGCGCAGGGGGCGGCGATCCCGGCGCCCTCGCGCGCGTCACCCTCACCGGCGCCGACCCGCTGCTGCCCACGAACTTCAAGATCGGCGCCGCCGCCTCGGCCGTCATCGCGGCCACGGGGCTGGCCGCCGCCGAGATCTGGCGCCTCCGGACCGGGCGCGCCCAGTCGGTGGCCGTCGACGCGCGAGCGGCCGTCGCCTGGTTCCACAGCGAGCGCCATCTCCTGATCGACGGCGCCGCGCCCCGCCAGCGAGACCCGATCTTCGGCTTCTACCAGGGCCGGGACGGCCGGTGGATCCAGGTCCACTCCAACATGCCGCACCACCGGGACGGCGCCCTCGCGCTCCTGGGCTCGGCGGGCACCCGCGAGGCCGTCGCGGAGGCCATCGGCAAGTGGTCCGCCCTGGACCTGGAGGACGCCATGGCGGCGGCGGGCCTGCCCACGGGCATGGTGCGCTCGCGCGCGGAGTGGCACGCGCACCCCCAGGGCCAGGCCGTGGCCGGGCTGCCGCTCCTCGAGATCGAGCGGATCGGCGACGCGCCCCCCGAGCCCCTGGGCCCGGGGCCGTCCCCCCTCGCCGGCGTCCGCGTGCTCGACCTGACCCGCGTGATCGCGGGGCCGGTGTGCGGGCGCGCCCTGGCCGCCCACGGGGCCGACGTCCTCCTCGTGACCGCGCCTCACCTGCCGAACCTGCCGGACCTGGCCGTCGACACGGGGCTCGGCAAGCTCTCGACGGCGCTGGACCTCGGCCGGCCCGAGGACGCGGGGCGCCTCTCCGCCCTCGTCCAGGAGGCCGACGTCGTCTGCCAGTCGTACCGTCCGGGCGCCCTCGCCCGCCGGGGCTTCGGCGCCGAGGAGCTGGCCCGGCTCCGCCCCGGCATCGTGTACGTCACGCTCTCGGCCTTCGGCCGCTCGGGCCCCTGGCGCGATCGGCGGGGCTTCGAGACGCTCGTGCAGTCGGTGAGCGGCATGGCCCACGAGCAGGGGGCGGCGCTCGGGCTCGACGCCCCCCATCACCTGCCCGTCCAGGTGGTGGATCACGGCACCGGCTACCTGGCCGCGTTCGGCGCGCTGGTGGCGCTCGGGCGCCGCGCCCGGGAGGGCGGCAGCTACCTGGTGCGCGTGGCGCTCGCCCGGACGGGCCGGTGGGTCGACGAACTCGGCCGCGTGGACGGGATCCGCACCGCCGCCGAGCCCGCCGGGGCGCTGGCCGACCTGTTCGGCGAGATGGACTCGCCCTTCGGGCGGCTGCGCCACGTCCTCCCCGCCGCCCGCCTGTCGGAGACGCCCGCGTCGTGGTCGCGCCCGCCCGTGCCCGCCGGCACCCACGCGCCCGCGTGGCCGCCGCGGGCGGACTGGCCGCGGCCGGGCGGCTGACCGGCGCACCGGGGATGCGCACGGGCCCCGAGTATCGCGCGGCGCTCCGGGACGGCCGGCGAGTGTGGGTGGTGGGCGAGGGATGGATCGAGGACGTCACGACCCACCCGGCCACCCGCGCCATGGTCGAGGAGTACGTCGCCTGGCACGACCGGCACTTCGACCCCGCGTGGCAGGACGTGGTGCTGGCCCCGCCCGACCCGAGGGGCGCGCGGGCGCCGTGGGCCTTCGCGCTGCCGCAGAGCCCCGACGACCTGGTGGCGATGGGCCGCTGCTACGCCGCCACGACCTTTCCGACCGCCGGCAACATCACCCACACCCCCGCCTACGGCCACCTGATCGCGCTCGGCATCCTCGACGCGGTCCAGCAGCGCCGCGTCTCGGCGGCCCAGGTCGCCCACGCCGCCGCCTACCGCGCCGAGATCGCCCGCACCGGCCGGTTCCTCACCTTCTCGGCCGGGGCCGCCCCCATCGGCTACCGCCTGCGGGAGGAGCCCGCGGCGCGCACCGCCCTCCGCCTCGTCCGCGAGACGGACGGGGGCGTGGTGGTCCGCGGCAAGGTCGGCATGCACACGAGCCCGGCCTACGCGGAGGACGTCTACGTCGGCAGCCACTCGGGGATCGACCTCGAGGGCCATCGGGCGACGTTCGTCGTCCCCGTCAACGCTCCCGGGGTGACCGTCCTCTGCCGGAAGGTCTCGCCGCGGCACCCCAACCCCTTCCTCGCCCCGCTCAGCAGCCGGTTCGACGAGCTGGACGGCCAGATGTGGCTGGACGACGTGTTCGTGCCCTGGGAGCGGGTCTTCCTCATGGACGTGTCCCCCGAACCCATGGCCGCGTGGCTGTTCTGGCACCAGCTCTACTGCTGGCTGGCCAAGGCGGAGTTCACGCTGGGCCTGGCGCTGGCGTGCACCCACGCGCTCGGGCTCGTCCAGCACGAGCCGACCCTCGAGTACCTGAACGAGCTGGTGACGGACGTCCAGACGGTGCGGTCGTGCCAGACGGCGGCCGAGCTCGACCCCGACCGCACGCCCGAGGGCTACTGCGTCCCGGGCCGCGTCCACGTCGCCGCCGGCAGCATCGCCATGCAGAAGGCGCGGCAGCGCATGGCCGAGATCCTCCGCATCCTGCCCGGCTCGTCGCTGGTCATCGCCCCCTCGGACGAGGACCTGGCCGCGCCCGACGTGGGGCCGGGGTGGACCGAGTCCTACGCGGGCGGGGGCTACACGGCGCTCCAGCGCGCGGCGCTCCTGCAGCTCGCCGCGGATCACGTGCTGTCCGCGATGGACGCCCGCGAGGCGGCCTTCGAGCTGCACGCCAACGGGGGGCTCCCCGCCTGGCGCGGGCGGCTCCGGCGCGACTTCACCCGCTACAACGAGCTGGCCAACGGCGTGCTCAAGGCGCTCCCCCTCGAGATGCCGGCCATCGACCTGGGGGCCCTCCGCCAGATCCCCCTCGCCCCCCGCCGGCCCGTCGCTCCGCCGCCCGCGCCGCGGCGCCCGGCCGACGCGTAGAGGGGCGCGCCATGCCGGCCGCGCGCCGCCCCCCGTGAGATTCACCGCGCGCGGCAGCGCCCTCGTCCTCGCCGTCGCGTCGGTGGCGATGCTGGGCGCGCTGGTCTTCGTCGGGCGCTGGCTCACCTTCTGGAGCGACGAGTGGACCTTCCTGTTCCGGCGCTCCGACCCCGAGGCCCTCCTCCGGGGCAGCGACGTGCACCTGCACTTCTTCCCCGTCCTGATCTACCAGGCGCTCTTCCGGACCGCCGGCCTCGGGTCCTACTATCCCTACCTGGCCGTGGCGTGGACCTTCCACCTCGCCTCGGCCTGGCTCCTGTTCGCCGTGGGCGCCCGGCTCGTCGGCTGGGGCTTCGGCCTCACCGCCGGCCTCTCGCTGCTGTTCCTCGGCTCCGGGTTCGAGGTGCTGCTGCAGCCGGGCCAGATGGGCTACTCGCTGTCGCTGGCCACCGGCCTCCTGGCCCTCCTGCTCCTGGCCCGGCCGTCCGCCGAGGGGCGGCCCGCGGGCCGGCGGCTCGGCGCCGCCGTCGCGCTGGGGGTGTCGGTGACCTCCTCGGCCCTCGGCCTGATCCTGGTCGGCCTCGTCGTCGTGTGGGCCGGGCTGCGCCGCGACTGGCCGGCCGTCTCGAGCGCCCTGCCCGCGGCGCTGCTCTACGGCGCCTGGTTCCCGATCTGGAGCGAGGCCACGGTGGAGCGGCTCGGCTTCACGCCGTCGGCGCTCGCCCGCATCCCGGCCTTCGTGGTCAACGGGCTCGGGGCGTCGGTGGCGGCCGTCGCCGGCGTGCCCCCGTACCGCTTCCCGGCCATCAGCCTCGCAGTGGGGCTCGGGGCCCTCGCCGCCGTCCTCGGGCTCGGGGGGCGGGTCACGGCCCTCGCCCTCGCCGCCCTGGCCGCGCTCGTGGCGGAGTTCGTGCTGGTGGCCTGGTTCCGCTCGGGCTTCGGCGTCGAGTTCACGGCGCGCTCGGGGTACCTCTACTCCGCCGCCGCGCTAGTCTGGCTGGTGGCGGCCGGGCTCTGCGCGAGCGCGCGGCCCCGCCTCGGGGCCTGGCTCCGGCCGTGGGTGGTGGTGCCCGGCCTCGTGCTGGCCATCCTGGGCAACTTGGTCCAGCTCGCGGGCGCGGCCCGCGGCATGCGCGCCGACCGCGCCGGCCAGGTCGTCTACCTGCGCCTCCTGGAGGGGCTGCTCGCCTCGCCGGACCTGGACCCCGACGCGCTCACCGGCCGCCCCGCGCCCCGGCACTACTTCCGGGCCATCGACCGCTTCGGCGTCCCGCGCCTTCACGCCGGCGAGCCGACCCCCGCCGACCTCGAGGAGCGGCAGCGCCACCGGCTGGACGACGCCCTCGTGAAGCTGGTCGCGCCGGGCATCCGCCCGGCGCCGGGCGGGCGCATCGAGGGGCCCCCGCCCGAGGTGACGGTGGCGGGCGGGCGGGCTCACCCGGCGGGCGCGAGCTGCGTGCGCGTGACGGCCGGCGCGACCCGCGCCACGGCCGTCTGGGTGCCGGCCACGCCGGCCATCGCCCTCGCCGGGACGCCCGAGGCCATCCGCCAGCTCCGGGTCGGCGTGCTCGCCCCGCCCGACCAGCCCATCCGGAACCTCCGCGACGCGGCCGACGCCCCGCTCCGGCTGCCGCCCTTGCCCCCGGGGCTCCGCTGGACCCTCCGCGTGGACGTGGCCCCGGGCGGGGCCGTCACCATCTGCAGCGCGTCGACGGGGGAGCGGGCGTGACCCGGATCGACGTCTTCCCCCACATCCTCCCCCGCCGGTACTTCGAGCGGATGCTGCGGGTGGCGCCCCCGGGCCTCGCGCTCCAGAAGCGCATGTCGGGCATTCCCGTCCTCGTGGACCTGGACCTCCGGCTCGAGATGATGGACCGCTGGGAGGGCTACGTGCAGGTGCTGACGCTGGCCAACCCGCCGCTGGAGGTGGTGGCGCCCCCCGCCGCGAGCCCCGACCTGGCCCGGCTCGCCAACGACGAGATGGCCGCCATCGTGAGCCGCCACCCCGACCGCTTCCCGGGCTTCGTCGCCTCTCTCCCCATGAACGCGCCCGAGGCCGCCGTCCGCGAGATCGACCGCGCCGTCGACGACCTCGGCGCCACCGGCGTGCAGGTCTTCTCCAACGTCAACGGCCGCCCGCTGGACGCGCCCGAGTTCCAGCCGATCTTTGCCCGCATGGCCGAGCGCCGCCTGCCCATCTGGCTGCACCCGGCCCGCCCGGCCACCGTCGCCGACTACGCGGGCGAGCCGCGGTCGCGCTTCGACCTGTGGTGGGCCTTCGGCTGGCCCTACGAGACCAGCGTGGCCATGGGCCGGCTCGTGTTCTCGGGGCTGTTCGATCGCCACCCCGACCTCGTGATCATCACCCACCACCTGGGCGCCATGATCCCGTTCTGCGCGGGGCGCATCGGGGGCGGCCTGGACCAGCTCGGCAGCCGGAGCGACGACCCCGACGACGCCGCCGCCCTCGGCCGCCTCCGCCGCCGCCCCATCGACTACTTCCGGATGTTCTACGGGGACACCGCGCTCTTCGGGGCCTGGCACGCGATGGAGAGCGGGCTTCACTTCTTCGGCGCCGACCACGTCCTCTTCGGCACCGACTTCCCCTTCGATCCCGAGCGGGGGCCCGGCTTCATCCGCGACACGATCCAGGCCATGGAGCGGATGCGGGCGAGCGACGAGGACAAGGCCAAGATCTACGAGGGCAACGCGCGGCGTCTGCTGCGGCTGCGCCTGCCCTGACGGCGGCGCCCGCCGGTCCCACCCCGCCCCGGGGCCGGCGCCCCTCAGCGGAGCCGGTCGAGCCAGGCCGCGATCTCGGGCCACGCGGCGCCGAGGGCGCGCCGGTTCAGCACGAGCCCCCAGTGCGAGGCGCCCGGCAGCTCGAGGTAGTCCGCGTTCAGGAAGCGCGCGACCCGGCGGCAGTGGCGCGGCGGGAGCAGCTCGTCGCGCTCGCCGGCGGCCACCGCCACGGCGCCGTGGAAGCCGCGCGGGTGGAACCAGACCCCGCACCGGCGCTCCTGCCGCGCGTACGCAGACTCGGGGCCGAGGCTCCCGAGCGCCACGCGGACCTCCTCGGGCTCGAGGTCGGGCATGGTGGGCTGCTCGAGGGACGCCGGGTCGACGATGCCGTACGCCTCGGGTCCGAAGACGCCCGGCGCGGGCGGGTCCCACGCCGGGTCCTCCAGGAGCGGGCCGGGCGTGCTCGGCCCGAGGGTCAGCACGCCGAGGGTCGTCGCCACCGCCCCGTACATGAGGGCGACGAGCCCGCCCATGCTCCAGCCGACCAGGATGGGCGGGACGGCCAGGCCCGCCACCGCCGCCGTCACGTCGGCGACGTAGTCGCCCATCGACACCCGGCCGAGGTCGGCGCAGGGCGCCCGGCCGTGACCGCGCAGGTCGGGGGCGCGGGTGGGATAGCCGGCCGCCTCCAGCCGCTCGCGCCAGTAGCGCCAGACGCCGGAGGAGTTGGCCGCCCCGTGGACGAGGACGACGGTGGGCCGGGCGGGCACGGCGAGCCGGCCGGCTCAGGCCGTGAACTCGGCGTGGTGGTCGAGCCACCAGCGCGCGATGTCCACCCGCCGGGCGAACCAGACCCCGCCCTTGGCCTTGGCGTAGCGGATGAACTCCGCCAGCGCGGAGGCGCGCGCGGCCTGGCCGGCCAGCCGCGGGTGCAGCCCGACGCTCATCATGCGCGGGTGGGTGGCCCCCTCGGCCCAGTACCAGTCGAGCCCGCGCGTGAGATGGTCGAGGAAGTCGCCGGGGCCGCCGTAGCCCTGGGCGCGCACGAACCGCGCGTCGTTGTACGTGAGGGAGTACGGCACCACGAGGTGCCGGCGGCCGCTCACCTCGACGAAGTACGGCAGGTCGTCGTTGTAGGCGTCGGCGTCGTAGAGGAAGCCGCCCTCCTCCACCACCAGCTCGCGCGTGTGGACGGACGGCCCGTAGCGGCAGTACCAGCCCAGCGGCCGGCGCCCCACCGTCCGCTCGAAGGAGGCGATGGCGGCGTGGAGATGCGCGCGCTCCGTCTCGCGGTCGAGCCGCCACATCTCCTCCCAGCGCCACCCGTGGGAGCACACCTCGTGGGACGACTCGCGGACCCAGGCCGCCACCTCGGGGTTCTGCTCGAGCGCCACCGCGCACGCGAAGAGCGTGCAGGGCACGCCCTCGCCGTCGAGGAGGCGCTGGAGCCGCCAGATGCCCGCCCGCGAGCCGTACTCGTACATCGACTCGAGCGCGAGGTCGCGGACGCCCGGCCCGATGTCGTAGGCCAGCTCGCCGAGGCCGCTCTCGTTCCGCCCGTCGGCGGCCATGTGGACCTCGGACCCCTCCTCGTAGTTGATGACGAGGTTGACGGCCACGCGGGCGCCGTCGGGCCAGCGCACGCGCGGCACGTGGCGGCCGTATCCGACCAGCGAGCGGCGAGGACCCGGCACGGGGTGCTCCGGCATGCGCATGAGCTGGGCTCCAGGCGTCGGACGGCGGCGATTCGCGCGCGTCCGGGGATCGACCGGCCCCATACTCGGGTAGGGCGCCGGGCCTGTCAAGGCTCGAGCGGACCGGCCGGCGCCCGCGCCGCGCCCCTCGCGCCACCCGCCGGCACCGGCGGACGGAGGTGTCATCGTGCCCTTCGGAGGCAACGACTGGCTTGCCCTGACCCGGGAGCCCGCGCGGGAGCCCGCGATCCCCATCTGCGACCCCCACCATCACTTCTGGGACTTCCGCACCGCGCGCGTGCCGTACCAGCGCTACCTGCTCCACGAGCTCGTGGCCGACCTCGACTCCGGCCACGACGTGCGCGCCACCGTGTTCGTCGAGGCCCGCGCGATGTACCGGGCCGAGGGGCCCGAGGAGATGCGCCCGGTGGGCGAGGTGGAGTTCGTGCAGGGGCTGGCGGCGGCCAGCGCCAGCGGGCTCTACGGCCGGGGGCGGGCGGCCGCGGCCATCGTCGGGCACGCCAACCTGAACCTGGGCGCCCGCGTGGAGCCGGTGCTGGAGGCCTTGCGCGCGGCCAGCCCCAACCGGTTCCGGGGGATCCGCCACTCGGTGACGTGGGATCCCCACCCCGAGGTGGAGAACACCGCCGCGCACCCGTTCCCGGGCCAGCTCGCCAGCGACCGCTTCCGGGAGGGCGCCCGCGTGCTGGCTCGGCTCGGCCTCACGCTCGAGGCCTGGCTCTACTTCCCCCAGCTCCCCGAGCTGGCCGCGTTCGCCCGGGCCGTGCCCGACCTCACCATCGTCCTGAACCACATCGGCGGGCTCCTCCGCGTCGGGCCCTACGCCGACCGCGACGCCGAGGTGCTGCCGGCCTGGCGGCAGGGCATCGCGGCCGTGGCCGCCTGCCCGAACGTCACCGTGAAGCTGGGCGGGATGGGCATGCCGCGCACGGGCTTCGACTGGCACACGCGGGCCGCGCCCATCGGCTCCGAGGAGCTGGCGGCGGCGATGGCGCCCTTCATGACCTACTGCATCGACCGGTTCGGGCCCGCGCGGGCCATGTTCGAGAGCAACTTCCCCGTCGACAAGGTGTCGTACTCGTACGGCGTGCTGTACAACGCCTTCAAGCGGCTGTCCGCCGGCTACTCGGCGGGGGAGCGCGCCGCCATGTTCCACGACACCGCGGCGCGCGTGTACCGGATCGACGCCTGAGCCCGCCCGGAGGCGGGTCGGGCGCCGCCCCCGTCAGCGAGAGGACCGGGCCTTGCCGGCCTTCGCCTCGTGGGCCTGGACCGCGCGCTTGAGCTCGGTGTACTCGGCGCAGGGGAAGAAGCAGAGCCGGTCGAGCTTGGCCAGGTGCTCCTTGGCCTTCCCCAGGTTGTCGAGGCCCAGGTAGGCCTCCCCGATGTACGCGTGGGCGCCCCGGTGGTCGGAGTCGATGGCCAGCGCGCGGTAGTAGATCGGGAGCGCCCTGGCCGGGTCGCCGGCCTTGCGGGTGGCGTAGCCCAGCCAGTTGAGCGCGTCGGCGTTCCGCTCGTCGCGCGCCGCGACCTTCTCGAGGAGACCGATCGCCCGCGCGAAGTCGTTGGCCTTGATGGCGGCCACCGCGGCCGTGTAGTCGGGATCCTCCGGCTTGCGGGCGGCCCCGGGCCCCGCCCCGTCCCCGCCCCCGCCCGCGGCCCGGGCCGGCGACGGCCACGGACCGGCGAGGACCAGGAGGCACGCCAGCAGGAGCGCTCCGCTCGGTCGCTTCATCATGGGCTCCACCACCCTTTCCCGGGGCTCGCGCGCCCTCTTCCGGGCCGCGCGAGCGGCCCACGCCGACTAGAGCAACGCGGCGGAGGCGCTCCGTGTTCCCCACCCTCGGGCATCGGCCGTCCGCCCCGGGTCCGGGAGCCCCGGCGGCCCCCCCGGCGCGCCCGGCCGGCCGGCGGGCGGCCGCCCAGAGCCGTGCCCCGCCCGGACGCGGGCTGTCGTATCCTTGACGTGCCGGTCCGGGGCCGCCGGCCCCGCCGGAGGGAGGCCGGGTGGCGGGCAACAGCTTCGGCAGCGTCTTCCGCGTGATGACGTGGGGCGAGTCCCACGGCGCTGCCATCGGCGTCGTGATCGACGGCTGCCCCGCCCTCCTCGAGCTCGGCGAGGCCGACATCCAGCCCGATCTGGACCGGCGCGCGCCCGGCCAGAGCGCCATCGTCACCCAGCGCCGCGAGGCCGACACCGTGCGCATCCTGTCCGGGGTCTTCGAGGGCCGGACGCTGGGCACGCCCATCAGCCTGTCGATCCCCAACGAGGACATGCGCCCCGGCGACTACCGGGAGATCCGGGACAAGTACCGCCCGAGCCACGCCGACTACACCTACGACGTCAAGTTCGGCATCCGCGACTGGCGGGGCGGCGGGCGCACGAGCGCCCGCGAGACGGCGGGCCGGGTGGCGGCGGGGGCCATCGCCAGGAAGCTCCTCGCCGTGCGCTGGGGGGTGGAGATCGTGGCGTGGGTCTCCAAGGTCGGCCGGCTGACGGCCGCGGCGGATGTCGAGCGCGTCACCCGGGCCGAGGTGGACCAGACGCCCATCCGCTGCCCCGACCCCGCCCGGGCCGCCGAGATGATCGCGGCGGTGGAGGCCGCCCGCAAGGACGGCAACTCGCTCGGCGGCATCGTGAGCGCCGCCGTCCGCGGCTGCCCGGCCGGCTGGGGCGAGCCCGTCTTCGACCGCGTCGAGGCCGACCTGGCCCGCGCCATGCTCAGCCTGCCCGCCAGCAAGGGCTTCGAGATCGGCTCGGGCTTCGCCGGCACCGACCTCTCGGGGCGCGAGCACAACGACGAGTTCTACATGGAGGGCGGGCGGGTCCGCACGCGGACCAACCGGAGCGGCGGCGTCCAGGGCGGCATCACCAACGGCGAGACCATCCACTTCCGCGTGGCCTTCAAGCCCACCGCCACCATCATGGACGAGCAGCGCACGGTGAGCGCCCAGCACGAGGACACCACGCTCCGCGGCCGCGGCCGGCACGACCCCTGCGTGCTGCCGCGCGCGGTGCCCATGGTGGAGGCCATGACCGCGCTGGTCCTGGCCGACCACGCGCTGCGCTACGAGGCGATCCGCTCCCCGAAGTAGCGGGCGCTCCTCGCCCGGACGCGCCCTCGCCCGCCCCTCAGCCCCCGACCGTCTTGACGTAGACGCCGGGCGAGCCCTCGGCGTGCCGCATGTGAGACCGCATGGCGGCGTTGTTCGGGTCGGCGTCCCGCTGGGCGTTCCACTCGGCGGTCTCCGAGACCTTCGGGTGCTCGAACTCGTAGAACGTGAGGTAGGTCGGCGCGCCCTCGACGGCGCGGAAGCGGCGGCCCCGGATCACCCCCGGGACCTTCTCGTAGTTCGGCACGTAGACCGTGTTGTACCAGGCGTTCCACTCCCGGTCGACCGCCGCCGGCACGTCCATGCGCCCGAGCTGGAGCGCCGGCGCCATCGGGCTCGCCGCAAGGGCCGCCGTCGGCGTGGCCGGGTGGATCAGCGCGTACACGTTCCGGATGAACGTGGTGGCCACGGCCTGCGGCCCCCAGCGCCGGGTCGCCGGCGTCGGGTTGGCCTGGACCTGCTTGTAGGCGGGGCTCTCGAGCACGGCCGGGCTCTCCAGCTCGTACACCGCCAGGTGCTTGGGCCCCCCCTTCACCGCCTCGTAGCGCGCGCCGCTCAGGAAGCCCGGGATGGCGAGGCGCTCCGCCAGGTGCTCCTCGTTGTACCAGCGGTTGAAGCCCTCCTCCTTGTCGGGCGGGACGTCGGCCCAGACCATGAGGAGCCCCGTGCCCTTCCGGTTCGCCATGACCGCCTCCCGTGCCGGCGCGCGATCCCGCCCCGGCCTCACCGGGGGGCCGTCCGGCCGTAGATGAAGAAGTTCGCCGTGGCCCGGACCTCGGCCGTGAAGCCCATCCCGCGGAGGCGTTCCGCGAGCTCCCCGGGGTCGTAGAAGACCTTCACGATCCGGAACGTCCGGCCGTCGTTGAGACGCCGCTCGGTGGTGCCGCCGTGGTCGACCCGCGCGTCCCGCGCCACGGCCTCCGTCGCCGCCAGGTTGTCGACGAAGAACGCCGTGCCCGACGGGGAGAGGGCCCGCCGGACGAGCTGCCAGAAGGCCGCGAAGCGGTCGGCCGGTACGTGGGAGAGCCAGAACCCGAAGAACACGAAGTCGTAGGCGCCGGCGGGGATCCACCGGAAGATGTCGGCCTGCACGTACTCCACCTTCGGGTCCTTCACCCGCGCCCGGTTGAGGGCGAGGACCTCCGGGGAGGCGTCGACGGCGGTCAGGCGCGCGGCGCGCGCGGCCAGGCGGCGGGTCCAGATGCCCGTCCCGCACGCCAGCTCCAGCACGTGGCCCGCCGGGCCGGCCGCCTCGAGGGCGCCCTCCACGGCTGCGACCTCCTCGAACCACAGGCGGCGATGGGCGTCACCGCGATCGTAGCGGCCCTGCCGGAAGAACCACTCGTCGTACTCGCCCGCGCGGGCGCGGTAGTACGCGAGCTGCTCGCCCAGGAGCCGGTCGTCGTCGACGCTCATGTCGGATGGCCGGGCGCCGGGGCGGCGCCGCGCCGCTGCCGGGGATAGTGCGCTCGGGGCGAGAGCGTCGTCAAGCGCCCGCGCGCCCCGGGGCGACCTCAGCAGGCGGGACCGGGAGCCTGCTGCGCGCGCTGACGGGCGAGCCGAGAGGGCGGCGGCCGCCGCCTTCGGCCCGCCCGGCGGGCGCGGACCGCGGCCCCCGTCAGCTCGCCTTGGCGAGCGCCTTCACGATCTCCCGGCAGAAGGCGGGCAGGTCGTCGGGCCGGCGCGAGGTGATGAGGGCGCCGTCCACAACCACCTCCTGGTCCACCCACTGGCCGCCCGCGTTGACCATGTCGTCCTTGATGGAGAAGAACGAGGTGACCCGCTTGCCCCGGACGATGTCGGCGCTGGCCAGCATCCAGCCGGCGTGGCAGATGGCCGCGACCACCTTGCCCTGCCGGGCGGCCTCGCGGACGAGCTTCACCATCGCCGGATGGCGGCGCATCATGTCCGGCGCGTAGCCGCCGGGCACCACCACCGCGTCGAACTCCACCGCCGAGACCTGGTCGGCCTCGACGTCCACCGCCACCGGATAGCCGTGCTTGGAGGCGTAGGACCTGGCGCCGCCGGCCCCGACCACCTTCACCTCCGCGCCCTCCTCCTTCAGGCGGTAGTACGGGACCCACAGCTCCATCTCCTGGTACAGGCTCTCGGCCAGGATCGCGACGCGCTTGCCGGACAGGCTCATGAAGGTTCCTCCTTTCGGGATCGAGGACTCAGGACTTGCGCGAGGTCTTGGAGAAGAAGGTCGCCATCAGCGGCTCGAGCTTGGTGCTGCCGCAGCCGGGGCAGGCGCAGCCCCGCTCGCGCTCGCTGATGGTGGCGGTGACGGAGACCTCCTTCTTGCACTTCGGGCAGTAGAACTCGTAGCTCGGCATGGCTCCCCCCTCCTGCACCATCGGTCATCCGAGACGTCGGCACACAGCCGACCACGCCAGGGTAGCCCACGCGCGGGGCGACGGCTAGCCGCGGCGCGACATCGCGGGGGCCGGCGGGCCGCGCCGGGCCCGCGCGAGGAGCGCTTCGCCGCTCTCCTCTTGGGCTCCGTCCCCCACCGGCCCCGCCCGGGCCGGGACCGCGCGTTGCGCCCGCTCGCGCCCCGGCGCTACCATGCCGGGGGCGCGCCCCGGGGGGTGCGCCGTGCGCCACCACCCTCGCATCCGCGGCCGGCGCCCGCCCGGCGCCGTCGCGGTCCAGGAGGTCTTGTGCTCCCCACCCACGGCCGTTACCCGTACTCGAGCATCGTGTCGCGCCCCGACTACGCCTGGCCGGACGGCCGGCGGCTGGCCGTCTACGTGGCCATGAACATCGAGGCCTTCGGCTACGGGGTCGGCAAGGGCGCCGCCATCGCGCCGCCCGACCAGGCGACGAGCCACAGCGTCTTCAGCTGGCGCGACTACGGCAACCGCGTGGGCGTCTGGCGCCTCTTCGACCTGTTCGACGAGCTGGACATCCCGGCCGAGGCCCAGATGAACACCGCCGTCTACGAGCTCTGCCCCGACATCCCGGCCCGCCTGCGCCAGCGGGGCGACGAGATCCTCGGCCACGGCGTCACGAACTCCGAGGAGCAGGGGCACCTGCGCGAGGACCTCGAGCGGGACCTGATCGCGCGCGTCACGGCCACCATCGAGCGCCACGAGGGCGCGCGGCCGGCGGGCTGGATGAGCCCGTGGCTGTCCAACAGCCCGGTCACCATGGATCTCCTCAAGGAGGCCGGCTACCGGTACGTGATGGACTGGACCATGGACGACCAGCCCGTCTGGATCGGCACCCGGTCGGGCCCGCTCCTGGCCATGCCCTATCCCATCGAGGTCAACGACACGCGCGGCGTGATCTGGTACCACCACACGGCGGGGGAGTTCGCCGACATGATCGTGGACCAGTTCGACGAGATGCTGGCCCAGTCGGCGGGCCAGCCGCTCGTGTGCCCGATCTCGCTGCACCCCTTCGTAATGGGCCGGCCGTACCGGATCCGCCAGCTCCGCCGCGCGCTCGGCCACATCGCGGCCCACCGCGATCGGGTCTGGCTCACCCGGCCCCGCGACATCTGCGCCCACGTGGAGGGCCTGCCGCCCGGCATGGTCCCGGGCAGCGCGGAGGCTCCGGGCCCCGGCCGCTGAGCCCGGGCCCGGCCGGACGCCGTCCCGGGGCCCGGGCGGGGCCCGCGGCCGGCCCCGCCTCAGCTCGCGGGCAGGCCGTCCAGGAAGGCGAGGACGATCCGGTTGAACGCCGCGGGCTGTTCGTGGAAGGACCAGTGGCCCGCGTCCTCGATGACGGCGAGCCGGCAGCCCGGGAGGCGCTCCTCGAGGTAGCGATGGTACTTCACCGGCGTCAGCCGGTCCTCGGCCCCGCACACGGCGAGCGCCGGCACGGCGATGTCCTTCACGCGGCCCATGGCGTCGAAGGTGTCGTCGGCGATCCAGTCGGCGTAGGTCACGCGGGGGTCAGTGCCGGCCGTGAGCGCCTGGACGCGGTCGACCACGGCCTGGGGCGTGGCGGCGGCGAAGGCCCAGCTGCGGTCGGTGCGCACCGGCCGCCCGCTGGCCGCGGCCGACCGTCCGGCCGCGAGGATGTCGGGGGCCACCCGCAGCCGGGCCCCCGTGTCCACCAGCACGAGCCCGGCGAGCCGCTCGGGATGGTAGAGGGCCAGGGTGATGGCGACGCCGCCGCCCATGGAGTGCCCGGCCAGCACGAACCGCTCCCAGCCGAGGGCATCCGCCAGCCCGACGGCGAACTCCGCGTAGTCGGCCATGCCGCGGAACCCGTGGCCGCCGGATCGCCCGTGTCCGGGGAGGTCGATGGCCACGGGGGTGTGGGCGCGGGCGACCGCCGCCAGGTGCTCGTCCCAGACGGCGGCGTTGCAGCCCGTGCCGTGGACGTAGAGCACGCGCTGGCCGCGCCGCGCGCGGGGGTCGCTCGGCGCGTGGTAGTGGACGGTCAGGCCCAGGATGTCGGCGGTCGGCACGCGGGGGCTCCTCCTGGCCGCGGAGTATACCTCGGCGCCTCCGGAACAGGGCCGCCCGGGCGCCGGATGACCGGGCTCCGGCGCCGGCGGAGGCGGGTGGTGCGCGCCACCCGGACCGGCTATCCTTGGGCGGACACCAGCCCCGCCACCGCCGGGAGGCCCGACGACATGACCCAGGACACGCCCGCGCGCCGGCTGATCCGCCGCTCGGCCGGCAGCACCATCGGCAGCCTCTTCCGCGCGCGGGCGCGCCTGGCCCCGGCGGCCGTCGCGCTCGACGACGGGCAGCGGCAGCTCACCTACGCCGCGCTCGAGGAGCGGGTCGGCCGCACCGCCAGCGCCCTGGCCGCCCTCGGCGTGGGCCGGGGCGACCGCGTGGCCATCCTGTCCGAGAACCGCCTCGAGTACGTGGAGCTGGAGCTGGCCGCCGCCACGCTCGGCGCCATCCTGGCCTGCCAGAACTGGCGGCTCACGCCGCGAGAGCTCCAGCACTGCATCGGCCTCGTGGAGCCGGGCGTGGTCGTGGTGTCGCCGCGCCACGCCGAGCTGCTCGGCCGCGTGGACACGGGGGCGGCCGCCGTGCTCGAGCTCGGGCCCGCGTACGAGGAGCGGCTCGCGCGCGCCGGCGCCGGCCTACCCGCGGAGGCGGCCGAGCCGGAGGACGGCCTTCTCATCCTCTACACGAGCGGCACGACGGGCCTGCCCAAGGGGGCGGTGCTGAGCCACCGCGCGGAGATCGCCCGGGCCCTCGTGTTCCGGCACCACCTGGGCGCCGGCGCCACCGCCAGCTACGTCGCCTGGCCCCCGTTCTTCCACATGGCCGCCAGCGAGCCGTCCCTCACCGCGCTGCTCGAGGGGCACACCGTGTTCGTGGTGGACGGCTTCGACGCCGGGCGCGTCGTGGAGCTGGTGGCCGCCCACGAGGTCGGCTGGCTCGTGCTCATGCCGGGCATGGTGGGCGCCATCATCGAGGCGCTCGAGCGGCGCGCCGCGGCCCCGCGGGGGGTCACCCTGTGCGGGGCCATGGCCGACCTCGTGCCCGCCCACCAGCTCGCCGAGGTGACGCGGCTGCTCCGGGCGCCCTACGCCAACACGTTCGGCTCGACCGAGACCGGGCTGCCGCCGGCCTCGGCCGGCCGCCTGCCCGTCGGCGAGGTGCCCAAGAGCCTCAGCAAGACCCAGAGCCCGTACTGCGAGATCCGCCTCGTGGACCCCGAGGACCGGGACGTGCCCGACGGCCAGCCGGGCGAGCTGGCCATGCGCGGGCCCACCCTGTTCAGCGGCTACTGGCAGGCCGAGGCCGCCAACCAGGCGGACTTCCGCGGGGGCTGGTTCCACATGGGCGACATGTTCCGGCGCAACCCCGACGGCACCCTCGACTTCGTGGACCGCGTGAAGTACATGATCAAGTCCGGCGGCGAGAACGTCTACCCGGCCGAGATCGAGCGCGTGCTGCTGGCCGATCCCCGCGTCGCCGACGCGGTGATCGTGCGCCGGCCCGACGCGCGCTGGGGCGAGGTCCCGGTGGCGTTCGTCGCCCGCAAGGACCGGAGCCTCACCGAGGACGACCTGCTCCGCCGGTGTCGGGACGAGCTGGCCGGCTACAAGCAGCCCAAGGCACTCCACTTCGTGCGCGTCGAGGACCTGCCGCGCAGCACCACCGGCAAGATCCAGCGGCACGAGATCGAGGGCTGGCTGGAGCGGGGTCGGATCCCCACGGAGTGACGGCGGCGGGGGCCGCGCCCGCCGGGGGGCCCGGCCCGCCCCGCGCTATACTTGGGCCGGCAGCGACTCATCCGCGGGAGGACGGGCCATGGCCTGCGCACCGGTGTCCCTCGACCACGTCAACCTCTTCGTCAAGAACGCCGAGCGGTCCCTGCGGTGGTACACGGAGGTGCTGGGGCTCCGCGTCCAGGACACCTTCCATCACCCGGGCACCGACCGCCTCCGGGCCGCGTTCCTCGCGTGCGACCCCGACCACGCCCACGACGTCGCCCTCTTCGAGGTCGGGGAGGACGCCGCCGCCCCCCAGGCCCGCCAGGTGGGGCTGAACCATGTGGCCTGGCGCATGGGGAGCCTCGCCGACCTGGCCGAGATGTACGAGCGCCTCAAGGTCAAGGGCGTGCCCGTCCACGTCGGCGACCACACGATCTCCATCGGCGTCTACTTCGCCGACCCCGACGGCAACGGCCTCGAGGTCTACTACGAGCTGCCGCGGAGCGAGTGGGGCCAGGATCGGCCCTTCTCGGGCGGCGGCGCCAAGGGCCGCTTCCCGGGGCCCTGGGACGAGGTGCTCCGGAAGCCCGCGCCCGCGGTCGGCGCCGCCTGAGCCCGTCGCGTCGGGCCCCGCCCCGGGGCCTGGGCCTCCGCACCGCGACACGACACCCGCTGGACGAGGGGAGAACAACACCTACCTGGGTCGGCCGGTGGACGTGCTGGTCATGAAGGACGGCTCGCTGCTCGTCTCCGACGACCACGCGGGCGCGATCTACCGGGTCGCCTACAGCAGGTGATGCGGCGGGGGCGGCGGGGGTGGGGCCCCGCCCGCCTCCTCGCGCTCCTCGCCCTGGTCGCGGCCGGGCTGCTGCTCCCGGCGGCGGGGCCGGCGCGCTCGCTGGACGAGCGCTTCGCCGCGTGCCTCGGCTGCCACGGGGCCGACGGCCAGTCGCGCGTCCCCGAGACCCCGTCCCTCGGCGGTCAGCCCGCGTTCTTCCCGGTGGCCCAGCTCTTCCTCTTTCGCGAGGGGCGCCGGGACAGCCCGGCCATGGTCGAGGCGGCGCGCGGGCTCACCAACGACGACCTCCTCGCCTTCGCCGACCGCATCGCCAGGCTGCCGCCGCCCCCGCCTCCCGCGACGCCGCCCGACCCCGCCCGCCCGATGAGGCCTCGATAATAATTTAGTACTTGACACTACTCATAAAGCACTCGATGATCTCGGCGTGCGCTACCGCCAGTTCTGCGCCCTCGCGCGCGCGGCCGAGCTCCTCGGGGAACGCTGGACGCTGCTCATCGTCCGCGAGCTCCTGCTGGGGCCCAAGCGCTTCGTCGACCTCCGGCAGCGGCTGGACGGCCTGAGCCCGAGCGTCCTCACCGCGCGGCTCGCGGCCATGGAGGCGGCGGGGCTCGTCCGCCGCCGGGCGCTGCCGGCGCCCGCCCCCGCCACCGTGTACGAGCTGGCCGAGGCCGGCGCGGCGCTGGAGCCGGCCATCCACGAGCTCATCCGGTGGGGCGGCCGCTTCCTGTTCCCGCGTCGACGCGGGGAGCGCGCGGAGCCGGACTGGATGCGGCTGGCCCTCACCGCCTGCGCCCGGCGCACGCCCACCCCGGCGCGGGCGTACGAGCTAGAGGTCGTGGAGCGGGGCGGCACCCGCACGACGCTCCGGGTGACTGGAGGCGCGGCGGGGACCACGCTGGAGGCGGGCGGGGGCCCGGCCGACGCGAAGATCGTGGCCGACGTCCCGGGCATCCTGGCCCTGATGGGCGGCCCCGACCCCGCGGCCGCCGTCCGGGCCCACGGCATCACGGTGAGCGGGGACCGGGCCGCCGTCCAGGACTTCCCCCGCCTGTTCGACACCACGCGACGGCGGCCAACCGGCCGCCCGGGTGCCACCCCCAAGGAGGCACGAGCATGAACGCCATCGAGCTGTATCGGGACCTGCTCCGCAGCGCGCACGACTTCCTGGAGGGCACCCTCGCCGACGTCACCCCGGCCCAGCTCGCCTGGACCCCGCCCGGGCTCGCCTTCGGGATCGGGGCCAACTACGCCCACGTCGTCACGAGCGAGGACGTGGCGATCCAGACGCTGCTGCGCGGGAAGGATCTCCTGGCCGCCACCGACTGGAGCGGCCGGACGGGGCTCAGCGAGCTGCCGCCGCTCGGCCCCGGCGGGGACCTCCGGGCATGGAGCGCGCGGGCGGTCATCGACCTGCCTGCGTTGCGGCGCTACGGCCAGGCCGTCTACGCCGCCACCGACGCCCACCTCGCCGCGCTGACCCCCGACGCGCTCGATCGGCCCCTGGACCTGTCGCGGTTCGGCCTCGGCCAGCGCACGACGCTCTTCGTCCTCACCGGTCTGCTCGCCAACGCCGCCATGCACACCGGCGAGATTTCCTGCCTCAAGGGCCTGCAGGGCGCCAAGGGCTACCCGATGTAGCCCCCGCTCAGGCGGGCGCGGCGGCCAGCCGGGCGAACTCTTTCTTCAGCGCCTCGACGCGGGCGAGGTAGCGGGCCACGTCGTGGTCGCCGCACCGCTGGCCCGCCGTCACCCGGAAGCCGCGGCGCGCGTAGGCGTCGCCGGCGCCGGCGCCGCAGAGGTGGATGACGGCCGCCAGGGCCTGCCGCTGGCGGAGGCTGGCCGCGGCGAGGCGCCGGCGCTGGAGGATGCGGGCCACGCCGCGATCGAGGGCCGCCGAGGTCAGCTCGATGGCGTGGCTCGGCACGACGCGGGTGTAGAGCGCGTTGAACCAGCAGGCGCGCGGGTCGTACCAGACTCCCTGCTCCACGACTTGGTGGTCGCGGATGCAGTAGCGCCGCGCCTCCGCGAACGCCGCGTCGGTGATCTGGAACATCCCCACCGCGCTGGACGCCGGGCGGTAGAGCTCCAGCGGACTCCACGCGGCCTGCCAGCGCCAGTACGTGCGGGCGGCCGGGTTGCCCGCCCCCTCCACCTGGGCCAGCGCGGCCAGGAGCTCGGGCGAGATGGTGCGGGTGGCGTGGGCGCGGAAGAGCCTCCCGTAGCTCCGCCACGTCTCGGGCGGTGTCTTGGCGAGCGCGCCGCTCACCGGGAACAGGAGCTCGCTCGGCTTGCGGAGCACCTGGTAGACCGCATTCACGCCGAGCCAGACCACGACCGCCGCCACCGTCACCACCAGGATCCGGACGGCGAGCGGCGCCACCAGGATCGCGCGGGCGACGCGCCGCCACGCCCCCCCGGACGCGCGCGCGCCGGCAGGCCGGGCCCGCGGGCTTCGGAGCCGGGCCGGGGCGGCGATGGACGAGGCCATGACCCGTCCATGCTACACCTGGGCCCGTCCTCGCCTGCCGGGCGGAGCCCGGCGGGGCACCCGACCCGGGCGGCGCCCGGGCGCCGATGCTACACTGAGGCGGTCGCGCACCGGACGAGGCCGCCGCGTGAAGCGCGGCGCCGGCCCGCCCGAGCCCAGCGGACCAACCCCCAGCATCCAGCGCGTCCCCGGCCGAGCCATGCCCCGGGGCGCCGAGCCACCGGCCAGGGCTCTGCCAGCCCCGGCCGCCCGATCCGAGAGGAGCCGGCGCATGCGAGCGACCACGACGACCCCTGGCCCCGCGGCGGCGCGTGCGGGGATCCTCCTGGCCGTGCTGCTGGCGGCGCTCGGCGCGGGCGCCTGCGGGGCCCATCGGGTCACCCTCACCCAGCGCTCGGCCATCGAGCAGCAGCTCCTGACCCGCTCCATCGAGCGCGCCGTCGCCCGCCTGGACACGACCCGGCTGGCCGGGCGCCCGGTGGCTCTCACCCTCCACGCCCTCACGACCGACCAGGCCTTCGCCGAGCGCTACGTGACCGCCCAGCTCCGCGCGCGCGGCATCCGCGTGGTGTCGGAGGCGAGCCGGGCCGAGGTGCGGCTGGAGACCTACGCCACCGCCCTCGGGGTCGACCGGGCGGAGACGCTCCTCGGCATCCCGGCGCTCGAGGCGCCGGTGGTGAGCACGCCGATCCCGGAGATCGCCTTGTTCAAGTGGGCGCGCAACCGGAGCCACACCGAGGTGCAGGCGTTCCTCTTCGAGCCGGGCACCGACCGGTTCCTCGATCGGCTGCCCGTGGCCGACGGGCGGGCGAAGTCCGACGAGTTCACGATCCTGATCTTCGTGCGCTTCACGGTGAGCGACATCGACGACCCCCCGCCGGGCGAGGCGCCGGGACCGCGCTGAGGCGCCGGGGCCGTCCCGCTCCCGCCGGGCGCCGTCGGTCCCGCCTCAGGGGTGGGGCCGGGCGCACGGGGCGCGGGGCGGCCGCCCCGGCACCGCCCAGACCTCCGGGCACCAGAACCGCACCTCGGGGTCCGTGAACCCGCCGTGGGTGCCGGGCAGGGCGGGCCGGGCGGCGGGGTCGATCCCGAACGCCTTGAGCGTGATGCGGGGGCGGAGCGCGGCCGGGATCACGTGGGCCGCCTGCATGAGGTTCTCCCAGCTCCCGAGCGTCCGGTCCAGCGTCGTGGCCGGGTCGCTGAGGAAGTTGTCGATCCACACGAGGAGGCTGCCCCGCGGGGTGAGGTCCAGCAGCGCCGCCTGCCACTCGCGCACCTCGGCCGACGGATGCAGGGTGAGGTTGTAGAAGCGCACGTGGTCGTGCCGGGCCAGGTACGGGAGGACGCTCGTGCGGAAGTCGTCGATGCTGCACGCGGCCGCCAGGTAGACGACGTCGCGCACGGGCAGGTCGGGGAACTCCCGGAGCGCCCGGTTGATGACGATGGTGCCCATGCTGTGGCCGACGAGGGTGAGGCGCGCCTCCGGGTGCCGCTCGAGATGGGCGCGCAGGCGGTCGAACAGCCGGTGGGCGGCCCCCTGGGGGCCCCGCACCAGGAGATCCCGCCGCCGGCCCGGCCCCGGCATCGACGCGAGCTTGTCCCGGACGTCGAACTCGTCCTCGCGGTGGAACAGCATCTGCGTCCGCCGGAGCATGTTGCGCCACGCGCCCTTGCCGAAGCCGTCGATGACCGGCGACACGAGAAGCTTGCTGGGCAGGGTGGCCGCGTAGCGCACGCCGGCCGCCGCGCCGGCCGCGGGCGGGGTGCGGTCGAGCCCGATCTCGATGGCCACCGCCGCCGGATCCCGGCCCTCCCAGAGGCGGCGCCACTCCTCCTGGAGCGCCAGGCTGTTCGTCTTCCCCGGGAAGTCGTAGAGCCCGGACCCGTTGAGGTCCGAGCTGATCATGTGCCCCCAGACCATCGGCGTGCGCACGAGACCCGTCCCGAGCGCGATCAGCGCCGCGAGGGGGAACGACAGCGGCCCCAGGATCCGGGCTTCCCGCCCCTGGCGGATGTGGACGAGGTCCTGCCACGTGGTGTCCAGGAGGTCGGAGTTCCAGTTGAGGAACAGCGGGTAGTAGCCATCGTCGGTCATCGGTCTCCGGAGGGCATCGGCGTGCCGCTGGCCCGCCTCGCGGTTGTTCAGGCCGCCGTGCACGAACAGCAGGAGGTTGCGCTGGCCCGCCATCGCGCGCTCGATGGCGTCGAGCTGCTGGTCGAAGCTCGCCGCCGACAGCTCCTGGTAGGTCGTCGGGTGCACCGGCACGCCGTTCGGATCGACGGTGATGACGTGCAGGGCGCGGCCGTCGCCGCCCGGCTCGACCGGGCGGCCGGCGCACCCCGACCCGGCGACCAGCGTCATCGCGAGGAGGGGAAGCCAGCGGCGGGACCGCCCGCGCATGCCGCGCGAAGGATAGGGCAGCGGGAGCCGCTTGTCCATCGGCGGGCCACCGTGTAAGCGCACGCCCGGGCGCCGCGTCCTCAGCCGGCGAAGCTCGACCGCGCCTGCACGCCCCAGGCGCCGCCCACGCGCGTCACGATCCAGATCGACCGGTAGCGGCCGATCAGCGAGCCGTCGGCGCGCCAGCGGCTGAACTGCACGGCGAGGTGGACCTTGTCGGCGCCGGCGTGGACCACCGCGCGCTCGTCCCACCGGCTCTCGTGCCAGCCGTCGCCGGCCCGCGCCAGGAAGTCGTCCAGCCGGTAGCTGCCGGCCGTGTCCCACACCGTCACGCGCCCGCCGGCCAGCCGCACGTGCGGGAAGTGCAGCACGCGGTTGACCGCCGCCTCGTCCCGGCGGTTCAGCGCGCTCATGAAGGCGTCGAGCACGGCCGGGGCGGCGGCGGCGGGCCCCGGCGCCCCCTCGGCCCGCCCACCGCCGCCGGCCCCGCGCCGGCCCCGCTCAACCCCACGCCCGCCGCGCCGTGCTCACCAGGAGCTCCAGCTTGCGCCGCTGGTCGTCCCAGCCGATCTCGTTCCCCGCCGCCACCGAGGCGAACCCGCACTGCGGGCTCAGGGCGAGGCGCTCCACCGGCACGTAGCGCGCGGCCTCCTCGATGCGGCGCAGGAGCGCGTCGGGCGACTCGAGCGCGGGCGTCTTGGTGGAGATGAGCCCGAGCACCACCGTCTTGTCCCGGGGCACGAAGCGCAGGGGCGCGAAGCCGCCCGCCCGCTCCGTGTCGTACTCGAGCAGGAGCCGGTCGTAGTCGAGGCGGCCGAACACCCGCTCGGCGATCCGATCGTAGCCGCCCTCGGCGAACCAGCGGCTGCGGTTGTTGCCCCGGCACATGTGCAGCCCCAGCGTGACGCCGTCTCGCGGCAGCCGGGCCACCACCGCGTTGTCGGCGAGGACGTTGTCCTCGATGGCCCGGTCCGGATCGACGCCGAGGTCCTGCCACTCCTGCCGCCGGGCCTCGTCGGTGTAGTCGAACACGTAGCGGATCGAGTCCACCTGCACGTAGGGCACGCCCTCCTCGACGAGGGCCGCCACCTCGGCGCGGACGATGGCGGTCAGGTCCCGCAGCGCGTCGGCGGCGGTCGGGTAGGCCGCGTCGGAAGCGCCCGGCACGTATCCGCGGAGGTACCACGTCGGGCTCGGGATCGTGATCTTGAAGGGGCCGGGGGCGTGGGCGCGCAGGTAGGCGGACTCCTCCCCCGTGACCCGGCGCCGCGGCCGGAGCTTGCCCACGATGACGGCGGGCGGGTTCTGCCCCGCCGCCGCCGCGTGCCGGGTGCCCGTCTGCCCGGGCACGTAGGGCAGCGGCCGGCCGCGCCAGCTCCGGATGTTGAGCATGGCGCCCGGGCCGAACCCGTCCACCGCCGCCGGCAGCCCGGTGAGCCACATGGCCCGGCGGTACTCGCCGTCCGAGTAGACGTCGACGCCCACATGGCGCTGGACGTCCAGCACGGCCTGGATCGCGCGCTCCTCGGCCCTCGAGAGCCCGGCGTCGTCGAGACGCCCCTCGGCGTGGGCCGCCCGCGCCTCCAGGAGCTCGGGCGGGCGCAGGAAGCTGCCGACGTGATCCGCGCGATACGCTGGCATCGGTCGGGTCCTCCGCGTCGCCCGGCCGACGCCTACCGGAACGTCAGGCCGACGTACCCGGCGGCGGCGACGGCGTCGCACCGCTCGCGGTACTTCGGGGCGCCGCCCGCGTAGACGAGGAACGTGCGCGTCTGCTTGCCCGGCACGTTGGAGTTGATGCCCATCATCCAGGAGTCGACCTGGGTGAACAGCATGCGCCGCCCGGTGTCGTGGACGTGGGCGGTCCACTCCCGCTCGGCCTCGGCGGTGGCCTCCACGCGCGTGTAGCCCCGGTCGCCCATGTGGCGCAGGAGGGCCGTCACCCAGTCCACGTTCTGCTCGATGCAGCGCGGGATGTTGCAGAAGGTGGCGGCGTTGTGCGGCCCCACCAGGGTGAACAGGTTCGGGAAGCCGGCGACGTGCAGGCCGAGGTAGGTGCGCGGCCCCTCCGCCCACGTGTCCCGGAGCCGCCGGCCCTCGCCGCCGCGGAGGTCGATGCGGTCGAAGGCCCCGGTGACGGCGTCGAAGCCGGTGGCGTAGATGATCATGTCGAAGGCGTGCTCGGTCTCGCTGGTCTCGATGCCGGCCGGGGTGATGCGCCGGATGGGCGTCTCCCGCAGGTCGACCAGGCGCACGTTGGGCTGGTTGAACACCTCGTAGTAGCCGCTCTCGAGCGGGACGCGCCGGGTGCCGAAGCCGTGGTTGGTCGGGATCAGCTTCTCGGCCAGCGCGGGATCCTTGACCCGCTCCCGGATCTTCCGGCGCATGAAGTCCGTGATCGTGGCGTTGGCCTCCCGGTCGATCAGCACGTCCCGGAAGTTCCCCATCCAGATCCCGAAGCCGGGCTCGGCGTAGCGCTGCTCGTAGAACGCCTCCCGCTCCTCCGGGCTCACGTCGCGCGCGTTGCGCGGGTCGGCCTGGTGGATGAAGCAGCCGAAGGAGCTGCGGCAGGTCTCGAAGATCTGCGGGTAGGTGGCCTGGATGCGCGCCTGGGTCGCGGCGTCGATCACGCTGTTGTGCAGCGGCGCGCACCAGTTCGGGGTGCGCTGGAACACCGTGAGGTGCCCCACCGTCTTGGCGATCTCGGTGATGGCCTGCACGGCGGTGGCCCCGGTGCCGATGACGGCCACGCGCTTGTCGGCGAAGGTCACGGGCCGGTGCGGCCAGGTGCCGGTGTGGTAGGCCTCGCCCGCGAAGCTCTCGACGCCCGGGATGGCCGGCATCGTCGGCGCCGAGAGCGGACCGATGGCGGTGATCAGAAAGCGCGCCCGCGCCCGCCGGCCGCCCTCGATCTCGACGTCCCAGCCGGTCGCGGCGTCGTCGTAGGCGGCCGCCCGCACCCGGCTGTCGAACTCGATGTCCCGGCGCAGGTCCAGCGTGTCGGCGACGAAGTTGCAGTAGCGCAGCGTCTCCGGCTGGGCCGCGAAGTGCTCGCTCCACTGCCACGCCCGCAGGATCTCCCCGGAGAAGGAGTAGCCGTAGGTCCAGCTCTCCGAGTCGAAGCGGGCGCCGGGGTAGCGGTTCCAGTACCAGGTGCCCCCGACATCATTGCCGGCCTCGAACACCCGCGCCCGCAGGCCGAGCCCGCGCAGCCGGTGGAGCTGGTACATGCCGGAGAGCCCGGCCCCGATGACGACGACGTCGTAGGGCTCGGCCCGGGCGGCCGGGACGGTCACGCGGGGTCCCCGGGCCGCCCGGTCGCGCCGTCGGGCCGCGGGCGGGTGGTCGCCACGACGCGTCGGGTCCTCGCCCCCCGCGCCCGCCTACGCCTGGCTGCGCAGGACGCGGCCGGGCAGGGCGCCGGTGTGCCGGCCCCCGTCGTAGAGCTGCGTCCCCGCCACGAACACGGCCTCGATGCCGTCGGCCTCGGCGATCAGCCGCCGGCCGTTGCACGGCAGGTCGTGCACGTACCGGGGCGGCCGGGCGGCGACGGTGGCGGGGTCGAACAGCACGAGGTCGGCCACCTTGCCGGGGGCGAGCACGCCGCGGTCGGGGATGCCGAAGAGCGCCGCCGGGACCTGGGTCAGCTTGTGCACGGCCTTCTCGAGGGTCAGCACGGGGCGCCGCCGCACCCAGAGGTCCAGGAGCGCGGTGGCGTAGCCCACGTCGCAGATGACGTCCACGTGGGCGCCGCCGTCGGAGAGCCCGACCAGGCAGCGGTCGTCGGCGATCAGCCGCTCGACCCCGGCCGGGTCGAAGTTGAACGTGGAGGCCTGAAAGCGCGTGGCCAGGTCGTCGGCCAGCCCGAGGTCGAAGTAGGCGTCCACCGGCCGCGCCCCCTGCCCGGCGGCGATCTCCTCGATCGTCCGGCCCACGTGCGCCTGGAGCTCGGGCCGGCCGACCTCGAGCACCCGCATCTGCCCCCAGAGGTGGGCGCGCCCGCGGCTCTCCAGCTCCCGCTGAAACGCGTCGCGGAACGCGGGGTCCCGGTAGGCGGCGGCCTTCTCGGCCGCGGGCCGGCTCAGCAGGCCCTGCCAGGACAGGAACGAGCCGAACATGGTCGGGTTCCGGAGGTCGCCCTGGCTCATGATCGGCCGCGGCGTCACCTGGGGGACCGCCTGCTTCACCAGGTCGCCGAGGCGGGCGAAGGTCTGGTCGTGGAAGTCGGGCTGCCCCGGGTGGGCGAAGAGGGCCAGCCACGTGGCCGGCCGGCCGCTCGCCTCGGTGATCGCCCGCAGCAGCTCCAGGTCCCCGTCGCTCACCGCGTGCATGCCGCCCGAGCTCAGGATGATCTCGACGGTGCCGCGGCCCGCGTCGCGGAGGGCCCGCACCACGCCCACCAGCTCCTCCCGGCTGGCGTTGCGACAGGCCAGCGGCCGTCCCTGGTAGCCGACGTGGTTGCGGGAGGTGGTGGTGGTGAACCCGAAGGCCCCCGCCTCGAGCGCCTCCCGGAGCAGCCGTCGCATGGCGGCGACCTCGTCGGCGGTGGCCGGCCGCTCGAAGGACGCCTCGCCCATGACGTAGTGGCGGAGCGGCGTGAAGGCGACCAGCCCCGCCACGTTGATGCCGAGGCCGCGCCGGTCGACCGCGTCGAGGTACTCGCCGTAGCTCTCCCACTGCCAGTCGATGCCCGCCTGCATGACGTCGTAGGGGATGGCCTCGACGTTGACGAGGTCCTGCATGAGGATCTCGCGCGCCTCGGGCCTGACCGGGGCCACGCCCACCCCGCAGTTGCCCATGACCACGGTGGTCACGCCGTGCCACGGGGAGCAGGTGAGCAGCGGGTCCCACGCGACCTGGGCGTCGTAGTGGGTGTGCGGGTCGACGAAGCCCGGGGCGAGGACCAGCCCGTCGGCGTCGAGCACCCGGCGCGCCGTCTGGCCGTTCGCCTCGCCCACCGACCGGATGACGCCGTCGGCCACCGCGAGGGCGCCGACGAAGCTCGGCGCGCCCGTCCCGTCGCAGATCCGCGCGTTCGTGATCAGGAGATCGAGCATGACCGGGGTCCCCTTTCGGCGGGCGCGCGCCCTCAGCGGCCGCCCGCCAGGTTGTACAGGCGGGCGCAGTTGTCCCAGAGGATCTTGGCCTTGGACTTGTCGCTGACGCCCTCCAGCCCCACGAACGCCTCGATGGCGGTGGGGAACAGGCCGTCGGAGTGCGGGTAGTCGGTGGAGACGACGATGCTGTCGTCGCCGATGGCCTCGATGACCTGCCGGAGCGGCGCCTCGTCGGCGTCGGTCGCCACGTAGCACTGGCGGTGGAAGTACTGGCTCGGGAGCTGGGAGATCTGGACCTCGGAGCCCGGGCCGAACTTCTCCCACGCCTCGTCGAGCCGCCACAGGTACCACGGCAGCCACCCGCACGTGCCTTCGAGGAACGCGCAGCGGAGGCGCGGGTGGCGCTCGAGCACGCCCCCCGCCGCCATGCTCCCGAAGGCCATCATCAGCTCCACCGGGTTGCGGCCGGCCACGCCGATCACCCGCCCGTTGGGCGTGTCGAGATAGCGGCGCGCGATGTCGTCGCGGAGCGAGGACTGCCCGGTGGGGTGGAAGCCCACCGGCACCCCGAGCTCCTCGACGGCCGCCCACAAGGGCTCCCGCTCGGGGTCGTGGACGTGGCGCCCCCGGACCGGGTTCGGCGTGCCGATCACGGCGA
>Ga0187892_10000922_pt1 | contig 72869 bp, 68 predicted proteins | sample MA1701073metaG_FD_139345 | JGI IMG/M metagenome (GOLD analysis project Ga0187892, IMG submission 139345) | Bio-ooze microbial communities from a basaltic lava cave in the Kipuka Kanohina Cave System on the Island of Hawaii, USA - MA170107-3 metaG ...
TGCGAGCCCGGGCGCAGACGATACGCCCAGGGCAGGGCAAGGATTCGATAAGCAAACATCGGCGGAGCGTCCGCCCGGGCCGCAGTTCGCGCACGAGTTCCGCTTCGGAACCTCGTGCATGCGGCGCAGCTCCACACTGCCGGCCAATACACCTCGGCACGACACGCTTCTTGTTCTTGATCCGCCGTCACACCACAACGGCCAACACGCCGGTGCGGCGCGCTACTTCAATCGCGTTCGTTCGACTTTGAATCTGCCGCGGTCGTCTCGTCAGGCTTCATCAACATCGATGCCACGATGCCGCCGCCGAGGAGCACCATGATGATGCCCAGCGACAGCAGGTTCGAGATGTGGAAGTGCAGCGCCAGCATCATCTTCACGCCAACGAACGCGAGGATGAGCACCAGCGAGTACTTGAGGTAGTGGAACATCGTCATCAGGCCCGCGACCGCGAAGTACATCGCGCGCAGGCCGAGGATCGCGAACGCGTTGGACGTGAACACCAGGAACGGATCCTGCGTGACCGCCAGGATCGCGGGGATCGAGTCCACCGCGAACACGACGTCCGCGACATCCACGAGGATCAGCGCGATGAGGAGCGGCGTTGCCGTGATGCGGCCGTCAACGCGCGTGAAGAAATGGTGGCCGTGCAGGTCGTGTGAAACGGGGAACAGCCTGCGCACGCCGCGCACGAGGATGCTGCGAGCCGGGTCGTAGGAGTCCTCGTCGCCCTGCAGCATGCGGATCGCCGAGATCAACAGGATTGCGCCGAAGACGTAGAACATCCAGTCGAAGGTATGGATCAGCGCGGTGCCGGTCGCGATCATCGCGCCGCGCAGCACGATGGCGCCGACGATGCCCCAGAACAGGACGCGGTACTGGAATTCCGACGGAATGCGCAGGTACGCGAAGATCAGCGCGATGACGAAAATGTTGTCGACCGACAGCGACCACTCGAGCACGTAGCCGGTAATGAACGCGATGAACGCGTCGCGGCCGTTATTCAGTACGCCCGTGCCTTCTTCCCAGCCGAACCAGCGGTACTCGTAGAGCCCATAGACGACCAGGCTGAACAGCAGCGCGACGGTGATCCAGCCAAGACTTGCACGCACGGCCTGCGCGACGGTCAGTGTGCGGACTTCGCGGTGCAGGACGCCGAGGTCGAGCCAGAGCAGCCCGAGAAACAGTGCCAGGAATCCGAACCAGACGACCGGGGGCATCGGTCAGGCGTACATCGGGCTCAAGGCATGTCGTCGACCGGGCGATTTTCCGCCCGGGTCGCCATGAGATCTTTCGCCGTCAGCTTGAGATCGAGCGCGGAGGCGCTCGCGATGTAGATCGACGAGTACGTGCCGACCACGACGCCGATCAGGATCGCCGCGGAGAAGCCGCGCAGCGTCTCGCCCCCCAGGAACAACATCGCCGCCACCACGATCATGGTGGCGCCGCTCGTGATCACCGTGCGCGACAAGGTCTGGTTGATCGCCGCGTCGAGGACTTCGGCGGGCGTGGACCCGCGCATCAGCGGAAACCTCTCGCGCGCGCGATCGAACACGACCACCGTGTCGTTGATCTGGTAGCCCACCACCGCGAGGATGGCCGCCAGCACCGTGAGATCGAACGTCATCCGGGTGAAGGCGAAGTAGCCCAGGATCACGATCGGCGTGTGCAGCGCTGCGAGAATCGCACCCACCGCCATCTTCTTCTCGAATCGCCACGCGATGTAGATCAGGATGAAGATGAACGTGAAGAGCATCGCGAGATAGCCCTTCTCGCGCAGCTCCTCTCCGACCTGCGGGCCGACGAATTCGACTCGCCGCACCTCGACTTTCGGCTCGCTCGGCTGCAGCGCCGCACGTATGCGCTCGCCCACCTGAGTGGCGGTCACATCGGTCCGCGGCTCGAGGCGGACGACGACTTCGCGCACGCTCCCGAAGAGATTGACCTGCGCGTCGGGGAATCCGACCGCATGAACCGCATCGCGGATCTGATCCACGTCGGCAGCCTGCGGAAAGTAGAGCTCCACGGCGATACCGCCGGTGTAGTCGAGGCCGTAGTTCAGTCCGGGCTTCCACAGCGCGATCGCGGACAGCCCGATCATGACGGCCGACAGCGTGTACCACCACTTGCGGGTGGCCATGAAGCGGATGCGCGTGTGCGTATTGAAGAATTCCAGCACGCGAAGGTCTCCCGGAGCTAGATCGACAGGCCCGCGACCTTGCGGCGGCGGCTGAAAATGAGCGTGATGATCGCCCGGCTTCCGATGATGGCGGTGAACAACGTGGTGAGAATGCCGAGGCACAGCGTGACCGCAAACCCCTTGATCGGGCCGGTGCCGAAGACGAACAGCACTACGCCGGCGATCAGGGCGGTGACGTTCGAATCAGCGATGGCGGAGAACGCCTTCTCGAAGCCAGCCTCGATCGACGCGAGCGGTGTGTTTCCAAGTCGCAACTCTTCACGTATGCGCTCGTAGATCAGGATGTTCGCGTCCACGGCCATCGCCACCGTGAGCACGATGCCCGCGATGCCGGGCAGCGTCAGCGCGGCCTGCAGCAGCGTGAGCAACGCCACCAGCAGCAGCACGTTGAACGTGAGCACCACGTCGGCGATCAGGCCAAAGCCCCTGTAGTAGATGGCCATGGCCGCGAACAGGAGGATGCTGCCCCACACCAGGGACTTGGCGCCGTCCTTTACGTTCTCCAGGCCGAGCGAGGGACCGATCGCGCGCTCCTCGATCGCGTAGAGCGGCGCGGCCAGGGAGCCGGCGCGCAGCAGCAGCGCGAGGGTGCTCGCTTCCTGCAGGCTGAGGCCCGTGATCTGGAAGTTGCTCGAGAACACTCCCTGGATCGTTGCGACGCTGATCACCTGCTCTTCGGTGGCGTCGACCTGGACCTTCTGACCGCCCTGTTCGACTTCGCGGCGCACTTTCTCGATGAAGACCACCGCCATCGGGCGCTTGAGGTTCTGTTGCGTCGTGCGCAGCATCTCGGCCGCGCCACGCGCATCCAGCTTCACGAATACTGCCGGCCCGTCCTGGGTCACGCCGTGCGTGGCGTCAGTGAGCTGGTCGCCCGTCACGATCACGTCGCGCTTCAGCAGCACCGGTTCGCCATCGCGAGTCTTGTAGAGCCTGGTCCCCAGCGGGGCACGGCCGCGCTGTTCGGCTTCGACGGGGCTGTTCTGCGTATCCGAGAGCCGGAATTCGAGGGTCGCGGTCTTGCCGAGAATGTCCTTGACCTCGGCGGAGTTCTGCACGCCCGGCAGCTGTACGTTGATGCGATCGATGCCCTGCCGCTGCACGATCGGTTCGGCGACGCCGAGCTCGTTCACGCGGTTGCGCAGGGTCGTGATGTTCTGCTGGATCGCGTAGTCCTGTCGTTCCTTGATCTGCGCGGGCGTCAGGCGCGTCACGATCGTGGCACCGGCCGAGTCATCGATCGTAAAGAGCAGATCCGGATTGGCCTTGGCGAGCGCGCCGCGCGCGCGTTCGAGATTCGCGGCATCGCGCAACACGACGCGAACGGCGTTGGGATCGCGATTCTGCGCGGTCTGTTCGCCACCCTGCCCGGCTTCGACGGTGACGTAGGGAATGCGCTCGTCACGCAACTGGCGCCGGAACTCCTGTTCCATGCGTTCCAGCCGCTGTCGCACGGCTCCCTGCACGTCCACCTGGTAGAGGAGATACAGGCCGCCACGCAGGTCCAGGCCGAGATTCATCGGCCGCAAACCGACTGCACGCAGGAACGCGGGCGTGCGCGGCGCGTTCGAAAGAGCGATGACGTAGCGATCGCCGAACTGATCCGTGAGCGCGTCGCGCGCTCGCAGCTGGTCGTTCTGCTGCCCGAAGCGGATGGTCAGTCGGCCCTCCTCGATGAAACTGTCCGCGAAGGGCAGCTTCTGCTCGCGCAGCGCCGCCTCGACGGCGTCCTGCTGCGCTTCCTGCATGGGCTCGTAGCTCTTGCGTGCGAGCTGCAGCGCGGGGTCGTTGCCGAACAGGTTCGGCGTGGAAAACAGGAGGCCGAACACGAACGCCAGCGCGACGACGATCGACTTCCAGCGGGGAAACTGCGTCATTCGGAAGAAGCCTCGGCCATCGTTCTCTGTCCAGGGTTCTCTGTTCAGGGTTCTCGTTCAGGCGCTCTTCAACGTGCCCTTCGGCATCAGCGCCGAGACCTGGGCCTTCTGGACTTTCAGCCGCACACCGTCCGCCACTTCCACGGTGACGAAGTTGTCGCCAACCTCGGCCACCTTGCCGAGGATGCCGCCGCCGGTCACCACTTCGTCACCGGCCTGCAGCGCCTGCAGCATCGCGCGATGTTCCTTGGCGCGCTTGCTCTGGGGACGAATGAGCATGAAATAGAAGATGACGAAGAAGAGACCCATCATGAGCAGGAAGCCCATCGATCCGCCTTGCGGCGATGCGGTGCCCTGTGCCCACGCAGTCCCGATGATGAAGTCCATGAGAGTCGTCCTATGGGGCGGCAAAAGAGCCGGGATTATACAGAATTCTCGCTGGGCAGCGTCCGCGCGTACTCGTCCAGCCGTCCCTGCTCGATGGCCGCGCGCAGTCCCGCCATGACGTGCTGGTAGTAGTGCAGGTTGTGGATGGTGTTGAGGCGCGATCCCAGGATTTCGCGCGCGCGATCCAGGTGCCGGAGATAGGCACGCGAGTAGTTGCGGCAGGTGTAGCAGCTGCAGGCCTCGTCCGGCGGACACAGGTCCTCCTGGTGAATACTGTTGCGGATGTTCATCACCCCTTGCGACGTAAAGAGGTGTCCGTTGCGCGCGTGCCGCGTGGGCATCACGCAATCGAACAGGTCGATGCCCCGCCGGACCGACTCCACGAGATCGCGCGGCGTGCCGACCCCCATGAGATACCGCGGCCGATCGGCCGGCACGTGCGGCACGGTTTCCTCGAGGACGTGCAGGCGATCTTCTTCGGGCTCGCCGACCGCAAGGCCACCGATCGCGTAACCCTCGAAGCTGATCCGGGTCAGCGCTTCGAGCGAGGCGAGGCGCAACGCCGGATAGATGCCGCCCTGGATGATTCCGAAAGCCGTGCCGGGCGCGGGCTCCGCGTAGTAAGCGTCGTGGCTGCGTTGCGCCCAGCGCAGCGACAGCTCCATCGACTTGCGCGCCTCGGCCTCCGTCGCCGGATACGGCGTGCATTCGTCGAAGATCATCGCGATGTCGGAACCGAGATCGCGCTGGACCTGCATCGCGCGCTCGGGAGTGAGGAACACTTCGTCACCGTCGACGGGCGAGCGGAACCGCACACCCTCCTCGCTCAGCTTGCGCATGGTGGCGAGACTGAAAACCTGGAAGCCGCCCGAGTCGGTGAGGATCGGGCCGTTCCAGTGCATGAAGCCGTGCAACCCGCCGTGTGCGCGAATGACGTTTGTTCCCGGGCGCAGCATGAGGTGGAACGTGTTGCCCAGCACGATCTGCGTGCCGCCTTGCACGAGCTCCTCGGGCGTCATCGCCTTCACCGTGCCGTACGTACCAACGGGCATGAAAGCCGGAGTGTCGACCCCGCCGTGCGGCAGCTCGAGACGCCCACGACGCGCGTCGCCATCCAGGTGAGTGACGGTGAACTTCATTGACATCGATCAGCTGGAACTCGGTCGCGCCGCCGGGTCCGGTCGAATCCACATCGCGTCACCGTAACTGAAAAACCGGTAGCGCTCACGCACGGCGTGCGCGTAGGCCCGCAGGACTGCCTCGAAACCGCCATACGCCGATACGAGCATCAGCAGCGTCGATTCGGGCAGATGGAAGTTGGTGAGAAGGGCGTCCGCCACGTGAAAACGGTAACCGGGCCGAATGAAGAGCGTCGTATCGCCAGAGAGAGGCTGTACGGCGCCGTCGCGCCAGGCACTCTCGAGCGCTCGCATCACGGTTGTGCCCACGGCCACGACATTTCGACCGTTTCGCCGCGTCTGGGCGATGGCCTCGCAGGTATCCGTACCGACGTCCACCCTCTCCGCGTGCATCCGGTGCTGGTCGAGCGAGTCGACCCGCACGGGCTGGAATGTACCGGCTCCGACATGCAGCGTGAGCGAGGCCGTGCGCACGCCACGCTGGCTCAGCGCGTCCAGTATTTCACGGTCGAAGTGCAGCCCGGCGGTCGGCGCCGCAACCGCGCCCTCGACTCGCGCGAACACAGTCTGGTAGCGCTCGCGATCCGCTGCCTCGGGATGGCGCGCGATGTACGGTGGCAACGGAACGTCGCCATGCTCCGCGAGATAGCTGCGGATCGGCTGGTCGAACGCGATCTCGAAAAGATCGTCGTTGCGGCCAAGCACGGTGGCCACGCCTCCGCCGTCGAGCTGGATGGGCGATCCGGCACGCAGCGCCTTGCTGGCGCGTGCCTGGAACAGCCCACGGTCGTCGGCCAGCAACCGTTCCAGCAGCAGCTCGACGCGTCCGCCGCTCGGCTTGTGGCCGAGCAGGCGCGCGTTGAGCACGCGAGTGTCATTGAAGACCAGCAGGTCGCCTGGCGAAAGCAAGCGCGGCAGGTCGATAAACTCCAGGTCCTGGACGGCACCGTTGCTGCCATCGAGCGCGAGGAGTCGGCTGGCGCTTCGCGAGGGCAGCGGTGACTGCGCGATCAGCTCGGGCGGGAGGTCGTAGTGGAAATCCTGGCGGCGCATGCGCCGCGCATCCTATCGCCATTCTGAGCCGGGGGCACCGCGCCCGGCGCGTTCGCCAAAAGAAACGGGGCGCCCGGAGGCGCCCCGCTTCTTGCAATGGACCCTGCCTATTGCGGAACAGGTGCGGTCAGCGCCTTCACCTTCGGCTGGACTTCCTTCTCAATCTCGATGGTGATGTCCTCGAGGTCTTCCGGACCGAACGAGGGGACCCGGACGTCCCATGACATCTTCTCGGGCTTCGGCACCGACGCGTCGAGTTTCATCTTCTTGCGATTGCGCAGGACATTGAGGCTGACCTTCTCACCCGGCTGATAGGAGCGGAGGATGCGCAACGCGTGCGAACCGCTCTCCGGCTCACGACCGTCGATATCCACGATGACGTCACCCTCCTCCAGCTTGAAGTCGGCCGCCCTGGGTGCACGAAGGACCAGCACGCCCTTGTCAGCTCCGAAATAAGCACCGAGCTTCGGGGTAAGCGTCACGAGTTCCATGTCGTGCATGCCCGGGAAGGCGCGGAATTCGAACGTCTGCGGAATCGGAGGCACTGCCGGCACCGCCGGCACGGCAGGCATCGCGTACGTGAAGCGGGGTGCTTTCATTTCCTCGGTAACCACTTCCGCCTTGAGCTTCTTGCCGTCGCGCAGGTATTCGACCTGCACTTTTTCTCCGGGTGTCACCGTGCGCATGTGGCGAATCAGCGCGTTGACGGGTCCTTTCTTGCGGGCCATTTCCCCGTGCTGGTGGCTGTCCTTGCTGTCCTTGTCCACCTTCAGTGACATGCCGTCGAGCGAAGTGATGATGTCGCCGCCCTTGAGTCCGGCTTTCGCCGCAGCACCGTTCGGCGAGACGCTGTCGATGGAAACCCCTTCCGGGGACAGCGTGTCGCCCACGTTGATGCCGAGCATGGCGCGCGACTTGCCGTGCTTCATCACGTACTCGTGCATCACGGGACCGGTCAGCTGGGCACTCAGGTCGGCCACTTCACGCGCGGCCGCCTCGAGGCGTTCACGCGCCGCCTCCAGTTTCTTTTCGATCTCGGCCTCGTTCTTCTTGATCGCGACCTCGTTCTTCGCGACCTGCTCTTCGTTCTTCTTCACCCGCACCTCGGTGCGTACCGTCGGCGTCTCTTTCGCCTCCGGTTTGTCCTGCGCGAGCGCGGACTGGGCGAGTGCCAGGGCGACACCGGCGGCGAGGACCCTGGAGCTGAAATTCGTCATGAACGTCTCCTGCGAATCATCGGCAATCAGAACGAGGACGCGCGCGTCTCGGCGTAACGCACCGCGACCAGTGAATTGAGCAGCTCGACGCGTTCGCGCCAGAGCCGTTCCGCCTGCCGGCCATCGAGCCCGGCGTCGTTGCGGTTGGTGAGCCGGTAGTCGACCCACTCGATGCGGTCTTCCAGGTCCGCCACGGTCATCGCGGTGGAGGCGCGAACGATGCGCGGCCGCGTGGGCAGCGTATCGAGCACTTCCTGGAGCCGGCGCGATTCGTCGATCAGCGCGAGGCGCTCCTCCGGAACCGTCTCGGCGATGACTGCCGTGGGGTCCGTCGCGGTGCCCGTCGCGTTCGACGCGCTCTCGACGGCCGGCGTCGTCTGCAACGTTTCGCGATCCAGGGTCAGGAACACGGCGACGACCACCATCGCGGCGCTCGCGGCGGGAATCAGCCAACCCGGGCGCGCGCGGGGTTGCGCGACCGGGCGCTTCGGACGCGCGAGCGCTTCGCGGATCGCCGCCAGCCGATCGGGCGGCGTCCAGCGATCGGGCAGTGACCGCAGGCCACGAGTGACGGCGCGCAGCTGTTCCAGCTGTGCGTGGCAGTGACGGCAATCGCTCACGTGGCGGGCAGCGGCCACGTCGGCCGAGTCGTCGTCACGCAGTTTCAGGAGTTGGTCGATACTGGCGTGCATGGTGCACCTATACTTTCCTCGTCGAGCAGCTCCCGCAGGCGCAGGTGCGCGCGCATGAGCTGCGATTTCGAAAAACTGGTCGTCTTGCCGAAGACCGCGGCGATTTCCTCGTGCGTGTAGCCCTCCACGTCGTAGAGCCACACGACGGCTCGCGAAGTGGGAGACAGCTTCTGCAAGGCTGCATCCAGGTCCATCTGGTGACCCGGGTCGCTGCGCGGCGCGCGCGCCGCCAGGATCGGCTCAGCCGGCGAATCGTCGCCCGCCTGCGCGTCGAGCCACATGAGGCTGCGATGCCAGGGGGACCGCAGGTACATGAGGCACTTGCTCACGGCGATGCGCCGAATCCAGGCCCCGATCGGCGCCTCACCCCGGAAGCGTCCGATGCTTTGCAGGATTTCCACGAACGTGTCCTGGAGCAGGTCGTCGGCCACGGCCTTGCGGGAAATCAGCCGGCGAATAATGGCGTAGGTGCCGGGGCTGAAAGCCCGGTAAAGGATGGCCTGGGCGTCACTGCGCCCGGCACGGGCCTGGGCAAGGACTTCGGGCTCGATCTGGATATCCGGCAGTCGGGTCATCGCTGCCAAGATGCGCTTAGGCGCCCAAACGTCGCAAGGCCTACCTTCAATCCCCTATACTTGCCCGCCCCAAAAGGGGGTCCTGGTTCTTTTCCACCGGGGTCCCCAAGAAGTATTTCGAGTCTTCGAGAAAACTTCTTGGGGTGGTTTTGCCGGTGTGGCGGAACTGGTAGACGCGTCGGACTCAAAATCCGATTCTGGCAACAGAGTGTGGGTTCGATTCCCTCCACCGGCACCACTTTCAGATGAAATACTGCAGCGAATGCGGCCAGCCCGTCGCGCTGACCGTGCCCAAGGGCGATCACCTGCCGCGTTTCGTGTGCGGCACCTGCGGCACCATCCACTACCAGAACCCGCGCATCGTCGCGGGTGTCGTGGCCGAGTGGCAGGGACGAATCCTGTTGTGCAAGCGCGCCATCGAGCCGCGGCTCGGGTACTGGACCATCCCCGCGGGCTTCATGGAAAACGGGGAAACAATCATGGCGGCCGCGGCCCGCGAAGCGCAGGAGGAAGCGCTCGCGCAGGTCGACGTCGGCTCGCTGCTCGCGATCGTGCACGTCACTCACGCGAACCAGGTGCACGTGATGTTTCGCGGCACGCTGGTGGACGGCACCTGCGGCGTGGGCGCGGAAAGCCTCGAGTCCAAACTGGTCGAGGAGCACGAGATCCCGTGGCGGGACGTTGCTTTTCCCAGCGTCGACTATGCGCTGCGCCGCTACCTCGCCGACCGTGCCGCGGGCCGCGAGGACCTGCACATCACCGAGATCGACCGGCGGCGCACAGCACCGGCGCCGGATCAGCGCACCGAGTGAGCCGCTGACTGCGGTCGCTGTGGCACAATAGACGCTTCCACCGCGACGTGATCATCCGGGCCCCGCCATGACGTTTGTCGTCACTGAAAACTGCATCAAGTGCAAGTACATGGACTGCGTGGAGGTTTGCCCCGTGGATTGCTTCCACGAGGGGCCGAACTTCCTGGTCATCGATCCCGACGAGTGCATCGACTGCACGCTGTGCGAGCCCGAGTGCCCCGTCGAAGCGATCTTCTCGGAAGAGGAGTTGCCGCCGGGACAGGAGCCGTTCAAGACACTGAATGCGGAGTTGTCCCGCAAGTGGCCCGTGATCACCGAAAAGGGACCCGCACCGGCGGATGCGAAAGAGTGGGAAGGAAAACCCGACAAGCTCAAGTTGCTGGAGCGCTGATCGGCTCCTGGCCCGCGAAAACCCCGGCGCCGGCAGCCGCCAGGCGTTACTTCGCGTCGAGTTCCTGCAGGAGCTGCGCCGGCTGTCGATAGCCGGACAGGAAGTGCCCGCGGTCGGTGATGATCCCGGGCGTTCCGGTGAGCCCCAGCTCGCGCGCCAGCTCGAACTGTCGCTTGATCGGTGTGGCGCCACACGCTTTCGCCTTTACGTCCTGGCCCAGCTTGGCGCGCGTAAACGCCGCGTTGCGATCCGGCGAGCACCACACAGCTTCGGCTTTCCGCCAGGACTCGGTTCCTGGCCCCGATCGCGGGAAGAACACGTAGCGCACGCGCACGCCCTTGCGGTTGAGCTCCGGAACGTCCTGGTGCAGCTGCCGGCAGAAACCACAGTCGATATCGGTGAACACCGTAACGGTGTGCCGCGCGTTGGCCGGCCCGAACACGAGCATTTCACTCTCGGGCACTTTCTCGTCGATGGCTTTCAGCCAGATTTCGCCGAGCCGGGCCGCCGTGAGGTTGGAGCCATTCTCGCGGTCGTACATCTCACCGAAAAAGTAGTAGCGCCCGTCGGCCGTGACGTAGGCGATGTTGGCGCCGCGCACGAATTCGTAGAGCCCCTTGATCGGAGTCGGCCGCAGCTCGTCCGGCTGGGCGCCGATGGTCTTCGCCAGCGCGGCGCGCTCATCGAGGTCCGGAGCGGCAACCGGAGCCGGGACCGCCGAGGTCTTTGCGCTTGCGGGTGGGGCGGGTTTCGGGTCACCGGCGAAGGCGTGCGCACTCAGCAACCCGAAAACCAGGCTGGCTGCAACCGCGAAAAGACCACGAAACATGCAGACTCCGACCGGGAAGGCTGGTGCGTTCGACTGGAACGGAGCGCCTTGGTTCAAGGCGCGACCGGGCGCGATTGTATCAGCCGCGGGGATGATGCTGCGAATGCAGCTCTTTCATCCTCTCGCGAGCCACGTGCGTGTAGATCTGCGTGGTGGAGAGATCGCTGTGGCCGAGCAGCATCTGCACCACGCGCAGGTCTGCGCCGTGGTTGAGCAGGTGCGTCGCGAACGCATGACGCAGCGTGTGCGGAGAGAGTTCCTTTTGCACGCCGGCCTTGCGCGCGTAGCGCTTGATGATGTGCCAGAAGGCCTGGCGGGTCATCTTGTCGCCGCGGCGCGTGGGAAACAGGAAGTCGGTCTGGCGCTCGAGCAGGATCTCGAGGCGCGGGCCCTGCACGAACTGCTGCACGTAGCGCACCGCCTCCTCGCCCAGCGGGATCAGGCGCTCGCGGTTGCCCTTGCCCACGATTCGCAGCACGCCCTGGTTGAGGTTCACCTGGTTGTGCTTGAGATTCACCAACTCGGTGACGCGCAGGCCCGTGGCATAAAGCACTTCGAGCATGGTGCGATCGCGGTGACCGAGCGGATCGGTGACGACCGGCGCGGTGAGCAGCGACTCGACTTCTTCCTCCGAGAGCGACTTCGGCAGCGAGCGGCCAATCTTCGGCATGGCGATCTGCGCGGTGGGATCGTCCTGCACGATGCCCTCGCGCACCAGGTACCGGAAGAAACGGCGGAAGCTGGAAAGCTGGCGCGCGGTGGAGCGAGGACGAGCCCCCGCTTCGACGCGCCAGGCGATGAAACCGAGGAGATCGTTGCGCGCTGTCTTCACGATCGGGATGTCGCGCTGCTCGAGCCAGCGACCGAGCGCGGTCAGGTCGGCGCGATAGGCAGCCAGCGTGTTTGCGGAGAGCCCACGCTCCATCCACACTGCGTCGAGAAAGCGGTTCACGACCGGGTCTGGCGCATCCGCACCGGTCGTTGCAGCTTTGACGTACACGGAGTTCTTGACTGCTGAGCTCATTCGCTACCGTCTGGAGTGAATTCCCGGCGTCGGTGCAAGCACCTGCGCCATCACGCAAAATGCCGGGGGAGTATGCGGAGGGCTCTGCCGCGACAGGCGTGATTACATTCACAGAATCCGGCAAGCTTTAACATAAAGAGAACCAGTTCACGAAACGGCGCCCGTCTTGCGCGCGCGCCGCCACGCGCAAAGGCTTTTCCCTTGTATCGGCTCCTGAAAACGCTCCTCCGCGTGATCTACGGCGCATATTGCGGGCTGAGCTTCCTTGGCGTCAGCCTGGTGGCTCTCATCGCCATGCTTTTCGTGCCGGGTATCGAAAGACGCCGCCGGATTGCCGGGGCCACCGCCCGTCTCCTGATGCGTATCTGGGGAATCCGCCTGACGGTCGGGGGCGCGCCCTTGCCAGAGCAGAGCTGCATCGTAGTCGCCAACCACGCCAGTTACCTGGACGGGGTGGTTCTCGCAGGCGCCCTCCCCACCCGGTTCGGGTTCGTGATCAAGAAGGAGATGGATCGCATCCCGCTGGCCAACCTGCTGCTTCGGCTGATCGGCTCGGAATTCGTGGACCGGGTCAACCGTCACCGCGGCGGCCTGGACGCGCGGCGCGTGCTGCGTCGCGCCGCCAGTGGACAGTCGATCGTTTTCTTTCCCGAGGGTACGTTCTCCCGGGAGCGCGGTTTGCTGCGGTTCCACACGGGCGCGTTCGCCACGGCACTGCGTGCGAACTGCCCGGTGGTGCCGGTCGTCATCCGCGGAACGCGCGAAGTCCTGCCCTCGAACCGGATCGTGCCCACGCCCGGTCCCATCGACGTGGAAATCCAGCCCGCTATCGAACCCGCGGTGACGGGCCGCGAAGGTGCAGTGGCACTGCGAGAGGAAGCGCGTCGCAGGATCCTCGAACGCCTGGGAGAACCGGATCTCGCGACCGGCATGCCGCCGCAGGAACCGACGGTCGACCTCGCCTAGCAACCGCCGCGCGGCTCGGCGCGGCTACTTCAGTTCCGGTCGTTCCTTGCGCGTGTCCGCACCGGCGAAGTACGCGCGCGAGGCTCTCGAGAAGCCGAAGCGACAGATCAACGTGAGAAAAGCCGCCGCCAGGAGCGCCTTCAGGATGAAAGCCCCGCCTTCCTGCGCCGAGTTGTCGTAAACGAACGCAGGCGTTCCCGCGGTTCGCAGGTAATTCGCCCAGACCACTACCGCGAAGATCGCGGTCAGCGAGCCCACGCCCAGCCATCGGCCGGCCGGCCTGGCGCGAGCGATCGACCAGAAAGTCGCGGCGAACAACACGAGCAGCACGACCCTGCAGGCACCTTCCAGGTACAACCAGAATGGATTGATCGCCATTCCCTGGTCGACGCCGGCCAGGATGAGCCGGGTCCAGCGGTAGGTTCCCACCACCATCAGCGCGCCCGCCATGCCGACCAGGAACTGGGTGATCCAGACGCTCGGCGGCCGCTTGATCACATGTTGCGGCGGTACTGGCCGCCCACTTCGTACAGCGCGTGCGAGATCTGGCCGAGCGAGCACACCTTCACCGCTTCCATCAGCTCGCCGAACACGTTGCCGCGGCCTGCCGCTACGGACTGCAGTTTCTTCAGCGCGGCCTCGCTCTCGCTCGCGTGACGTGCCTGGAACGAACGCACCGCCGCGACCTGCGCCTGCTTTTCCTGCTCGGTCGAGCGGATCAGCTCGGCGCGCTTCACTTCTTCACCGCCGCCCTCGTGCGAGAGGAACGTGTTCACGCCGATGAGCGGCAGGCTGCCGTCGTGCTTGCGGGATTCGTAGTACAGGCTTTCTTCCTGGATGCGGCTGCGCTGGTACATCGTTTCCATCGCGCCCAGCACACCACCGCGCCCGGAGATGCGGTCGAACTCCTGGTAGACGGCTTCTTCGACGAGATCGGTCAGCTCGTCGACGATGAAGGAGCCCTGCCATGGGTTCTGGTTCTTGTTGAGCCCGAGCTCGCGATTGATGATGAGCTGGATCGCGACCGCGCGCCGCACCGATTCCTCGGTCGGCGTGGTCAGCGCTTCGTCGTACGCGTTCGTGTGCAGGCTGTTGCAGTTGTCGAACAGCGCGTAGAGCGCCTGCAGCGTGGTGCGGATGTCGTTGAACTGGATCTCGCGGGCGTGCAGCGACCGGCCGGAGGTCTGGATGTGGTACTTGAGCATCTGGCTGCGCGCGCCCGCGGCGTAGAGATCGCGCATGGCGCGCGCCCAGATGCGCCGGGCGACGCGGCCGATGACCGCGTACTCCGGATCCATGCCGTTGGAGAAAAAGAAACTGAGGTTGGGCGCGAAGTCGTCCACCTTCATGCCGCGGCTCAGGTAGTACTCCACGATGGTGAAGCCGTTCGCGAGGGTGAACGCCAGCTGCGAAACCGGGTTCGCGCCCGCTTCGGCGATGTGGTAGCCCGAGATCGACACGGAATAGAAATTGCGCACGGCGTTCTCGACGAAGTACGCCTGCACGTCGCCCATCATCCGCAGCGCGAACTCGGTGGAGAAGATGCAGGTGTTCTGCGCCTGGTCCTCCTTGAGGATGTCCGCCTGCACCGTGCCACGCACCTGCTTGAGTGCATCGGCCCTGATCCGGTTGTACGTCTCCGCCTCGAGCAGCCGGTCGCCGGTCACGCCGAGCAGCGCGACACCGCTGCCGTCGTGTCCTTGCGGCAGGCTGCCGCGGTACTCGGGTTTCTCCTGGTCGCGCAGCAGCCCGGCGATTTTTTTCCCGGCGTCCGCCCACTGGCCGGTTTCGCGCAAGTGGCGCTCGACGCGCTGGTCGATCGCGGTGTTCATGAACATCGCGAGGATCATCGGCGCGGGACCGTTGATGGTCATCGACACCGACGTCGCCGGAGCGCAGAGATCGAAGCCCGAGTAGAGGCGCTTCATGTCGTCGAGCGTTGCGATCGAGACGCCGGAATTGCCGATGCGCCCGTAGATGTCGGGACGCTCGTGCGGGTCCTCGCCATAGAGCGTGGTCGAATCGAACGCGGTCGACAGGCGGGTCGCGGCGTGGCCGCCCGCGAGATAGTGGAACCGGCGGTTGGTGCGCTCGGGCATGCCCTCGCCCGCGAACATGCGCGTCGGGTCTTCCTCTTCGCGCCGATATGGGTAGACGCCCGCCGTGTACGGGTACGAGCCCGGGAGATTTTCCTTGAGCAGGAATGTGAGCTGATCGCCCCACGACTTAAGCTTTGGCATCGAGAGCTTCGGAATGCGCTGGCGGCTCAGGGTCTCGGTGTAGTTCTCACCGGTGATTTCGCGGCCACGCACCTGGTAGCGATACTGGTCTTCCGTGTGCGAACGGGTGCGCGCCGGCCAGCTCTTCAGCAGCTCCACGGATTCGGCGCCGACTTCATCCAGCGCTTGGTGATACGCGCGGCGCAGCGCCGCACGTGATGCATCGCTTTCGTCCGCCGCAACGTCGCCGCTGTATCGATCGAGCGGTTGCGGAAGCCTGGGGTCGGCCAGTGTCCTGAGCGACTCGTAGATGCCTTGTGCACGCTGCGCGGCTTCCGCTCGCAGGGCGACGGAGTCGCGCGCGCGGCGACCGTTGGTCGAGATTTCCGCCAGGTAGCGCGTGCGTTCGCCCGGAATGATCGCGTCACGTCGCGGCAGCTCGTCGATCTTGTGGCCGGTGAGCTGCCAGCGCTTCGCGCCCGAGCTCGTGGCTTCCTGGTCCAGCCGCTGGCACAGCGCCTCGAACAGCCGGTTCACGCCGCCATCGTTGAACTGGCTCGCGATGGTCGGAAACACCGGGATCTGCGCATCGGGGACCTTGTCGCCCCCGGACGATGAAGCGTGATTGCGCCGCCACTGCTTGCGCACGTCGCGCAACGCGTCGTCGCCACCGCGCTTCTCGAACTTGTTGATGACGATGAGATCGGCGTAATCGAGCATGTCGATCTTCTCGAGCTGGCTCGCCGCGCCGTAGTCACTGGTCATCACGTAGACGGCAGTATCGACGAGATCGACGATCTCCGTATCGCTCTGCCCGATGCCGGCGGTCTCGACCACGACCAGGTCGAAGCCCGCAAACTCGAGCAGCGCCAGCGTGTCGGCGAGCACCGCGCTCGTCGCCAGGTGCTGGCGGCGCGTCGCGAGCGAACGCATGAAGAGGCGTTCGTTCGACAGGCTGTTCATGCGAATGCGGTCGCCGAGCAGCGCGCCGCCGCTGCGACGACGCGTCGGATCCATGGCGACGACGGCTATCTGCCGATCCGGAAAGTGACGCACGAAGCGATTGAGCAGCTCGTCGTTCAGCGAGCTCTTGCCCGCGCCGCCGGTGCCGGTGATGCCGACGATCGGCGGCGAATGCTGCGAGCGCCCCCAGTCGCGCGATAGCGCGCGGCGGATCTGCTCGGCCGTGATCCCCGACTCGTTCGAGCCTTCGAGAACCGAAATCGCGCGTGCGATCTGCTGGTGGTCGCGCGCGCCGAAAGGCCCAAAGGAATGACGAGGTTTATCGGCGGCTCGCACGCGCCGCATCACGTCCTCGATCATCCCGTTGAGGCCCATCTGGCGCCCATCCTCGGGCGTGTAGATCTTCTCCACGCCGTAGGCCTCGAGTTCCCCGATCTCGTGCGGCGCGATGGTGCCGCCCCCGCCCACGACGACACGAATGTGCAAGCTGTTGAGCTCGCGCAGCATATCGATCATGTAGCGGAAGTATTCGTTGTGGCCGCCCTGGTAGGAGCTGACCGCGATGCCGTCGGTATCCTCCTGGATCGCGGCGCGCACGATGTCGGCAACGCTGCGGTTATGGCCGAGGTGAATGACCTCGGCGCCATGGGCCTGCAGCAGCCTGCGAATGACGTTGATCGCGGCGTCGTGGCCGTCGAACAACGACGCAGCGCTGATGAAGCGCAGCGGGGCGGCCTGGTCGGCTGCCGGCTGATCGAGCTCGACGGCGGGAATACTCATGAAATAATTATCTAAATTAAGGGGATAGGTGTGCTCCGGCCTTCCGAGTCTAGCAGCCCCTCGAGGCGTGCGCATCGCACGAACGTCGGACTGTCAGACCGCCTCTGTCAGCCCACCTATAATTCGCAGTCTCAGGCTCCATGTAGCTGCCCGACCCACTGGCTGCGGCCGCGCCGGCACACCGTTCCGGGCTGGGCATTCGAGGACTTGCGACGCATGAATCTGTTCGAGTCTCAGCACGACCACGAGCAGGTGGTGTTTTTTCAGCACCGCGACACCCGGCTGCGATGCATCGTCGCGATTCACAACACCGTGCTCGGCCCCGCGCTCGGCGGGTTGCGTATGTGGCCTTATGCCACGGAAGCGGATGCCCTGAAGGATGCGCTGCGTTTCTCGCGTGCGATGACCTACCGCGCCGCGGTTGCCGGACTGAACCTCGGCGGCGGCAAGGCAGTGCTCATCGGCAACCCGGAAACTGACAAGAGCGAACAGCTCTTGCGCGCGCTCGGCCGTTACCTCGCCGGACTCGGCAGCCGCTTCATCGTCACGGAGGACGTCGGCACGACGGTCGAGGACATGGACACGATCTACCAGGAAACGGATCGCGTCATCGGTGTGCACCCCGTGCACGGTGGCAGCGGCGATCCCTCGCCGTTCACCGCGCTCGGCACTCTGTTCGGCATTCGCGCGTGTCTCGAGCACCGATTTGGCGGCGCTGACATCGGCAAGCGCAGTTTCGCGGTGCAAGGAGTGGGCAGCGTCGGCTATCACCTGGTGAAACTGTTGCGCGCGGAAGGTGCGAAGGTCTTCGTGACGGATATCAACCAGGAACGCGTCGAGCCGCTGGTGGAAGAATTCCGCGCGGAAGCGGTACCGATGCACCAGATTTACGACGTCGAAGCCACAGTGTTCTCGCCGTGCGCGATGGGAGGCATCATCAACGAGGACACCGTGCCGCGGCTGCGCTGCTCGATCGTGGCCGGCGGTGCGAACAACCAGCTCGAGTCGAATGAGTGCGCCACACAACTGGAGGCGCGCGGTATCCTTTACGCGCCGGACTACGCAATCAACGCGGGCGGACTGATGAACGCCGCAGTGGAGCTGCACGGTTACAACGTCGAGCGTGCCCGGCGCCTCGTCGCCGGCATTCACGGCATCGTCGGCAGGATTCTCGAGCGCGCGAAGCGCGAGCGCATTCCGAGCTGGCGGGCCGCCGACCTCGTGGCGGAGGAGCGGCTGCGCGACATCGCCGCGATTCGCCAGCCCTGCGCGCGCGTGCCGTCGGAGACTTACGCGGGCAGACCCGTACCGACTTTGCGAAACGAAAACTGATTCCAGGAGCGATCCATGCCTGAGTCGAACGACATCCCGGTTTATCTCGTTGCCGCCCGCCGCACCCCGATTGGCGCGTTCCTGGGGGCACTGAGCGCAGCCACCGCGACGCAACTCGGAGCGAGCGCGATTCGCGCCGCGCTGGCGGACGCGGGCCTGAAGGGCGAACAGGTCGACGAAGTGATCATGGGCTGCGTACTGCCTGCGGGGCTCGGCCAGGCGCCGGCTCGCCAAGCCGCACTCGCAGCCGGCATTCCGAATGCGGTGCCCGCAACGACGATCAACAAGATGTGCGGCTCGGGCATGAAGGCCATCATGATGGCCGCCGACCAGATCCGTGCTGGCAACGCCAGCGTGATGGTTGCCGGCGGCCTCGAGTCGATGAGCAATGCGCCCTACCTGCTGCCGAAAGCACGCGGCGGCATGCGCATGGGCCACGGCGAAGTCGTGGACCACATGTTCAAGGATGGGCTGCAGAGTCCGTTCGACGGACAGATGATGGGCCATTTCGCCGATGCGACGGCGCGCAAGTACAACTTCTCGCGCGCCGACCAGGATGCCTTCGCCGCGGAATCCGTCCGCCGCGCGCAGCACGCGGTGCAGGCCGGCGAATTCGCGGCGGAGATCGCGCCCGTCACCGTGAAGGGCCGCAAGGGCGAAACGGTCATCGACCGGGATGAAACGCCCTTCACCTGCGACATCGACAAGATTCCGACGCTGAAGCCGGCCTTCAACAAGGACGGCACCGTTACGGCGGCGAGTTCTTCGTCGATCTCCGATGGAGCAGCGGCTGTCGTCCTGATGAGCGAAGCGGCGCTGAAGGCCACCGGTGCAAAGCCGCTCGCCCGCATCGTGGGCTACACGACGCTCGCGCAGGAACCGGAGTGGTTCACGACCGCGCCTGGCGGCGCGGTGCGCAAGCTCCTCGATCGGGTCAACTGGCAGCCGAAGTCCGCTGATCTCTACGAGATCAACGAGGCGTTCGCGAACGTGGCGATGGCTGCGATGCGGGATGTCGGGCTGGATCATTCACGCGTCAACGTGAACGGTGGCGCCTGCGCGCTCGGTCACCCGATCGGCGCAACGGGCGCACGCATCACGACGACGCTGGTGCACGCGCTGCGCAAGCGCGGCTTGAAGCGCGGCATCGCTGCGCTGTGCATCGGCGGCGGTGAAGCCACCGCGCTCGCCATCGAGCTCGTATAGCCATGGGTTTGGGCATGAGCCCCGTCACCCGATCGACGGACGCACGCGGCGTTGCGACGCTCACCCTGAATCGGCCGGAGAAACACAACGCGTTCGACACCGAAACGCTGATTGCGCTGGGCGAGGAGCTGCGAGCTCTCGATCGCGACAGCTCGGTTCGCGTCGTTGTGCTGACAGGCGCCGGCCGAACGTTCTGCAGCGGTGCCGATCTCGCCACCATGCGCGCGCTGGCGACTGCGACGGAAGAGGAAAATCTGCGCGAAGCCGAGCGCCTCACCGAAGTGCTCGCGCAGCTCGCGAGCCTCTCCAGGCCCACGGTCGCGCGCGTCAATGGCAACGCGTTCGGTGGCGGAGTCGGACTGGTCGCCTGCTGCGACATCGCGGTTGCGGACGAGAATGCGAAGTTCACCTTGAGCGAAGTCCGCCTGGGGCTCGTGCCCGCGGCGATCTCGCCGTACGTCGTGGCGGCGATCGGAACGCGCCAGGCGCGACGCTATTTCCAGACGGGCGAAGCCATTTCGGCGGCGGATGCGCGTCGCATCGGGCTCGTGCACGAAACGGCTGTCACGGCTGCGCTCGACTCCACCGTCGCTTCGATCGTCGATGAGTTGCTCAAGGGCGGCCCGCAGGCGCAGCGCGAAGCGAAGGAACTGATTCGGGAAGTGGCCGCGACACAGGGTGCGCCGGATGCGAACGCGCGCCGGGCTGCCGCTCAACGCCTGGCCCGCCTGCGTTCATCGGAAGAAGGTCGCGACGGGATGAGCGCGTTCCTGGAGAAGCGCAACCCCCGCTGGCGCAAGGACTGATCCTTTTCTTGTGTCCAGCTCCGGGTTTTGTCCGGGCCCCACAAAAGTATTCGAGTCTTCGAGAAACTTTTGTGGGTGGGTTATTGGGCGTCCCTGCCCAAGCATGCCCCTTCCCTTGGCCCTCCTGGTTGTAGGCCTCCCTGCCCGGCAACATGGGTCCCACAAAAGGAATAGCGAAAAAAGAGGGGGGTGATTCTCACGTCCGGGTAAAAAAATCAGGCCGGGGCCTTTCAGCCCCGACTCCCCGACGCTTCGCCAGGCGCCTGAAACCACTCGTTTTCCTCGTTCGCTGCCCGTTTTAACCCGTGCGCGCCTGTGTTCTACTACGCGCCCCCGCAGTCCGCCGTCGTCGCATAAGGTAAAAACCGCATGAAAATCAAAGACGCACGCGCAATCGTGACCGGTGGTGCCTCGGGCCTCGGACTCGCGGTGGCCCAGCGCGTCATCGCCGATGGCGGCAAGGCCGCGCTGCTCGACGTCCAGGAGCAGGCCGGCGTCGCATCCGCGAAGAGCCTGGGGGTGAATGCCAGCTTTCATCGTTGCGACGTCACGTCCGAGGCCGACGTGACGGCAGCCGTTGCCGCCGCCCACAAGCAGATGGGCGGGCTGAACCTCGTGGTCAATTGCGCGGGCGTCATCGGGGCCGGCCGCGTCCTGGGTCGCGAAGGGCCAATGGCGGGCGATTTCTTCACCAAGGTCATCCACATCAACCTCATCGGGACCTTCCTGGTCGACAAGGCCGCTGCCGCGGTGATGCAGCACAACGCTCCCGCCGAAGACGGTGAGCGTGGGCTCATCATTCACACGTCGTCGGTCGCTGCCTTCGAAGGCCAGATCGGGCAAGTCGCCTACTCCGCGACCAAGGCCGGCGTGATGGGCATGACGTTGCCGATGGCCCGCGAATTCGCGCGGATCGGCATTCGCGTGATGTCGATCGCCCCTGGCATCTTCCACACGCCGATGGTTGGTGGCATGACGGAGGAGCTGCAGAAGTCGCTCGGTGCCCAGATCCCGTTCCCGTCGCGCCTCGGCAAGCCGGAGGAATACGCCGACCTGGTGGCCGCCGTGTTTCAGAACCCGTTCCTCAACGGCACCACGATCCGGCTGGACGGCGCGATCCGCATGCAGCCGAAATAGCCACAAAGGAAACCCAGTGCACAGTCGTTCGTTCCTGGCATCCGCTGCGCTCCTCGTCCTTGCCGGATGCACCGCCAACGCTCCACAACCTGCCGATTCCACGCCGCCCCCGGTCCAGCCACCCGCGGCCGCCAGGGCCGCGCCGTCGCTCGACATCCCGATCGATTACTACAAGCTGCCGAACGGGTTACGCGTCGTGCTGTCGCAGGACGCGTCCGTCCCGCTCGCGACGGTCGGCGTCTACTACAACATCGGCTTTCGCATCGAGCCGCGCGATCGCACGGGATTCGCGCACCTGTTCGAGCACATGATGTTCCAGGGCTCGCGCAACCTCGGCAAGATGGAATTCATCCGCCTGGTGCAGGCGAATGGCGGCGTGCTCAACGGCTCGACGCGTTTCGATTTCACCAACTACTTCGAGACCGTTCCCGCGCACACGCTGGAGACCATGCTGTGGGCGGAAGCGGACCGCATGCGGGGCCTGCGCATCACGCAGGAGAATCTCACCAACCAGATCGAGGTGGTGAAGAACGAAGTCCGCGACAACGTCATCAACGAGCCCTACGGCGGGTTTCCGTGGCTCGATGTGCCGCAGTACGCCAACACCAACTGGTACAACGCGCACAATTTCTACGGCGAACTCGAGGACCTCGACGCCGCGACGCTCGAAGACGTGAGTGCGTTCTTCAATGCGTTCTATAGTCCTGACAACGCCGTGCTCGTCGTCGCCGGTGATTTCGACCCGGCACGCGCGCGCGCGTGGATCGACCAGTACTTCGCCGGCATCGAGCGGCGGCCGGCACCCGCACAGCCCGACATCTCGGAACCTGCCCAGAAGGAAGAGAAGCGCGCTTCCCGCACCGATCCGCTCGCGCCCCGCCCCGCCCTCGCGGTTGCGTATCACGTGCCGAAGCGCTGGAGCCCGGAATACTTCGCGTTCGGCCTCATCGACCAGATCCTGATCCAGGGCGACGACAGCCGGCTGAACCAGTTGCTCGTGAACGAGCGCGGTTATACGCAATCCGTCGGTGGCGGCATCAACCTGCTCGGCAACATGTTCAACTACGAGGGCCCCATGTTGTGGACGGCCGCGCTCCTGCACGACTCGCAGCACACGCCGGACCAGATCCTCACGGATATCGATTCGGCCGTGACGCGCCTGCAGACCGAGCCGGTGTCGCAGGAGGAGCTCGATCGCGCGCTCACCAAGTTCCGCTCCGGGCTGTACGACGAAGTCGGCGGAGCCACGCGCTTCGGGCTGGTCGATCTGCTCGCGAGCTTCGCCCTGTTCGATGACAATCCGCAACTGATCAACACGCTCGAGCAACAGCTACGCACCGTCACACCGCCGATGATCCAGGAAACCGCGCGGCAGTACCTGCGCCCCACCAACCGCACGGTACTCACAATCGTTCCGGGTGCCGGGCAGGAGAAGCAGCCATGAAGATTTCCGCGCTGCTCTCCATAGTTTCTTCGGCTGCCGCCACCTGCGTGCTTGGGACGACCGCGCTGGCGCAGAGTCCTGCGCCCGAGCCCCAGTCTTCAACAGCCAGGCCGCCCGTCGAGCAGCCGCCTCCTCCGGGCACACCTCGCGATTTCCGGCTGCCCGACAAGACCACGCGCACGCTCCCGAGCGGTCTCGAGATCACGTTCATCGAGTTCGGTGAGACGCCCAAGGTCACGATTGCGGCGTCCGTGCGCACGGGCAACCTGGACGAAGGCGCGCGCACCTGGCTCGCCGATCTGACCGGCGAAATGATGAAGGAAGGCGCCGGTGACAGGAATTCGACGCAGATCGCCGAGCAAGCCGCGCAGATGGGGGGTGCTCTCGGCGTCAGCGTCGGACCGGATGAAACGACTGTTGCCATCGACGTGCTGAGTGAGTTCGGCCCGCAGGCTGTCGCGCTGGTGGCCGATGTACTGCGGCGTCCGCGGTTGCCTGAGTCCGAGCTCGAGCGCCTGCGGCGCAACTTCGAGCGTCAGCTGGCTCTCTCGCGCACGCAGCCCGATGCGCTCGCTGTCGAAGCGATGCTGGCGGAGTTGTTCCCGAATCATCCGTACGGACGTGCGTATCCGACGCCCGAGCAGTTGGCGGGCTACACAATCCAGGACGTGCGCAATTTCCATCGCGACAACTTCGGCGCCTTGCGCACGCACCTCTATGTCGCGGGTCGCTTCGATCGCGCAGCGCTGGCTCGGGCGGTCGACGAGGCCTTCGAAGGCTGGGAACGCGGCCCTGCCCCGTTCATTTCGCCGCCGACGGTTGCCGCGAATCCCGGCGTCAAGCTCATCGACCGGCCCGGCGCGGAGCAGTCGACCCTTCGCCTCGCGATCCCGATCGTCGATCCGACGCACCCGGACTGGATGGGCGTCTCGCTGATGAACACGCTGCTCGGCGGCGCGTTCTCCTCGCGCATCACGAGCAACATCCGCGAGAACAAGGGCTACGCCTACTCTCCGGGCAGCTCGCTGAATGCGCGCTACCGCACGGCGTACTGGGTGCAAGCCGCGGACGTCAAGACCGACGCCACCGGGCCTGCGCTGCAGGAAATCTTCGCGGAGGTCGAGCGCCTGCGTCGCGAGCCGCCCGGCGTTGCGGAACTGAAGGCGATGCAGAACTATCGCGCGGGGGTGTTCATCCTGCAGAACGCCACTCGCACGGCACTCATCGCGCAGCTCGACTACATCGACCTGCACGGCCTGCCGGACGACTACCTGACTCGCTGGGTGGAGCGACTCTACGCGCTCACGCCGGAACAGATCAGCGCAGCGGCGAACCAGCACCTGCGCACCGATGCCATGACGCTCGTCGTCGTCGGAGATCTCAAGGTCATCCGCAGCCAGCTGGAGAAACTGCCCCAGGTCACGGCACGCGAGAAGAAGAAAGCGAAGTGAGCGTCGAACGGGAGGTGATGGAATACGACGTCGTCATCGTGGGCGCCGGGCCCGCGGGACTCGCGTGTGCCATCCGCCTCAAGCAGCTCAAGCCGGAGACCAACGTCTGCGTGCTGGAAAAAGCCGCGACCGTCGGCGCGCACGCGCTTTCCGGCGCCGTGATGGAGCCCGGCCCGCTGGATGAGCTCCTCCCCGGGTGGCGGAACGAAAAACTCGACATCTGCGTGCCGGCGCAGCACGACGAGTTCTACCTGCTCACGCGCGACAGGCGCATTCGGTTCGTGACGCCCCCGCAACAGCGCAACCACGGCAACTTCATCCTGTCGCTCGGTCAGCTCGCGCCGCTGCTTGCGGCGCAAGCCGAGCAGCTCGGCATCGACGTGTTCGCCGGTTTCGCCGCCTCCGAGCCGCTTTTCGACAGCTCGGGCGCGATTGCCGGCGTGCAGATCGGCGACATGGGCCGGTCGAAGGACGGCACGCCGGGGCCAAACTTCACGCCGGGCCCCCGGATCCGCGCGAAGATCACCGTCATTGCCGAAGGCTGCCGTGGCAGCCTCGCGAAGCAACTCATGGCGAAGTTCGATCTCTGCAACGGCAAGTCGCCGCAGAGCTTCGCGCTCGGCATGAAGGAACTCTGGCAGCTGCCGCCCGGCCGGGTGAAGCCGGGACTGATCCAGCATTCGTTTGGCTGGCCGCTCGATTCGCGGACGTACGGTGGCAGCTTCCTCTACCACCTGGATCGCGACCGCGTTTACGTGGGGTTCGTCGTGGGTCTCGACTACGAGGATCCGCGGCTTGCGCCGTTCGAAGCGTTCCAGCAATTCAAGCACCACCCCTCGGTGATGTCCCTGTTCGAAGGCGGCGAGATTCTATCGGCCGGCGCACGCACGATCGTGTCGGGTGGCTGGCAGTCGATGCCCAACCTCGAGATGCCCGGTGCGCTGCTGGTGGGCGACGCGGGCGGCACGCTCAATCTTCCGAAGATCAAGGGCATTCACCAGGCGATCCGCAGTGGCTCCCTGGCGGGCCAGCACATCGCGGAGACCGGCTCGAGCGCGGGTTTCGATCGGCGCTGGCGGGAATCGCCGGGCGGGCACGAGCTGCGCAAGGTGCGCAATTTCAAGCCGGGCTTCAAGCGTGGGCTTATGGTCGGGTTGCTCAACTCCGCGCTGGAAACGGTCACCGCCGGCAAGTTGCCGTGGACGCTGCAGAACGCGCCGAACTGGGCCGCCCTGAAGCAACTGGACGAGTACGCGTCGCCCGACCGCCGCTGGCGCGACCGCACGCTGCCGCCGCGCGATCGCCTCGCCTCCGTGTTTTTGGCCGCCACCGCGCACGACGAGCACCAGCCGGCACATCTGCACGTGCACGACGCCAGCATCTGCGTGAGCCGATGCACGCGCGAGTATGGCAACCCGTGCGAGCGCTTCTGCCCCGCCAACGTGTACGAGATGGTCGACGATGGCCAGGGCGGACGCCGCCTGCAGATCAACGCGGCCAACTGCGTACACTGCAAGGCGTGCGACATCAAGGACCCGTACGAAATCATTACCTGGGTTCCGCCGGAGGGTGGGAGCGGACCCAACTACAATGGTCTCTGAACCGAGAATCTCCGACCGCTTCGCATGAATCCCGGCGCGCTGCGCGCGGCTTACAACGAGCTCCTGCAACGTCCCGGTTTCGCACGCGACCGCGGACAGGAACGCGCTCTCGACAGGCTGGAACGCCTGCGCGGGTCGCTGATCTCAGCGCCGCGCGTTGCCTACCCGGCGCGTCGCATGCTGCGCCTTCTTCCCGGCAAGAGCACGATCGAGCCCGTGCGCGGCCTGTACCTGTGGGGCAGCGTCGGTCGCGGCAAGACCCTGTTGATGGATCTCTTTTTCGAGAGCCTGCCGTTTCCCGAACGGCAGCGCCGCCATTTCCACCGCTTCATGCACGACGTGCACGCCGAACTGCGCAAGGTCAAGTCGAGCCCTCATCCGCTGGAAACTCTCGCGCACCGGTTGGCGCGCAGTGCGCGCGTCCTCTGCTTCGACGAGCTGCAGGTCACCGACATTGCCGATGCGATGATCCTCGGCACGTTGTTCGATGCACTGTTTCGCCGCGGCGTCACCCTGGTCGCCACGGCCAACGTTCCCCCGACCGGTCTGTACAGGGGCGGCCTGCAGCGGCAACGTTTTCTCCCGGCGATTTCACTGATCGAGCAGCACGCCGAGGTGCTTCATCTCGAGGGCGCGACCGACTATCGCCTGCGTGAGCTGCGCAGGACGGCCATCTATCTCGACGTCAACGCACCGCAAACGAACGAGCGGATGGAACAGCTGTTCGCCGCAATCGCCGGGAAGCCCGGCACGGCCGGCGGGCACGTCACGATCGGGCACCGGCGCGTGCGCGTCGTGCGGCACGCCGAGGGCGTGACCTGGTTCGATTTCCACGAGCTGTGCGAGGGGGCACGCAGCCAGAACGATTACATCGAGCTGGCGCGCGGCAACCACACGCTGCTGCTGTCGAAGGTGCCGGTGCTCGATGAAAACGCGGAGAACGCGGCACGACGCTTCATCGCCCTCGTCGACGAACTCTACGATCGCAACGTGAACCTGGTGTTGTCCGCGGCAGCTTCGCCGCAGGACCTGTACCGCGGTCAGAAGTTGCGGATCGAGTACCAGCGCGCGGCCAGCCGGCTCGTCGAAATGCAGTCCGAAGAATACCTTTCCCGCCCTCACAAGCCCTGATCCAGGGCCTGTGACGCAAGCCCGTTCCGGGCCATCCAACCGCATCCCCGTGCAAGTCGCCGAAGGCTTCCGGGAGCCCGAATTCCCGTGTCGGGACGACGAATCCGGAATCTGTGACATAAGCCACAGAAGGGAGGCGACCCCGGTCACCGACGTTAGGTGAAAACCCGACGAAAATGCCGCCTGAACAATCGACCGGGCCCGACCGCCACCGGGGGGCGGACTGGCAGATGCAGGATCCGAAAGAGCCAATCTGGAACTTGTCGATCGAGGACCTGTTCGTGGAGCCCCACGAGCAGGCCGCGGTCGCGGGGCCGTTCGTCATCAACCTGCGCTCCTCGGGCGCGCCGATCCGCGTCCCGCACCTGCCGGACTTCGAGAACCTTCGCGTCTATCGGCTCGAAGATGTCGAGCACGGTCGACCGCGCTTTCGTAACCGACTGGGCTTCTTCGAAGCGCGCGCCGACGCCGAGGCCGTTCTCGCCAGGGTGCGCGACGAGTTTTCCACTGCCTTCATTGCGAGCGTCGAGGACGCTGACCTTCCGCACGCGAGCGAAGAAATCGCCGCTCGCGTGCGCGCGGCGCGCAACGCGACGTCGAACGTGCGCAAGGCGGACGGCGCGCCGGCTTCCTCGGGCACGCCTGAGCTGGACGCAGCCCTCCGCAAGCACGAAAACCTGAAACGGCGGGCGACCGACAATCCGCCGCCGCAGCCCAAGGACGTCTTCGAACTGTTTCCGGAGGATCATCCGGCCGTCGCGCCCGGTCGTCCGCTCGTTACGCCGGCCCCCGTCCAGCCCGCTCCAACCGTCGCAAAGTCACACGACGCTGCGAAGCACGACGCAGCCAGGAAAGCGCGCAAGCCGCCGCCCGTCGCAAAGCCCGCGATGAAGTCGACCGCGCCGGCCGCGACCGGTCACGCCGCGCCTGCGAAGCATCCGCCGCCTGGCAAGAAGCCACACGGCACGAAGCAACCTTCTTTCACTGCGACCGGCAAGTTCAAGGCACACGGCGGTGGGAAGCCGAACAAGGAGCCTCCGCGCGAGAAGGCCTGCGAAACGCTGTCCGAGGTCGCCTTCGACATCCTGAACGATTTCGACAAGCGGCGCCTCGACCAGGAAAACGGAGCGACGGCGCCAGGCGTTGCAAAGCCAATCCCGCCGGCTGCGAATCAGGCAGCCGCGAGCACTGCGAAGCCCACAGCCCCTGTTCAGAAGGCCCCTGGCGTAAGCACTGCAAGCCCGGCTTCGCACGTTCACGCACACGCGAAAGCGACGAAGTCGTCGCACTCGGCCAAGCACGCCACAGGCAAGCACAAGGTCCCGGTCAAGGCACACGCGCCGAAGAAACCACACAAGGCAGAGAAACCCACGGCTCCGGCTTCCTCTCCGGCTCCGGCTTCCTCTCCGGCTCCGGCTTCCTCTGCGGCACCGTCCCCGTCGGTGGCCACCGGCCCAGTCCCCGCGCCGCCTGTCACCGCGTCACCGCCTGCCGCTTCGGCTGCTGAGATTCACGCCAGCTCTGCGACATCCAAGCCCGAACTCGCGCCCGGTCATCTGACCGCCGAGATCGTTCTCGACGCGCTACAGACGGCGCCCAAGCTGCCGGTGTTGAAGATTGCGCCGGGCGCCGAGCCCGTTCCGGAGGTCGCGGTCGCTGACGTTGCGACGCTCGTGCCTGCGAGCACTCCATCTCCGACGGTCGCCCCCGATGCCACTATTGCCGACGACGAACCCACGATCGAAGTGCTGGCGCTCTCCGAAGCGACAGAATCGGTAGCAACGCCCGATGTGCCTGCAGTCGCCTCGACACCCGCAACGGCCGTCGCCGCTGCCGAGGCACACATTGCAGACGCCGGACCTGCGGCCGTCGAATTCGAGGCGGTGGCACTCGAGCTGGCACCGCCCGCGATCGAATTCGAAGCCGCCGCGGTGGAGCTCGCGCCTGCCGCTGTGGAGTTCGAAGCGTCGGCGCTGGATCTCGAGCCTGTCATTGCGCCCGCCGCAGCGACCGCAAAGGAACTCGAGCCCCCCGTTGCGGAAGTGGAAGCGTCGATCGAAGACGTTCCGGTTCTCGAGCCACCTGTCGTTTCCGTTTCCAATGCGTCGACCGCCGCGCCTCCTCCTCCGCCCTGGAGCATGAACACCGCGATGTTCTCGGCGTCGCTCGACCGGGCGTTGCAGCCAGGTGCTCCCGACACGAGCAGTGCTCCGGCGGAAAGCGTCCACGCGCAACCTCCGCTGGAAAACGACGACACCGCCTTCGACCTCGAGGTGCTGGCTCTCGAGCTCGAATCCGCTGCGGAAATGATGGTCGCCGCAACGGACGACCAGCAGGGCGCCGAGGAACGCGAGGCTGCCGAGAAGGCACTGGAAGCGAGCCTGCTGGCTGAAGAGGAACGACTGCTGGCCGAACAGGCCGCTGAAGCCACTCGGCAAGAGGCCGAGCGAGTTGCTGAGGCGGCGCGACTTGAGTCAGCAAGAGCGGCAGAAGCGGCCAAGCGGGAATTGGAGCGTATCGCCGAGAGCGAACGGGCGGCCGCCGCGGCAGCCCGCGCGGAAGCCGAACGAATTGCCGAAGAAGCGAGGCGCGCCGAGGCGGCGCGCATTGAAGCGGAGCGCGTCGCCGAGGCCGAACGCGCAGCTGCTGCTGCAGCGAGGGCCGAAGCGGAAAGGATCCTGGAAGCTGCACGTCAAGCGGAAGCAGCTCGCCTGGAGGCGGAGCGCGTGGCAGAAGCCGAGCGCGCTGCTGCAGCTGCGGCCCGCGAGCAAGCCGAGCGCTTCGCTGAAGAAGCACGACGTGCTGAGGCCGCTCGCGTAGCGGCAGAACAGGCCGCCGAGGCCGCACGCCAGGAAGCGGAGCGAATCGCCGAGGAAAAGCGCCTGGCGGAAGCCGCACTCCTCGAAGCCGAGAGAATCGCGGAAGAAAAACGGCGCGCCGAACAGGCTTGGCTGGAAGCCGAACGCGCCGCAGAAGCCGCACGCCTCGAAGCGGAACGCATCGCCGAGGAGAAGGCTGCCGCCGAAGCAAAGCGCGTCGCTGAAGAAAAACGCGCTGCCGAGGAAAAGGCGGCTGCTGAGGCGAAGCGTATTGCCGAGGAGAAGGCCGCTGCCGAAGCAAAGCGCGTTGCCGAAGAGAAGCGCGTTGCCGAAGAGAAGCGTATTTCCGAAGAGAAGCGCGCCGCGGAAGCCGCGCGCGTCGAAGCCGAGCGGATTGCAAAGGAAAAAGCAGCCGCCGGGAAAGTCGTGCCGATCGTCCCCAAGGTTGCCGCACAGAAAGCGAACCCCGGCGCCCCGGCCGCAAGTTCGAGTGCTCCGGCCGCAACATCAGCTGCCGGTGCAGCCGTCGACAGCAAGACGCTCGACACCAAGGCAGCGGCGAGTCTGATCACGCAGGCCGAGCTGAACGGAGAACTCTCGAAATGGTACGTCGTACAGCTTTCGGCAAGCGACGAACAGCCAAACACCGAGCAGATTCCACAGCTCGAGATATTTGCCGAGTATCAGCTCTACACCGTGGCCTGCGCGATCGATGGCCGCATTCAGCACGTCGTGCGCCTCGGTTTCTTCGGCAACGAAGGTGGCGCGCTGGCGGTGGCCGCCTACATGAAAGCGTTCTTCGACAACCCCACGACCAACCGGGTGAGCGTTGCGGAATACGATCGTTTCTCGCGGCGCAAAGTGAGAGGCCTGGCGCAGCCGGTGGAAGAAGCGAAAGGGGATTGCACGCACATCACCTACGCGGACGCCGCCAGCGCGCGGGCAGCAGCACGCAGGAACGATGGCGTCCAGAATGGCGCCGTGCAGAATGGCTCCGCGCCGAACGGTGCCGCGCCGAACGGAGCCGGTGTTGAAGGACCGCGGCGGCGCTGGACAGACGCAACTCGGCCGGCGAATGCTCCGCAGGAGCCGGCGGCCGATCCGAAGAGCACCAGCTCGATCTGGAAGCGATTGTTCAGCTAGCGGGCAGCGCCGGCCGGGGCCGGTTCACAGGACGCCGCGACGAATCTGGTCGAGCTCGATCGATTCGAAGAGCGCCTTGAAGTTGCCTTCGCCGAACCCCTCGTTGCCCTTGCGCTGGATGATCTCGAAGAAGATCGGGCCGATCACGTTCTGCGTGAAGATCTGGAGCAACGTCCCCTGCCCCTCGGTCGGCGCTCCATCGATGAGGATGCGACGCGAGCTGAGCTGCGCGAGGTTCTCGCCGTGCCCGGGTACGCGGCGGTCCACACCCTCGTAGTACGTATCCGGCGTGTCCTGGAACCTGATGCCGCTGCCGCGAAGCACGTCGACTGTACGGAAGATGTCCGGCGCACCGAGTGCGATGTGCTGAATCCCCTCGCCCCGGTACTGGTGCAGGTACTCCTCGATCTGTGACTTGTCGTCCTGCGACTCGTTGACCGGGATGCGGATCTTGCCGCACGGACTCGTCATGGCACGACTGAAGAGTCCCGTCTTCTGTCCCTCGATGTCGAAGTAGCGGATCTCGCGGAAGTTGAACAGCCGCTCGTAGAAACCGCACCACACGTTCATGTTGCCGCGGTGCACGTTGTGCGTGAGGTGGTCGATGTACGCGAGACCGGCATCCTGTACGCCGGCGGCGATGGGAACCGTTACGAAATCCACGTCGTAGATCGTGCCGCGCTCACCGTAGCGATCCACCAGGTAGATCAGGCTGCCACCGATGCCCTCGATCGCAGGGATGTTGAGTTCCATCGGCCCGACCTGTCCGCGAAACGGCTTCGCGCCGAGTCCGATGGCGCGCTGGTACGCACGCGACGCGTCCTTGACGCGGAAAGCCATCGCACACACGGACGGGCCGTGCTCGCGCGCGAAGTTCTGCGCGAAGCTGCCGGGCTCGGCGTTGATGATGAAATTGATGTCGCCCTGGGCGTGCAGCGTCACGTTCTTGGAACGATGACGCGCCACCACCGGAAAACCCAGCCGCTCGAACAGCGTGCGCAGCAGAGCGGCATCCGGAGCCGTGTATTCCACGAACTCGAAACCGTCGGTGCCCATCGGGTTATCGAACAGGGAGACAGACGCCGGCCGGCCGGCTGCGGCGCGATCCTGCTGGACCATCTTCATTCTCCGGGTTGAATCTCCGGGGCGGCGCCCGGCCAATTGGTTACACTTGAAACCATTTTACCATCCGGGCCGTGTCGCGGCTGCTGCGCTCGCGACGCATCGCGCGCGCGTTCGCCGATGCGGATCGCCGTCGCTCGGTGCTTGAGCTCACGCGAGTCCAGTCATTGCTGCGCGACCTGCTGGATCGCGCGCACGCACTGGGCCCTGTGCACCCGGCCCGACCACCCCCTTTTGCAGCGCATGAGAGGGACTGACCCGGCGGAGACATCAGGTATAATTCTCAGTTATTTTGGCGCGCCACTTTGGGCGAGCCCCCAGCCATGGACGCGCGCGGAACACAGAATTCGCGGTGAGGAGAACGGGTTGAAGACGGTTGCCGAGTTCGAGATCAAGTATCACCAGTTCCTCGACCCGGAAGGCAAGCCGGCGGCTTCGCTACCCGAGTTCGCGCGCAACCGCGAAGAGTTGCTGAAGATGTACCGGCTGATGACGCTGGTGCGCACTTTCGATACCAAGGCCGTGAACCTTCAGCGCACCGGCAAGCTGGGAACCTACGCCTCCTGCCTCGGTCATGAGGCCACGCACGTGGGCACCGGCGCGGCCCTGCGTTCTGACGACGTCCTGGTCCCGGTGTATCGCGAGTACGGCGCGCAGTTCTGGCGCGGCGTGCGGATGCAGGACGTGCTCCTCTACTGGGGCGGCGACGAGCGCGGCAACGATTTCGGCGGGCCGAAGCACGACTTCGCCTGGTGCGTGCCGATCGCGACGCAGACCCTGCACGCGGCGGGTGCCGCGATGGCCTTCCGGGTGCGCGGCGAGAGTCGGTGCGCGCTGAGCTTCATCGGCGACGGCGGCACGTCGGAAGGTGCGTTCTACGAGGCTCTGAACCTGGCCGGCGCCCGCTCCTTGCCGGTCGTCTTCGTGATCGTGAACAACCAGTGGGCGATCTCGGTGCCGATCTCGAGCCAGACCGCGACCGCCACGCTGGCGCAGAAGTCCATTGCCGCGGGCATTCCCGGCGTCCAGGTCGACGGCAACGACGTCATCGCTGTTCGGCACAGCGTCTCGCAGGCACTGGCCATTGCCCGCAACGGCGGCGGACCGACACTCATCGAAGCAATCACGTATCGCCTGAGCGATCACACGACCGCGGACGATGCGAGCCGTTATCGTCCGGCGGACGAAGTGAAGAATGCGTGGCGCAACGAGCCGCTGATCCGCCTGCGCAAGTACCTCATCGACACCAAGGCCTGGTCGAACGCCGAGGAAGAGAAGCTCAAGGCCGAGTGCGCGAGCCAGGTCGAAGCGGCGGTCGAGGCGTACCTGCATACGCCCAAGCAGTCGAGCGACGCCATGTTCGACTACCTGTTTGCCAACATGCCGAAGCAACTCCAGGAGCAGCGCGAGGTCGCGCGCCGCTACAGCTCCGCCGGCAGCGGCCACGGGCACTGAGGGCACGGCATGGCGAAGGTTACGATGATCGAGGCCATCACCATGGCCCACTCCTGGGAAATGACGCAAGACCCGTCGGTCGTCGTCCTGGGTGAAGACGTGGGCGTGAACGGTGGCGTGTTCCGCGCCACGGCCGGCCTCCAGGAGAAGTTCGGCAAGGAGCGCGTGCAGGACACGCCGCTCGCGGAAGGCATGATCGGCGGTATGTCGGTTGGCATGGCCGCGCAGGGCCTGAAACCCGTCGCCGAAATCCAGTTCATGGGTTTCATCTACCCCGCGTTCGACCAGATCGTGAATCACATGGCGCGCATGCGTCATCGCACGCGCGGGCGTATCACCTGCCCGATCGTGATTCGCACGCCGCACGGTGGCGGCATACACGCGCCCGAGCATCATTCGGAAAGCACCGAAGCCATGCTCGCGCACGTTCCGGGGCTGCGGGTCGTGTGTCCTTCTTCACCGGCGCGCGCTTATGGCCTGCTGCTCGCGTCGATCCGCGAGCCGGATCCCGTCATCTTCCTCGAGCCGGTGCGGCTCTATCGCCTCGTGCGACAGGAAGTGGCGGACGACGGCCAGGCCATGCCGCTGGACGTGTGCTACATCCTGCGCGAAGGCACCGATGTCACGATCGTGACGTGGGGCGCGATGACGTTCGAAACGATGCGCGCCGCGGACCAGCTGGCGAAGGAAAATATCAGCGCCGAGGTCATCGACCTCGCGACGCTCTCGCCGATCGATCACGACACGATCCTCGAGTCGGTCGCCAAGACCGGCCGGCTCGTCATCGTTCACGAGGCCGCCCGCAACGTCGGTATCGGTGCCGAAATCGCCGCGACGGTCGCCGAGCGCGGTCTTTATGACCTCCAGGCGCCGATCCAGCGCGTCACCGGCTACGACACGGTGATGCCGCTGTTCCGCCAGGAATATGATTACATTCCGAGCGTGGCGCGCATCGTCGATGCGGTGCGCGAGACCTTCACCGAGTGACCACGCGCCGTGGTGCGGCACCCCAGGAGCCTGTGATGACCACTTTCAATCTTCCCGACCTCGGCGAAGGTCTGCAGGAGGCCGAGATCGTTTCCTGGCACGTGAAGGAAGGCGAGCGGGTGAAGCTCGATCAGCCGATGGTGTCGGTGGAGACTGCCAAGGCCGTAGTCGAAGTGCCCTCGCCTTACTCGGGCACGGTCAAGCGCCTGCACGCCAAGGCCGGCGACATCGTGGCCACCGGCGCACCGCTGGTGGACTTCGACGTGGAAGGTGCGGCGGCCAGGAAGCCCGAGGCCGCCCCATCGTCCACGTCCAGGATCGACCCGAAGAAGGCGGACGATTCCGGCACCGTGGTCGGCAACATGCCCGCCACCAGTGAAGAAGAATATGTGGAGACGGCGATCGCAGGCGGCACACGCGCGCTCGATCGCGATCGCGTTCGCGCGGCTCCTGCCGTGCGCGCGCTCGCCAAGCGACTCGGCGTGGACCTCGCCAGCGTGCCGGGTACCGGCAAGGGTGGCCTGATCACCGTCGACGACGTGATGGGCTCCGGCGGCACTGGTCCTGCCGCGGCTCCGACCAGTCGAGTGCACACACCGCACGCGGGGACTTCGCCCACAGGCGCCGCGGCTCGCGCAAGCGCACCTGCCCGGAGCGCCCCGCAACCTGCACGCCCCGCTGCGCCAACTGAACCGGAGCGGCTGCGCGGACTGCGTCGCGGAATGGCTCACAGCATGTCGCTGTCGCGAGACCAGGTTGCGAGCTGCACCCTGTTCGATGACGCGGACCTGCACGCCTGGATTCGCAAATCCGACTACACGGTGCGCGTCATGCGCGCCATTGCGTACGCGAGCGGGGTTGAGCCGAGCCTCAACGCGCACTTCGACACGGAGACCTCGACGCGCACACTGCATCAGCGCGTGGATATCGCGATGGCCGTCGATACGCCCGAGGGGCTCATCGTGCCGGTCGTGCGCGACGTGGGCAGCAAGGAAGCCCAGCAGCTGCGCGCCGAGCTGGACCGCATCAAGGGTGCGGCCCGTGAGCGCAGCGTTGCCCCAGAGGAAATGCGCGACTTCACGATCCTGCTCTCGAACTTCGGCATGATCGCCGGCCGCTACGCGACACCGCTGATCGTTCCCCCGGCGGTGGCCATCCTGGGCTCCGGCAAGCTGCAGCACGACGTCGTAGCCGTCATGGGCGGCATCGAGGTCCACCTGCGCATGCCGCTGTCGCTGACATTCGATCATCGTTGTGTCACCGGCGGCGAAGCGGCAAGATTCCTTGGCGCCGCGATCCAGGATCTCGAGCTGCCCGAATGACGGCGGCGTATTGACGACGCCGGGGACTGCCACGACAACGATAACGGGGACTGCGCACCATGCACGGCAAGATTCCCGCCGCTCGCCTCGAACTCATCGAGAAGATCGCCGCGCAGGCCCGGAGCGCGGAACGCCGCGCGCCGGTCGATGCGGCCGAGTTTGTCCAGGCGTACTACCGCGGTGTGTCTGAAGAAGACCTTGCGGCCCGTTCCTACGACAACCTGGCCGGCGCTGCGCTGCGCCACCTCGAGTCCGCCACCACGCGCAAGCCCGGTGAGTCGCTGGTGGAAGTCTTCAACCCGGATCCGAACCGCGAGGGCTTCACCTCCGCGCACACCGTGATCCTCGCGACCACCGACGACACGCCCTTCCTGGTCGACTCGATGGGCATCGTGCTCAACCAGTGCCAGCTGGCCGTGCACTTCCTGGCGCACCCGATCCTGACCGTGCACCGCGACGCGCGCGGACGCCTGCGCGGCCTCGCCGAGGACCCCGGCGATGGCGCTATGAACGTCGCCGGCCGCGGCGCCATCAACGAATCGTGGCAGCAATTCGAAGTCGATCGCGAGACCGACCCGGAGCGGCTCGCCACTCTGCGCGAGCGCATCATCAACATGCTCGACGACGTCCGCCACGCCACCAAGGACTGGAAGGCGATGCGCGGCAAGGCCCTGGCGATCGCAAAGAGCCTCGAGGACAAGACGCCCGACGAGGTCGGGAAGCCCGAGATCGCCGAGGCGCGCGAGCTGCTCCAGTGGATGGAAGACAATCACTTCACGTTTCTCGGCTATCGCGAGTACCGCCTCAAGCGCGGCCGCAGCCACGACGTGCTCGAGCCCGTCAGCGATTCCGGGCTCGGCATTCTGTCTGCCGATCGCAAGCATCCGCGCGAGACCAGGCCCACGGTGCTCACCGGTGAGATCCGCGACTACGCACGCGAAAAAGACCTGCTGATCATCACCAAGGCGAATGCGACCTCGACGGTGCACCGCGCGACGTATCTCGATTACGTCAGCGTCAAGACCTTCAACGCGCACGGCGAGGTGAGCGGCGAGCATCGCTTCCTCGGACTGTGGACCTCGACTGCCTATAGCAAGAGTCCGCGCGAGATTCCCGTGCTGCGGCACAAGGTGCAGCGCGTGGTGTCGCACTTCGGACTCGCACCCACGAGCCATGACGCGAAAGCGGTCATGCACGTGCTGGAGACATACCCGCGCGACGAGCTGTTCCAGGCAAACGTGCCGGACCTGATCCGCATCGTTCGCGGCATCGTCAATCTCTACGAGCGGCAGCAGGTGCGCCTGTTCGTGCGACGCGATGCATTCCGGCGTTTCTACTCGTGCATGGTGTACATCCCGCGCGATCGCTACACCACGCAGGTGCGTCAACGCATCGAGGCCATAGCGCGCGAGGAATTTCACGCCACGGCCATCGAATCGCAGGTGCAGCTGTCCGACTCGGTGCTCGCCCGGCTGATGATGCTGGTGCGCACTGATCCGGGCGACCTGCACCGCGCGGATGTTCCGCGCGTCGAGCAGCGTTTCGCCCAGGCGGTGCGCACGTGGGGCGATGGTTTCAAGGAAGCGCTGCTGGCGACGCACGACGAAGCGACGGCACTGAGGCTCAATTCCAGGTACGCCGCGCACTTCCCGCCCGCGTACCAGGCGGATTCCACGCCACAGGCGGCCGTCGGCGACCTTGTGCACCTCGAGGCTTTGCAGAGTGGCATGGGCGCGCTGCGCATGAGCCTCGGCCGCGACCCGCAGCAGAGCTCGAGCAAGCTGCATTTCCGCCTGTTCCGCCGCGACACACCGATCCCGATCTCCGACGTCCTGCCGATGATGGAGAACCTCGGTCTCAAGGTGATCAGCGAGCGTCCGTACGAGATCCGGCTACCGAGCCGCGACACCCTGTGGATCCAGGACTTCGAGCTCGAGAATCGCAGCAACAAACCCGTGGACCTGGACGCGTCCGGCGCAAGACTGCAGGACGCTTTCGCAGCCGTCTGGCAGGGCCTTGCCGAAAACGATGGTTTCAATCGCCTCGTGCTGGCTGCCGGCCTGGCATGGCGTGAGGCAATGGTGCTGCGCGCGTACAGCCGCTACCTCGTCCAGACTGGTCTGCCCTTTAGCCAGGCCTACATGGAGCAGGTGCTCTCGGCGAACGCGGAAATCAGCTTACTGCTTTCGCGGCAATTCGCGACGCTGTTCGATCCGGCGCTGCCGGCCGCGCAGCGCAGCGCGGCGCTCGAAGAAATCCAGGACGCGCTGGCGAGCGCGCTCGATGCCGTGACGAGCCTCGACGAGGATCGCATCCTGCGCGCCTATGCCGCGGCGATCGGCGCGACGCTGCGCACGAACCACTACCAGAAGGATGTGAGCGGCGATTCCAAGCCGTACCTGTCCCTGAAGTTCGATCCGGAGAAGGTGAAGGACCTGCCGCAGCCGCGGCCGATGTTCGAGGTGTTCGTCTATAGCACCCGCGTGGAAGGCGTGCACCTGCGCAAGGGCAAGGTGGCCCGCGGCGGTCTGCGCTGGTCAGACCGGCGCGAGGACTTCCGGACCGAAGTGCTGGGCCTGATGAAAGCCCAGAACGTGAAGAACACCGTGATCGTGCCGGTCGGTGCCAAGGGCGGCTTCGTGCCGAAGCGCCTGCCCACGGGCAATCGCGAGGAAGTGCAGCGCGAAGTCGTCAGCTGCTACCAGACGTTCATTCGCGGCCTGCTCGACCTGGCTGACAATATTTCCGGGGCGGAAGTCGTGCCGCCGGCGGACACGGTCCGGCGCGACCCGGACGATTCCTATTTCGTGGTCGCCGCCGACAAGGGCACGGCGACGTTCTCGGACATCGCCAACAAGATCTCGAGCGACTACGGCTTCTGGCTCGGCGATGCTTTCGCGTCCGGCGGCTCGGCCGGCTACGACCACAAGAAAATGGCGATCACCTCGCGGGGCGCGTGGGAGTGCGTGAAGCGCCACTTCCGCGAGTTCGGCGTCGACACGCAAACCACCGATTTCACCGCCTGCGGGATCGGCGACATGTCGGGCGACGTGTTCGGCAACGGCATGCTGCGCTCGCCGCACATCCGCCTGCTGGCGGCGTTCGATCATCGGCACATCTTCCTCGACCCGGAACCCGATGCGCAGGCGAGCTTTGCGGAGCGCCAGCGGCTGTTCAACCTGCCGCGCTCGTCATGGGAGGACTACGACAAGGCGCTCATTTCGGGCGGCGGCGGGGTTCATTCGCGGCAGTCGAAGTCCATCGCGCTCACGGCTGAGGCGCGCCAGCTCCTCGGCATCGATGCGCCCGGCGCCGCGCCAAACGAGGTCATTCGCGCGATCCTCAAGTTGCCGGTCGACCTGTTCTGGAACGGCGGTATCGGCACGTACGTGAAGTCCAGCCACGAAACGCACGCCGACATCGGCGACCGCGCCAACGACGCGGTGCGCATCAACGGCAACGAGTTGCGCGCACGGGTGGTCGGTGAAGGCGGCAACCTCGGCTTTTCGCAGCTCGGGCGCGTCGAGTACGCGCTGGCGGGCGGCCGGCTCAACACGGACTTCATCGACAACTCGGGCGGCGTGAACTGCTCCGACGTCGAGGTCAATATCAAGATCCTGCTCAACGGGCTGGTGCAGGGCGGGAAACTCAAGCGCACCGAGCGCGACAAGCTGCTCGCGGAGATGACTGACGAGGTCGCGGAGCTCGTTCTGCGCAACAACTATCTCCAGGGACAGGCGATCAGCACGCTGGAGGCGCACGCCGCCGAGCGCTTCAACGAGCACATGCACGTGGTGCGCGTGCTGCAGCAGTCCGGCGATCTCGATCCGGCTCTCGAGTTCCTCCCCAGGGAAGAGGAAACCGCCGAGCGCCGCAAGCAGGGCCTCGGTCTCACGCGCCCCGAGCTGGCGATCGTGCTCGCGTACAGCAAGATCTGGCTGAACAGCAAGCTGATCCATTCGAACGTGCCCGAGGATCCCTACCTGTCGAAGGAGCTCGAGCGCTATTTCCCGAGCCCCGTCGTCAAGCGTTTCAGGCAGTACTTGCCGAAGCACCGCCTGCGTCGCGAGATCATCGTCACCGCGACGGCCAACAGCCTCGTGAACCGGATGGGGCCGGTGTTCGCGCTCCGCGCCCAGGAAGATACCGGTGCTGCGCCCGCTGACATCGCTCGCGCGTACACCATCGCGCGCGAAGTGTTCGGCATGCGCGAGCTCTGGTCATCGATCGAGGGCCTGGACAACAACGTCGCGGCCGCGACGCAGTACGCGATGATGTACCAGACCAGCCGCCTGCTGCGTCACATGACGTACTGGTTCCTGCAGAACTATGCGACGGAGCTCGAGATCGAGAAATCGGTCTCGCGCTTCGCGCCCGACGTCGAGTTGCTGATGAGCAACCTGGACAAGGTGCTTGCCGGCAACGATCTCAAGCGCTACCGCGAGGCCGTGGCCGCATCGGTCAGGACAGGCGTGCCCGAGACAATCGCGCAGCGCGTGGCCGGGCTGCTGCCGATGAACTCCGCGCTCGACATCGTCGAGGTGGGACAGAGCCAGAGCGTCGGCGTCGAGCTGACGGCAGCGGCCTACTTCCTGCTCGGCGAACGCCTCGGCCTCGATTGGATCCGCGACCAGGTCGAAGGCCTCGCGATCGAAGGTCACTGGCAGGCAGTGGCTCGTTCCACGCTGCGCGACAATCTCTATTCGCTGCAGCGCGGGCTGACTGCGAAAGTATTGGCGGGCGGCAAGGTGAAGGAAGCCGAGCCCGCCGTGGATGGTTGGCTCAGCTCGCGGCGCCAGCAGATCGAATACCTGCAGCAGACCTTCAGCGAGATGAAGAGCGCGGCCGCGGACTTCCCGACCCTCTCGGTCGCGCTGCAGGCCGTGCGCCGGCTCGCGGAGGCCAGGTAACTGTCGCCATTGCGGCCTGCGCCGATGCGTTTGTCGTTGCTGATCACGACGTACGAGCGGCCTGACGCACTGGCTCGCGTGCTCGAAACCGTCGCCTGGCAGACCGAGCCACCGAACGAAGTGCTGATCGCCGACGACGGCTCGGGCGAATCAACTCGTCTCGTGGTCGAGAGCTTCACCCGACAGGCATCCTGCCCAGTGATTCATTCGTGGCAGGCTCACGAGGCATTCCGCGTGTGCCGCTCGCGCAATCTCGCCCTCGCGCGTGCGAACGGCGACTACATCGTCCAGGTCGACGGCGACATGCTGTTGCATCCCGAGTTCATCGCGGACCATCGGCGCGCCGCGCGCCCGCGCTCGTTCGTGCAGGGGACACGGATTCTTCTCGACCCCGCGGCAACCCGCGACGCACTCGTGAACGGCCCGCGTGTCCTGCGGCCTCTCGACGCCGGTATGCCGGGTCTGCGCCGCTTGTATTCCGTGCATTCACAGCGGCTGTCGCGACTGTTTGCGCAAGCTGCGAATACTTTCATCGCGGTGAAAGGTTGCAACCAGGGCTACTGGCATGCCGACGCGTTTCATGTGAACGGCTATGACGAAGCCATGACCGGCTGGGGCTCGGAGGACAAGGAGTTCGCGGCGCGCCTGGAGCACGCGGGCGTGCGACGGCGCACGCTCCTGTTTGGTGCAATCGCCTGGCACCTGCACCATGCGCCCGCTTCGCGAGAGCGCCACGGCACCAACAACGCGATCCTCGCCCGGACGCGACAGCAGCGTTCGATACGTTGCGCCGACGGCATCCAGAAGCTATAAAGTTCGCCCCTTTCCGCAGAGGCCACGCGCGTGCCCGGCAAACTCGTCCTCGTTCGTCACGGCCAGAGCCTCTGGAACCTCGAGAACCTGTTCACCGGCTGGACCGACGTCGACCTCACTGCGCACGGGCGGCTGGAGGCCCTGCAGGCAGGCCGGGAGCTGATCAAGGAACAGATCCGCTTCGACGTCGTCTTCACGTCCGTGCTGAAGCGCGCAATCCGCACGCTGTGGATCGTGCTCGACGAAATGGACCTGATGTGGATCCCGGTGGAGCGCAGCTGGCGGTTGAACGAGCGTCACTATGGCGCGTTGCAGGGACTGAACAAGGCGCAGACGGTGGAGTTGCATGGCGCGGAGCAGGTGAAGATCTGGCGTCGCAGCTACGACATTCCGCCACCGCCGCTCGATCCGGGCGACTCGCGCCATGCGCGCTTCGATCCGCGCTATCGCGATCTGCGGCCCGAGGAGCTGCCGTCGACTGAATCGCTCAAGGACACGCTCGCGCGCGTGCTGCCCTACTGGGAATCACGCATCGCGCCGGAGCTGAAGGCGAACCGCAACGTGCTGGTGGTCGCACACGGCAACAGCCTGCGCGCGCTGGTGAAGATGCTGGACCGCCTGTCGGACGCGGACATCATCGAGTTCAACATCCCGACCGGCGTGCCGATCTGCTACGAGCTCGACGCGAAGCTGCAGCCCCTCTCGCGGCGGTTCCTGGGCGACCCGGCCGCGATTGAGGCGGCAGCTGAAGCCGTACGAAAGCAGACGGAGAAGAAGTAACGGCGAATGGGCCGACCGCCGGGTAAGGAGTATTGGCCGAACGCCGGGTATGGACCAGCGAGTCGGTCGCACCTATGTTCGCGGGCACCCCGGTGGGAAAACTACTGTCGAGAAACGTTGCCCCGGCCGAATCTCGCTGCGTCCTTACCCGGCGGTCGGCCAATACTCCTTACCCGGCGGTTGCCCTACCTACTCACTCATCCGGTGCGATGGTCACCTTCAGCCCCGCGAGGGCGTCGGTGAACTCGACCTGGCAGCTCAGGCGCGAGTTTTCCTTCGCGTGAGTGAGCTCCGCCAGCAGGTCCTTCTCGTCGGAATGGCGCGGCGGCAAGCGGTCGACCCACTCGGGATCGATATAGACGTGGCAGGTGGCGCAGGAACACATGCCGCCACAGATCGCGGCAACGCCGTACTCGAGCTCACGCAGCGTCTCCATGACCTTCAGGCCCGGCTTCGCTTCGACGCTGTGCTCGTTGCCGTCTCGATCCACTACCTTCAGCTCGGCCATGCAGGACACCCGGAATAGTTTGACGCGGCGCCGCCGGAGGGAGCCGGCTCGTTCGCGGCGAATTCTGCCGAAAGGGAGCCCGGCCCGCTAGCCGCGGGGCTCCATGCGCGCGCGCAGCCGGGTAAGCAGCGAGTCCGAGTCGATGGGCGGCCCCGTAGCTGCCGAACCAGTGCTGGCTCTCAACCACAGCAGCCACACGTAGTCGAAAATCCAGCGCCAGCGTGCGAACTCTTCCGCTGAATGCTGCGTGCCGGTGGCGCCGTATGCGGCCAGCATCCGCGCGCACCCGCTCTCGTCGAGGGCGTGATAGCAGGCGTAGGCAGCAAGATCGAACAGCGGATGACAGAAGCCGGCATATTCCCAGTCCAACAGGCGCCAGTCGCCCGCCTTGGTTTGCAGAACGTTGCGATGGTGGGCATCGCAGTGACACAGCACGCGCGCTCCCGTCTCTCCCTGCAACCAATGCAGCGCGTGCGACTCGAGTTCCCGGCACGCCTGTGTCATCGGGTCGCCCACGGCTGCGAGACGCTCCAGGTATCCCCTCACAAGCACCGGCACATCGATGCGGCGTATCGAAATCGACCCCGCCACGCCATGCAGCTTCGCCAACAGGCCCGCGACCGCTTCGATCGATTGATCGGTTCGCGCTTCCTCCGCGGTCAGGACTTCACCGTCGAGCCAGCGTGTCACCAGCAATCCGGAACGTGTTTCGCTGGCAACCACCGCTGGCGCAAGCCCCGCGCCGGCTGCGGCTCGCAAAGCCGCCACTTCGGACTTGCGGTCCACCTGGAGAACGCCGTCGTCTGCGCGGGGAACACGCACGACCCATCGTTCCTTGCCGCGTTCGAGACGCACGACGAGATTGGCGCCGTCATGGAGCAACACCGGCGTTGCATCGCGCCAGCGCGAGCCGAGCAGGTGATCGAGCGTGCCGTGCACGCGCGGTGGAAAAACCTGTGGCGTTTTCATGCGGGTTGAGGCAGGCGCAGCCACTCGCGGCGCCATGCGAAGTATCCTGCGACCACGATGCCCAGGTACACGACAAACAGCAACGCCGTCGCGACGAGACCGCTTTGCAGGTAGACGTAGACCAGCACACTGTCCACGACCAACCAGTACAACCAGTTCTCCAGCACTTTGCGGGTGACCATCCAGGTGGTCACAATGCTGCCCCACGTCGTGAAGGCGTCCAGGTACGGCATCCTGGCATCAGTGTACTGATCCTCGAGATAGCCCGTGACGAGGGTCATCAGCAGCACGCTGGCGGCGACCAGCAGATGCACGTTCCACGACCAGGTTGAAATCGGCCGCGGATCCAGGCGCGCACCACCCCGCCACTGCCAGTACCCGTACACCGCCATGCCGACGTAGAAAGCCTGCAAGACGGCCTGGTGATACAGCGTGCGTTCGAACGACAGCCAGAGATAGATCGCGGAACTGACGAACGCCGCGGGCCAGCACCAGAGGCTCAGGCGTACCGCCAGTACCAGGTAGACGAGCGCCAGGACAACCGCGCAGAGCTCGATGGGCCCTGACGCGGCGAGCTCGCCGAGAATGGCGTCGACAGACCAGCTCATACGCCGGGAAGCGGGTTCGCCAGCGGACCCAGCACCTTCATCACGAATACAGCCTTGTCCACGCTCTCGAACGTGTCGCGCATCTCGCGCGTGAACACCGACATCACCTGCCCGTACTCACCGAACACCTGCGTGCTCATGCTGTTGGTCACGACCTTCAGCCCGGGATGCGTGTTCAATCGATCGATGAACGCCTGGATGGGCGGAATGAACTCGCGGTCCAGGGGGTACAGGCTGATCTCGACACCGATGTCCATCTCGCTCTCCTTCACTCGAAGCGCACGGCCTCAGTCAAAGCGTACCCTGAACGTCGCGCCCCACTGCCGCGGATCGCCCGCCTGGGTGTAGCGCCTGTCCGCGAAGTCCGGCGGCTCGTTACCGAAAAAAAACCCGAGCTGGCTGTAGTACTGGTCGGTCACGTTCAGTCCCCACACGAAGGCCGACCAGCGCTCGCGTTCAATTCCCGCGCGCAGGTTGAGCAGCGTTGCGACACGGGCTCGCTCGTCGTGGCTGGGGCTGAAATAGAAAGCGTCGCGGCCAGTCACGTCGGCGCGAGCCATCCAGCCGAACGGGTGCTCCCACGTGAGTCCGAAGGCGTACTGGTACGAAGGTGCGTGTGCCTGTTCGCGTCCCGTGAGGACGCGATCGCCACGGACGTAATCGATGTAGCGTGCCTTCAGGAGCCCGACCGCGGCGTCGAGCGTCCATCGTTCCATCACTCGCCAGGCGACGGTGGCCTCGGCACCGTAGTTCTCCCCGGCCGCGGCGTTGTCCGTGTAGAACACGAACGACAACGGATCACCCGGATCGAGCTGGAAAGACGTCTCCACCTGCTGGCTGCGCCGGCGCATATAGAAGAGAGCGAGGTCCGACTCCACGCGGCCCTCGGCAAAGCGCGACTTGAGTCCCGTCTCGAGATTCCAGAGGTACTCGGGTGCGTACTCGCGCCTTTGCGGCTCGACCGCCGCGCCGATATTGAAGCCGCCGTTCTTGTAGCCGCGAGCGAGGGTAGCGTAGCCGACGTGGTCTTCGGCAAGGTCGACCCGAAGCGACACATGACCCCCGCCCATCGTCTCCGTGGGGTCGAAGCTCATGCCGTCGGTATCGGCGTACTCGGCCTCGCGTCTTTCCAGCCGCAAGCCCGCGCTCAGCGTCAATCGCGGCGCGAGCCGCCAATCCGCCTGGCCGTAGAGAGCGAGGCTGCGCGCTTCGAAATCGCTCCGCAGCGCCCGCGCGATCTCGCCGTTGAAGAGATCCAGCTGGTCGTTGTCCTCCGCGAGCTCACGGAAGTAAACACCGGCCAGCCACGCAAAAGTCTCTTCGCCATTGTTATCGCCATGGAGCGCCGGCGTCATGATCCGCAGGTCTTGAGCGAACGTCCGTCGATCGCGCAGCGTGCTCGACGTGAAATCGTAGGGGGCGTTCTCGCCCCAGAACGCGTCGTTGCCCCAGTCGCCATCGAAGCCATACTCGATGTCGGACTGCGCGAAAGACGTGATGCTGGCGAATTCCAGGCCATTGCGGCCATTGCCCACGCGCTCCAGCCGCAGCGCCCCACCCGCCGTGCGTTGCGCGTCGCTGCCCGGGTCGTCCGACTGCGTGACCCGGGAGTTGTCGATCGCGAATGCGTCGTAGCCGTTGTCGAGGTCCGCGAACAGCAGCGTCGCCTGCCCACGCCATCCTGCGGGGCCGTCGAACGCGAGCTTGGTACGTGCCGTGAGTTCATCGCGCCCGTTGGTGTCGTCGCGGCCGAGGAAGGCATTGCGACGAAATCCATCACCCTGGAACTGTTGAACGACGAGTCGCACGGCAGCCGATTCGGTGCCAGGGATGGCACCACCGAAGACTGCGCCTGCCGCTCGAGTGTCATCCTCCGCGAGCGAAACTTCCGTGAGCAACTCAGGCGTCCTTCGTGCCTCCTGCGTCCTCACCTGCACGAGGCCCGCCAGCGCGTTCGCGCCATACCGCGTGCCTTGTGGTCCGCGCAGAACCTCGATCTGCTGCACATCGAAGAGCGTGGCAGGCATGCCGACGCCGCTGAGGTCGATGTCGTCGATGAGAAACGCGACCGAGGGATTAGGAGCGCCCTGGTACTGCTCGAGGTCGCCGATGCCGCGGATCTGGAAATGCCGGGGGCGCGACGTGCCCGCCGCCCAATTGAGGTTCGGAACGAGTCCCAGCACGTCCTGGAAGTGCTGCACCCCGGATTGCTCCAGCGTGCGCTCGGTGAGCACGCTCACGCTGGTCGGCAGCGTGGCCGCGGGCTCCTGTCGCAACGAGCCCGTAACGACCAGCTCGCCCAGCGGTGCAACTCCGCGGTTGTCCTGCGCAGCGGCGAGCACGCTGGCCAGGAACAGCGGCGGCGCTACTGCAAACGAAAACACGCAGGCGCCCGCGCGCGGGCCCGCGAGAAAACAAATGGACATGTCCAATCCCTCCCGAAAGAGAGATCCGGGACTCGAGTGCTGGAGAAAGAACCAGGTGTGCCCTGCTCCCTTCGCCGGTACTAACCGGATCAGGTTCAACGGGTTCGCTGATGGGCCGGTTTGTCCTACAGCTGGACAGTTCCGGCGGTCAGCATCTCAGGTCCAGTCAGACCACCCCAAGGTGCGCCGCCCATTCTACGTCAAACCCGTTGTACGCCAAACGGGGACGTCAGCTAAGCTGCGCGCGGGATCCGCCCCAGGCACAGGAACATGGCCCAGACAACTGACAAGCACACCTATCGCGTCTTCCAGGTCGATGCGTTCACGGACCAGCTGTTCGCCGGCAATCCGGCCGTAGTGGTGCTCGACGCCGACACGCTCAGCGACCGGCAGATGCAGCTGATCGCGCGCGAGATCAACACGGGCGACAGCGCCTTCGTGCTCTCCCCCCGGAGTTCCGATCACGACCTGCACGTGCGTTTCTTTACGTCCGTGCGCGAAGTTCCGTACGTCGGGCACGCAACCATCGCCGCGCACGTCGTGCTGGCTTCGTTGAACGGGTCCAGCGAGCGGCGGTTGCGCCAGCTCTCCGGCATCGGCGTGGTGGACGTCGAGGTGACGAACCGGCCAGGCGGCGCGGAGATTGCTGTGCGCCAGCCGGCGGCCAAGGTAGTGCGATCACTGACGGATGCCGAGCTCGATTCGCTGCTCGATGCGCTGGGTGTCGGCAGTGGCGATCTCGATCCGCGCTGTCCCGTCGAGATCTATGCGTTGCGGGCAACGCGCCTGCTGATCGGGCTCAAGGCCGCCTCGGCACTCGCCAACCTCAAGCCGGATTTCGGCGCGCTCGCGCGGCTGACTCCGCATCTCGGTGCCGATGGCTACTTCGCTTTCACGACCGCCAGCGAAGTGGTCGGTTGCTTCACGGAAGCACGCATGTTCTGTCCGGCGATCGGGATTCTGGAAGACGCCGTCAGCGGCAACGCGCATGGCATGCTCGGTGCGTACCTCGTGCGTCATGGGTTGCTGCGGACGCAGGCGGGTCGCGCGCGCTTCAGCGGCGCACAGGGTGCGGCGTTGGGCAGGCCCGGTCTCGTCAACGTGGAAATTGAAGCCGAAGGTCAGAGCCCGCACGCAGTGCGCATCGCGGGCTCCGGCGTCATCGTCTTCGAGACGAAGCTGACCTTCTGACTGCGGGCAGTTCCAGGGACGCCCTGCCATTGCGCAGGCGGAGAATCCGGTTCACCGAGGGAATGACGTCGGAGGCGTGATGCGTCGCCATCACGACCTGCACGCCGGATCGCGCGAGTTTCTCGAGCTGCGTGAGCACGACGCCACGCGTTGCGGCATCCAGCCCCGTGCACGGTTCATCGAGGAGCAGGAGTCGCGGGCGATTGACCAGCGCGCGCGCCAGCAGGACGCGGCGCAGCTGTCCATACGAAAGCTGACGCGGCCGCCGATCAGCGAGCCGGGTGAGCCCGAACGCGGTGAGCGCACGCCGCGCCGCCCGTCGATCCGCGCTTGAGGGCACTGCATTCAGGCCGATGCTGGCGTGCCGTCCGGACATGACGATCTGTTCGACGGTGAGGTCCTCGCGCGCGTGATCCGACTGCAGCTGAGGAGAGAGGACACCCACTGTCTTCCTGAAGTCCTCTAGCGGTGTGCCCCGCGGAAAGCCGGCCCGCTCGATGACGCCGCCAAGCGCCGGCGAAAGATCGCCGTACAGCAGCCGCAGCAGCGTCGACTTGCCCGAACCGTTGCGCCCCACCACCGCCCAGTGCTCGCCGGACCGAATCTCCCAGTCCAGGTTCTTCAGGACCGGATGATGGTTCACGTAGACGTCGGCCGCGGCAATGCGGATTCGCGGCGAGGCACTCCTGGAGGCGCGGGGAAGTCTCACCGCTCCGTCATGAGCCGGCGGCGTGGTCGAGAAAAAATCGCGCAGCGCTTTCGCGGAGCGACGACCGCGGTAGCGCACGCGCCCGTTCTCGAGCACCAGCACGTGCGTAACGGTCGCCGGCAGATCTTCCGCCCGGTGGATCGACAACACCCACGGTAGTCGCGATCGGCTCGGGCGCTCGAGATACCGCAGCAACGTGGCCCGGCGCGGTTCGTCCAGGCCGTTGAAGACTTCATCGAGCAGGAGCAGGCGGGGTTTCGATACGAGGGCACGCGCAATGAGCGCGAGACGCTGCTCGCCGTATGAAAGCGTGAGCATGCGCCGGTGCGCGAAGCGCTCCAGCCCGAGCTTGCGGAGCACGGATCGCACTTGCCGGCGTTGCGCCGCATTCGCGTCGTTGAGCTTGATGTCCGTCGCGAACAGGCCGGTGGTCACGAGATCGAACACCGACAGGTTCCAGTCGTAGCGCGCGTACTTGTCCTGGCGTTCCGCGCCGACGTAGGCGATCAGTTCCTTGATGCCGAGCGGCTCGCGCTGCGATCCAGTGCCGAGCCGATAGAGGCGGCTCGTGCCGGGCGTGGGCCACACATCCCCGGCGACCAATTTCAGAAGCTGCGTCTTGCCCGCGCCGTTGTGACCAATGAGCGCCCAACGCTGTCCCGGCTGGATGCGCCAGGTGATGTCACGGAGGACGGCACGATCGCCGCGATCAAGATCGACGTGCTCGAGCTCGACCTTCAGCGGGTGCACGGGTCAACGGAAGGGCGGCTCGCCGATGGCCGAGGAACGCCACCGGAACAGCGCGAGCGATTCGCGCTCGGTACCGATCATTTCCTGGAACTCCCAGCCGAGGCTGCGCAGGAAGCGGCCAAGGTTTTTCGTGCCGCTGTAGATGGAGGTATAGCCTCGCCGCTTGGCCTCCACCGCGAGCGCTTCCATGAGCCTGCGAGCCACGGCCTGGCCGCGATATTCGGGCTGCACGTACAGCCCTCCGAGCCACGGGCCGAGCTCGCGCCGCGAGTCGCGCCAATGCGAGCGCAACATCACGGAGCCAATCGGCCGTCCCGCGGTCTCGGCCACGAGGATGACCGGCAAGCCGGTCACCGACGTCGACGGAGTGAAGTATTCCTCGACGATCTTCTGCGTGGTCCAGTGCTGGAAGTGCCCGCCCCACTCGGCCCTGAACCATTCCGCGAGCTGCGCCCCCTGTTCGGGGCGATCGACGAGTGAGCGGATACGGATGTCGACGTTCATTCGATCACCGCGAGAACAGGCGCCCGACGTCGCGGAACGCCTTCAGCTCGAGCGCGTTACCCGACGGATCGCGAAAGAACATCGTCGCCTGTTCGCCCACTTCGCCCCTGAAGCGCACGTGCGGTTCGATGACGAATCGCACGCCGGCCTGCTTCAGGCGCGCGGCGAGCCGGTCGAAATCCTCGAGCGACAACACCACGCCGAAATGCGGCACGGGAACGTCATCGCCGTCGACCGGGTTCGTGATGTGCCTGCCGGCGTCGGGCGCGAGGTGCGCGACGATCTGGTGACCGAAGAAATTGAAATCGATCCAGTGCGAGGAACTGCGTCCTTCGGGACAGCCGAGCGTGCGGCCGTAAAACGCGCGCGCATCCTCCAGGCTGGTCACCGGAAACGCGAGATGGAAAGGCGGGAGTCCTTGCATGAGCACCTCCGCATGCAAGGATACCGCTCCCGCGCGCGGTGAGTGTCAGCTTCTGGTGGTGGAAGCCCGTGTCGCCGGGTCTGCTGCGCGTGCGCACGCCGGGACGTGACGCGTTTCGATCGCTTGCGCGAGCCGTGCAATGACTTCGCCCCACTGGCCCACCACCTCGGGCACGCGCACTTCCGGCCAGACAGAAAGAAGCAGCGCGATCAGCAACGTGCAGCCCCAATGGGATGCGACGGTCGAGTGGACGGGGCGTGCGCCTGGTCGGTTGCGGTCGAACACGGTAAGGCTCCCTGGGCTTGCCTGTCTGGATGCGGCAGGCTCGCCAAGGGTTGCGAGCCCCAGGGAAGTTTGCGGATGCGGTGCCGCAACGGGTTGCCGGGCTTGGGTTGTCCGGCCTTGGAGGTCGGGGCTGTAATTTGGCTCAGCCCCGGAAATTTGCCACACTGCGTGGGCGTCCGGCTGGGCCGAAACAGCCGCACCGGCCAATCGACGCCGAAGAACAATCACGAACCGGAGGTTTTTTCCCATGCGCGCCGCGACTTCGCTCGCAATTCTCCTGGCGTTAGGGTCGACCGCCAGCTTCGCCGCGCAGGATGCGAACGTCTTGTACGTCCCTCCACCGATCCAGGTACCGGAGGGGGTCACCACCCGCCAGGTCGCCAAGGTCATCCAGATGGCCATGGCATCGAAGAGCTGGTACGCGGACAACCAGAACATCGTCGAGGACGGCGGGACGAGCCAGATCCAGGCGACGCTCAAGGTGCGCGTGCATTCCGTGACGATCCGCTTCGAATTCGACTCGCGCGAGGTGCGAATCGACTACGTCGACAGCCAGAACATGGAATATAAGGTCCACAAGAAGAAGGGCCCCCCTGATCCACCCCAGCTACAACCGCTGGGTGGCGAGCCTGGAAAAGACGATCCGCGTCGAGATGCTGAAGCTGATGCCCACCTGACGGACGGTAAGTGTCGCTCAGGCGAGCGTGTGAAAGACGGACTGGATGTCCTCGTCCTGCTCGAGCTTGTCGATCAGCGTCAATACTTCCGTAGCCTGGTCTTCCTCGAGGTGCGTGGGCGCCGTGCACACGTACTCGTGCTCGGCGGACAGCGGCGTGATGCCCCGCGCTTCCAAAGCTTCCTGCAGCTTGCCGAAATCGGCGAACAAGCCACGCACCACGAGTTGCGGCTCGCCCTTCTCACCCGTGCTCTCGCCCATTTCGTCGAGGCCGTGGTCGATCAGGTAAAGCTCCAGGTCATCCTGGTCGATGCCTTGCGGATTCAGGCGGAACACGCCCATTTTCTTGAACATGAAGCTGACGCTGCCGTTGGTGGCGAGATTGCCGTGGTTGCGCGTCATGATGCTGCGCACCGATCCGACCGTACGCGTGGGATTGTCCGTCGCCGCCTCGATGAGAACTGCCACGCCGTGGGGTGCGTAACCTTCGTAAAGAACCTGCTGATAGTTCGTGGCATCGCGTCCGCCTGCGCGCTTGATCGCCGCCTCGACCTTGTCCTTGGGCATATTCACCGCGCGCGCATTCTGGATTACACGGCGCAGCGCGGGGTTGGAGTTCGGGTCCGTGCCCCCGGCGCGAACCGCGATCGTGATGTCCTTGGCCACCCGCGTGAACTGCTTCGCCATGCGGTTCCAGCGCGCGAACATCGTGTGCTTGCGGGTTTCGAAGATGCGTCCCATGAATTCCGGCCTGCCTGAGCGGGAGCGCAGGGTACGAGCCGCGCGACTGACAATCAAGTTAGCGCCCATTTCGGCGCAGATGCCGACCACGGCCAGACTTTTGGCACAGCGAAGAGCCGCTCGTGTCTGCCCATCAGCCGGCACACAGCCCACGCGCACGGCGTACGACGGACCCGCGGCGCTGCAGGCGATCAAGTCGTTCGCGCCCGAAATCGTCCTGCTCGATATCGGCATGCCGGAACTGGATGGTTACGAAGTCGCGCGCCGTATTCGCTCGCTCCCGGGAGGTGATGATGTTCGCATCGTCGCGCTGACGGGTTGAGGGCAGGAGCAGGACAAGCGGCGCGCGATGGAAGTGGGCTTCGACGAACACCTGACGAAACCCGTGGATCCCCGTGTGCTCATGTCAGTCATCCGGGCCAGCAACCGGGCGTTGCCGGCGTTCCGTCGGGACAGCTAAAGTACGCGCCTTCCGCGCGCCCGTAGCTCAGTTGGATAGAGCATCAGGCTTCGAACCTGAGGGTCGGGAGTTCGAATCTCTCCGGGCGCGCCATTTCACTCACTGATAACAAACGAGAGGCACTACTGCGACGTCGTCGTGGATCGTACCCAACTAGGCGATCTGCTCGAACGTCAACGCGAACCGCCTGCGCTCTGCAACTGCTCGATACACGGGCACAGGAGGCGTCGCCGCTTTGGCATCGGCTGCGACTTGCTTTTGATCGGCAGGGTCCATCAAGCATCCAACCGTGATCCCGGCAACAGCGCCGGGCGAAAGTACCGCAGTCATCGCGTCGAACCACTCCAGGGCGAACCGCTCGGGGTCTTCATCCTGCACCAAGACTCTGTACTCGTCTTCATGGCTCCACGCCTTCGCCTTTCGGAGCACGAATCGCCGCGTCAACTCGCGGTCATCGTACTCGTGCATCGACAAAGGCACGGTCGGGTAGCGCGACGTGTACGAGACCTGCATGGCCGCTGCGATCGGCCACACGTCTTGTCGCAGGTGAATCGCGACGCCACGCTGTCGATCCGCGTAGTACGCCCACATCTGGAGAGCGTCTCGGTTTCCGGCAAGGCACAGCATGAGTTGCGAGTCGAGAAGGCGGTCGCGAACCTTCTCTTCCATCAACTTCACGAGCGATTCGGTCGAGTATTGTGCCAGCTCGTCTCTTGCCTGCTGTTCCTTCGCCGGATCATTGGGGAATCGTTTCCGCGCCAACTTGATCGACTCGCGTGCGAACCAACGACGGCGACATGCTGGCAGCAGTCCAGGGACGCGGAAGTGTGGGCGACAGTCGAACGGATCGTTGAAGTCCCGCGGCCGGCCGAACCGGAAGCGACGATCGACGAGAGCCGCGCGGATCGTCGCCTTGTCAGCGTCGGTCGCGTATCTCAGGAATCGATAGAGCGGGTCGCTGCGAGCGAGCGCCAACGACGCGATTCGCCCCGCCTTGGTGAGAAAGCGCCGCTGCGCCTCTGTGAAATGCGGGCTGGTCACAACGGGGGAGCCTTGGAATCGTCGTTCGGCCACAGGCGAATGAAGTGTCGCTTCGGATACCGGGCTTCCAGCATCGCGCGCAGTTCCGGCACGATCTTCTTGAACAGCGCGACCGATTCAGGGATGTCCTCCGCGAGCCAACTCGTCAGTTCCTTCAGTCGCGCGGCGAGCGCCGCGGAGCCGGCGTATCCGGGTAGAGCAGCTTCGCCTCTTCCGAACTGCGTCGCGGCACGCAGTTCGTTGTGCTCGTGCCAGAGCTGCGATCGCTGATTCAGCCGCGCAAGGATCGCCCTGAAGTTCGCCTCCGCGGTGTAGACGCGACCGAGCATGTACGGCGCCGCGCTCTTGGGATCGTCATCCTCGAGGAGGAACGTGTACTCGCCAATGATAAATTCAGGGCCGACGGCTGGCGCGCCTTCCAGCGCGCCGATCTCGTTCCACTCGGGGGCACGCCCCAACCTCTTCCGCGGGTTCTCAAAGAGCGATTCGTTGATGTCTTCGAGGGCGGACAACATCTGCCCGAGGATGAAGATCAGCTTGTTGCATTCGCCGACCTCACGGCTGATGCGCTCCTTTGTCCGATAGCGTCGCTCCAGCCACGTGGCCGCGGCGGCACCGATGAGAGCGCCCCAGACAGCCGGCCAAAACGCATCCCAGAATTGCGTGTGGTTCCAGAAACCTCGCCACCAATCGAAGATGGATTCCATTCGATCGCCGTGCTCTTCGCACGCTCCCCTGTGATTGAAGGCTAGCCCGCCGAGTGTCCCGTCTCTGCGTTTGTTCTGAGTCGCGCAGAGATCAGTTCGTTATAGATTTCTTGAGGCATGCGCCGGATTGCGCGCATGACGAGTGTGTTCTCTTTCGCGTAGAGCTTCATCGTGCGTTCGCCTTCGTAGTTCGCTCCGTCGTCATAAGTCTGGGGGTCTCTGCGAATGCTTTCGTTCTGAAGGCTGTAGGCTTGTGAGCCAAGATCGATCGCGCGGTGGGCTTCTGCGAATGTGATGGAGTCGAACTCAAGCGGCGGGTCCTCAGGTCCGACTTCCATCGTTCCATGGAGGAATTGCCGGTACAGCGGGCCGAGGCCATTGCGGCCCGGCCAAGCGTGCCGAAGATGGTAGTCGATGTCGGATTGGGTCAGCGCAGTGATCGAGCCGTCGACGTTGGATTGAATGATCGGTTGGAAGATCGTGACGCTGGATTTCATTAGCCCGGACATGATGGGATGCGTGATCTTCCTTCGGGACCGGAAGTCGCTCGCGGCCAGCACTCCTGGATGCCCGCGAAGCAGACGAACTTGGCGCGGGTAGGGGTAACCGCATCGGCTGGCGCACATGTAGTCCCAGCACGCATTCAGCAAGAGAATGTTGTTGACGCGCAGAGAGAAAACCGACGGCTTGATTTGAAAGAGCCGGGATTCTGGTCCCCAGGTATTCAGCCCTTTTTGATGGTCGGCCAACGGATAGACAGCAACCATCCTATCCTTCGTGCCGAACCGAGAATTGATAGTGAAATTCGGGGGATGAGGATTCTGTTGCAGGTAGCGATATCCGAGCCAAAGACCGATGCGGACCTTGTCCAACCAGTCTAGGAGAAACACGTAGTTGTTGGGCGAGATGGCTTCTTTTCTGCATAGAGCTTCGACGACTGTCTTGGCGTGCTCCTCAAAGGCGGCGAATCGATCATTGCAACGCGTGCACGCGGGGAAGACCAGAGAGTCGAATGAGAACTCGAATGGCTTGCCATCAGACCAGCGGACGCCGTGACGGACGACGCGATTGGGGTCACCGGTCATCGCTAGGAGCCATTGAGGGAGTGGATGCTCCTTGTTTTTGTTTTCAGGAGACTCGCCGCAGAAAATGCAGATCCTTCGCGCCGCCATGAGCAGGACTATCCATTGCCGGATTCAGCGGATTGTAGTTGTCGCAGGGAGCCCCAGCTAGCGGTGGAGCAAGGCCGAGTCCTGATCGCGCTTCATGTTCGGTTTCCGATCAGGGAGCCCTGCTCTCCATGCCGAGCGCATCCTCGCGCTCCGGCCAGCCGCGGATGCGGCACAGCCCACGGCAACCTTCCGGTCGGTACTCCCTGGGGAGTTCCATATTCGCGCGCGGGGTGTCGGGAGGCTCCTCCCTCGGCCTGCGTCTTGGCGTCTGTCCGACTACTCCGTATCGGTCAGACGGCCGCAGTTGCCGGGGAGAGAGCGGCCCCGACTTCGTGCCGTTTTGGTGACGCGATCCTGTGGGCTATCGGTCAGGGCGGCCGTCCGATGGGTCATCGGTTGGTAGCCATGTCCGACTAGCCCCATTGGTCTCGCGAGTCAGCCTTGTCCCAAGCCGCTTCGCGGAGAAAGGCACGAAGTCGGGGGTGTGTTTAACCCTCGACAACCCCGCGCGCGCCTTGAGTTTCGCGGAGTTAGCGAAACGCGACCCCTCCCTGCGGCGGAGACGGTCCGGGGAGGGGTCGATGGACGATATGAGGACTATCGGACGTACGGCGTCCGATACCGCGTATCGGTTGCCGAGTGTTCGATAGCCCTCTCTGGCGCTTTGGGCTGGTGGAATTAATCGGGTGTCGCCATCTGCGGCTCAAACGGACTTGTTCAGTTCCGGAAGACGGCCATGTTCGTCGAAGTAGGCTTGGAGAAGCCGTGCTTCTGCGTACGCTGGCAAGACCTTGATCGCATCATCGAACGTCACGAACCATTCGAAAAATAATCCCGCCAATTTGCGCTCGGCCATGAAATGCTGAAAGACGACCGATCGCCGCTCTCGACCCTGGAGGTTGACGAGGCGTCTCCGTATCCCTTGCTCCTTGCACTTCCCATCGAGTGTCACCGTTCCCGCGCGGCCGATGTAGAAGATCGTTCTGCACTCGGGACTATCGGCGATGATGTATGCGCCGTGGGCGTTCGGAACGTCTTGCCGTCTCACCGCTGCGTTAATGGATTCATCGGACGACAAGGTGAACGTACCGCGTCGCTGGAACGTTCGTCGGAACGCTTTGAGCGTCGTCCCTACACGCATGTCGATCACCTGCTGGCGCCCTATCGATTCTTCGCCTCTTGCTCTTCAATCCGTCGGACGATCTCCTCCGCTTCCTCGTCCGTCGGAAAGTACTTCTCGATGTCTTTGCCGGCCACGAAGTCATCAACGGCCTCGATGAATGGTGGCGACAGTCCGAGATGCTTAAGCTCGCGGATGATGCCGCGTTTCTGCTCCATGCTGGCGCATCCTTCGAGGAACCATCCGTTCCAGAGCGGACGCGGAGATTCCATCCGTGCGCCGTCTTTCGAGATGTATGAGCCGCCGTCTCGCCGCTCGATGAGTCGCGAAAGCGTCGAAAACGCTCGATCGACCTGGCCGGCACCGATCTTCTGGAGCACGTATGCGAGCCGCGCTTCCTGCGAGTTCTGCTCTCGCTTGCCGTCAAGCGAGCCGTAGCGGCGATCGGCGGGCGCGGTGTTGTGCCATCGCTTCATGAGGGATAGGTACAGGACCTCTACGGCACTTCGGACGCGCATGGTCATTCCTCGGACTTCGCCTTGCCTAGTATGCGAGATGATTCAGGATTGGATTCAGTGGGATGAACTTTGAGCAACACCGTCTCAGTTCTTTCGCGGTATGCTCCCAGAAGACGACTTCGACTCTAAAGCCGTCTTCCACGAGCGGACGCACGGCAGGCACGAAGTCCGCGTCTCCGGCCACCAGCGTGATGGTGTCCGCTGCCTTGTCCGCGATGGTGTAGGCATCCTTCGTCATGGCGGCCACGATGCCGGTATCAATCTTCTTCTCTCTGTTTGCGATATTCCGATCCTCGACGATCACTTCGAAGCCCGCTTTGCGGGCGATTGCCCAGAGAGAGTCGTTCGGCGGCGGCCGACTGCCGAACAGCACGCACCGTTTGATCTTGGTCTTGTCATCGCCAGCGATGAAATGGTGAAGGCGGCCGAAGTCAATCTTGTAGCTATTGTCGAGAATCCCGTTGTTCATCGCCTCGTAGATGTTCATCGCGAGCCCCACGTCTACAGCCTTGACGCGCTTTCCCTCGATGAACACGTTGGAGTTGTCCACGTAGACTAGCTCGGCCATCTTCTTCTCTCCCTGTGAGTGCGAAGCGTTTGGGTCGAGCGTCGGCCGCATTCCCGACAGAACGAGCCACGAGGTTAGTCACGGTATCCGCACGATCGACGTGATCGGGCCGGCGAAGACTGCATCGGGTCCGGTGCGCTGTATCGATGCATCGAAGAACGCCGCCTCAAACGGCGCGACGCTCAAGCTAAGCGGTATCGCGTCATCGTCAAACACCGCCGCGTCATCGTCTTGGAAGATGAACCTTCCGACGAACGTCGCTACGTCTCCCGTGCCGTTGTTCGCGTTGATCGAAACGGTCTGCACCGCTCCCTGATAGCGATCGCAGAGGAACGAGCCAGTCGGCGGACAGAGGGTGTTGTTCTGGACGGAGAGCGGACCGGTGCGCGCAAGTGTGGCTGGGGTCCATGAGTATGAGCCGCCTGGAGTTGTGAGCGTCGCAGACACGATGGCGGAGTAATCACCGATATTGGCGCGCCGCCTCTGTGTTCACCGTGTACCGAAACACATATGGGTCGCCGATCTGCACGAAGCCGGGCGCAAACTCGAACGCGGCTGATGCAGCGGCGAGCGCAGCGGGGTCCGGAATCTGGCTGACCGTACCCCGCACCTCGAATGTGGCCAGACCCGGTAGAGGTAAAGGTGCGAGTCGCGCAGCAATGAACTGCCGCGGTGACAGGGACTCGGGAGGCTGTTTCCATTCTCCGACGATGACGTTGTGATCCGGATTCACTTCGTCTTCGGCAATGCTGGTCGGCGGATTTGCGTCGCAGCGACGCAGCCCGTTCGGCAAGAAATGCGTGGAGTATCCGACGTAGTACTTCGTGCCTGTTCGACCATCTATTGCCTCTGCGCCACGATACCCAGATGTGTCTTCGTACCGAATGCCAAGATGCAAATGCTGCGCACCGAAGTTATCAGCGGGGTTCCCGCTGACGACTCCCACGAATTCACCTTTGCGTATCAGTTCGCCTTCTTGTGGCAGGTCGCCAGCATCAATGGAACTCATCTCCGACCGGCGCGCCAAGTGCATGTACACGCTGGTAAAGAATGTGCGATCTGGGAGCATGTGCTCGATGTTCACTACGCGTCCGAGTGCCTTTCGATACCGCGAATAGCGAACGACACCATCTCCAATAGCGACCACACGAGTTCCAGCCGGAACGCTGATGTCTTCTGCAAGATGTCGTCCACAGAATGCATGGAGCTCCGTGGCCGGATCGATAACGGAGTAGTAGCGGCCGACCGGCTGCCCACAGTTCACGAGGTTCCCGGGCGTACAATCCCAGGTCGTAGTAACCGGGAACTGCAAGGTAGCTGCCTCGGGAAATGGACCAACAACTTGTGCCAGACCAAGGCATGGCCAAGAACATAGGGCAAGCAGAGTTTTCTGCCTGCCGCCACGACGCTTCTGACCGTACATGGCCTACTCTCCCTGCAGACTGTTCAGAATGCCTTGGAATTCACCCGTCGACTGAAACGCCGCTCCAGCATCGGTCACCGTGACAAACCGTCCAGTTTCAGGAATGACAACGAGCACGGCAGGAACGTCAGGGAGTCCAAACCGATAAGCTAGACGGCCACCTACCGTGATTTCGGCATACGCCCCCGACGCAATCTCGGTCGATAGATCGGCGCCCGGATCACCATCAAAGAATTCGGCGAGCGAGAGACCATTCGGGTTGTCTTCAATCTCGATCGCAATTTGCGGCCTGGGACCGTTGTGCAGTGGGTCAGCGACCGAGAATCGTACGACGCGAAATTCCGCATGAACAATCGCGTCTAGCGTCGGCGGGTACGATACATGCAGGTTCTCAAGCGTGGCCTTCGGCCACTCCACACACACAGCAACTGGCAACGGCCGCGCAATCGTCTTGCCGAACTCTTTCTTGCCGTGAGGTTCGGCGATTCGTAGTTGCACCGCGCCGGTTGTCGTGGCAGGAAGCGCGTCGATTGGAACGCTCACGGTGAGCGTGACGGTAACTGTCTGGCCTTTCGACACAGGACCAATGCTGGACGGCTGGACGCTCACGTATGGAGTAACGCTTGTTGAGACTCGCAGAATCGCGCTTGGAACGTCAGCGAGCGCGGTAAAGCTCGTCCCAATCGTCCGGGTCTGGCCTGGTTGAAGCGTTTCTTCGACTCTGTTGGGATTCCAGCGGATCGCTGGCTCTGCGGCTGCCGGCGGCGCGGCAAACAGCGCGGCTAAGCCGAGCATGGCGAGAAGAGACAGTGCGACGAGAATTCTTCGAGTCATACGGGCACCCCTGGAATGGGGCGTGGTTCGGCGCTCGCGTTTTCAGTTGCTTTGTGCGGGCGTCCGTTCACCTTCCAGTGAATGCCTCAGCGAAGGAACTGTCAAGGGACGCTACGCCCGCATGAGCGAGTTCCTTCCTTCTTGGGATCGTCGGCGCAAAACGGCTGGAGCGCCGTCTCCTCTAGCCGCGCCTTCGCCCTTGAACTCCGCGTGAGTAGCTTCCAGCCGTGGAATCGGGCTAGATCGTGACGTTCCAGCCGTTCTCGGTTTTCTCAAAGGCGATCGTGCCATCGATCTTGTCCCGTTCGCCCGCCACCCGCTTCTTGCAGCCGGACCAGAGCTGGATTGAGTTACACGTCTGCCGACGCGGCCACAGCAAGGTCGCTTCATACTTCATCTCGTACCGCTTCATGCCCATGACTTCCATCATCTGACCGTCCAACGTGTGGAGTCGAGAGGTGGTGCGGTGGGTTGAACCTGCGCGGCTCAAGACGAGCTCTCAAGTCGGCCAACATTGCGCAAAATCGTCGGCGTGCGAATATCGGCATGCGTCAAGTATGGCGCAGGATTCACAGCAACGGTTGAGATGACCACTGATGGCGCGTTTGAACGAAACCCTGCGCGTCGTCGCTTTTCATCATGCAACTCAGATCGTCGAAATGTGTGCGAACTCGGCCTATTTCCCTCTCGCTCTTCTTGACATCCTCCGCTAAGTTTCCTCGCGTGGATTCATCCACAAGGAGCGACGCGCGTTTCCGCGGAAACGTCATTCGCGTTTCACGCGCGTCGCAATCGTTGAACGGAAGTGGTAGCGGCGTCCGCCGGTGCAGACACACCGACGGACGCCTGGCCACTGCCATCACTGGGAGATAGCAATGGATGCCAAGGAACGTGAACACAGTGTCGAGGACATCTGCGCGCAGCTCAGCGAACACCTGGGAGCACTGCGCTTCGTTAACAGTTCGCTCATGGTGTGCGTGCAGGCGCTGCAACAGCAAGATGCGGAAATGGACAGTGACATTGCTCTGGTGCTTCAGCGCACGGTGGGCGACAAGCTGGATGAGACGATCGAACGGATCGAGGCGATTGCACTTGGTGTCGAATATGAGGAGGCATGAGGCATTTCAGGGTGAGATCGGCGCGCCGCAAGGCGCGCCGATCATTGCGCCGTTTGAGAGGGCAGTCACGACTTTCACCGCAGGCGCCTCACCGGACCTTGCGGGTAGCATGGCAGACCAGAGCAACGCCACGCCGACCAAGTCCAACGACGCACCGACACGGACGAAAGCTTCGCCGCGAGTGAGAAGTCCCGCGTTGGGAGCATCGAGACGCGCAGGAATCGCTTCGAGTAGCGTGAGAAACTGGTCGGATAGCACGCCGGAATGGTCGAAGCGTGCGATTTCCCCTTCGAAACTTGCGGCTGCCGCGCAACAGCGCGACAACCTCATGAATCGGCATCGAAAAACGACTGTGGGGAACTGCGTTTCCCCAGTCGAAAGTCGCGACTTCGACTTCGAGTATCGCAACTTCCACTTCGAACGACGCGACTTCCCTTTCGAGTGCTGCGACGAAAGGGTCGAAGCGCACGTCTACCTTCGCGAAACGTGTGCCCACTCGTTTGAGTGGCACGCCTGTCATCGCGGGTAACGCGTCAACTCATTCGGAACCCGCGCCGACATCGTCGAACGTCTCGCCCAACATTAGATATCGGAGACCTCCATGGACGGATCGAACTTCCTCACTCGCCCGCACCCGCTCACGGTGCGGCAACTGGCTGACCAGATAACCGAGCTCACCGGGCACCTGAACGCGGCCACCTACACGTGGCTCATGCTCGTTGCCGAGTTCGATCGCCGCAAAGGCTGGAACGACGGCGGCACGCAGACCTGCGCCCATTGGCTCAACTGGCAGTGCGGCATCAACATCGGTGCGGCCCGCGAGAAGGTGCGCGTGGCCCACGCGCTGGCCAAGGTGCCGAAAATCGCTGCTGCCATGGAGCGTGGACAGCTCAGCTACTCCAAGGTGCGGGCACTCACGCGCATCGCGACTGCGGAGAATGAGGACTTTCTCCTCATGCTCGCCCTCCACGGCACCGCCAACCACGTCGAGAACGTCGTTCGGTACTACCGCCGATGCAAGGAGGCGGAGGAGCTCTCCCGCGAGGCACGCCAGCACGCCAACCGCAGCGTCTCACTCATGTGGGATCCGGAGGACGGCTCTCTGCTCGTGAAAGCCCGCCTGCCGGCCGAAACAGGGCGTCTCTTCATGAACGCGCTCGAACGAGTGGTCGACGCGATGCCCGAGTCACGCATTCCCGCGAACGTTTCCGCGGAAACGTTGGCAAACCGCACGCCCATCACGATGCGCCGCGCCGATGCCCTGGCAGTCGTGGCCGAAAGCTTCCTGAAGCACGGGCCCGAGGACATGACCGGTGGACAGAAGAACGAGATTGTGGTGCATGTCGAGGTTGGCACACTTAGGGATAGCACCCATGGCCGCTGCGAACTGGAGAATGGGCCCTCACTCGCGGCGGAGACCGCGCGCCGTCTCGCGTGTGATGCCAGCACGTACACCGTCTACGAGGACGGAAAGGGCGAGCCACTGAATATCGGCCGCAAGAGCCGCACAATCCCGGCCGCCATTCGCCGCGCCTTGAATGCTCGCGACCGCGGATGCCGCTTTCCGGGCTGCCCGAACAAGCGCTTCGTGGATGGACACCACATCAAGCATTGGATCAATGGCGGCGAGACCAGCCTGAAGAATCTCGTGACTCTGTGCCGGTTCCACCATCGGCAGGTGCACGAGGGACTTGTCTTCGTACAACGCCTCGAGGACGGAACATTCCGCTTCCTCAAGCCTAACGGGCAGCTTTTCGGTGCACCGTCGCAGTTTCACGCCGACGCGGCCGGCGTTGAGCACGTGATAGCGCAGCACGAAAAAGAGCGCGTCAACATCGACGAGCACACTGCCTGCACGCACTGGAGAGGCGAAGTGATCGACTATTCGACCTCGGTCGCCGCGCTTTTCGGCATGGACCAGCGTTCACGCGTTTCCGCTAATGGGATGGTCCGCCCCGCTTCTCAACTTGGCTGATGAGGCCAATGATTGGGATTCCTACGTCTCAATCGGGAAGCGGAGCGAACCATGAACAAGATTAGCGTAGTCGGAATCGACCTGAGGAAGAGCGTGTTTCATGTCCATGGCGTGGATGCCGCGGGGCAGGAGGGCCCGCGTGACGGCTAACGATGCGGCGAGTGGTTGAGCGTGTAGCTGCCGAGCGCTCGTTCTGCGCCATCACTGACTGCAACCAACTCAACGCGCAGCGTGGCCACGCCCAGTTTTCGCACGTCCGCGGAACACGGAAACAACACCACTTCGCCCGCAGCCGGATCGAATGCAACGTCCTGCAGGCGGCGAACGTCACCCTCGCCCTCATCGACAATGACGTCGAGGCGACGCACATTTCCAAGCTCCGCGTGGAGATGCGTGACGACCAAGTCGTCGTCCGGTGCAATCGTGCAACTAATGCTGCCGCCCGGCTGCATTCGATACTCGCGCACCCGCATCCCGGCATTCTTGAGCCGCTGGATGAAGCGAGCTGGGAGCAATGCGCTCAAGCGCCCGGCGCGAATCTCGTGTTTGATTGCACGCCCGAGCTGGGCGAGGCGCGCTAATCGGGCGCTGCACTCTTCGCAATCGAAGAAGTGTTGCTCAAGTTCCGCCTCGGAGACCTGGTCCATCTCCCCGAGCCAGTAGCTCAGCAGATCCGCCAGCGGCATCGGCGTTGCGCACCCGGGATCGCTCATGACAGCTCTCGATCGAGTTTCATGCACTCGCGCAGGCGCTGAATGCCCCGATGACGAATCACGCGCACATTCGCAACGGAGAGCCCGAGCTCGATACCAACGACGTCCGCAGGATGGTCGTCATAAAACGACATCATCAGCACGGCACGTTCACGTTCCGCCAGGCCTTGCAGGCAATCACGCAGCCGATTCGAGTCGAGATGCTCCATGCCTTCTTCGACCAGCGACGGAAAATCAACCGGAAAGGCTTCGAGAATGCGCTCGCGGCGGGACGCATTTCGCCGCGAGTCCACGATGCACTGGCGGGCGGTGCCGAGCACGAATGCGGCCAGCCGTTCGATTTCGCGAATGCTCCCGTCGCGCAGCTTTTGCAGAACGATGATGAGCACTTCCTGGGCAAGGTCCGCCGCCGCGGCCTCGCTTCGCAGGCGACGCAGCCCAAAGAGTCGCACGCGGGGCACGAACCGCCGGCACACCTCCGCTTCGGCGACCTTATCGCGCTCGGGCGCGGCCGCGGCGATACGCCTCGCGAGAGCCGCGTCGTCGTCGGAGGAAAGGGACTGGGGCATGAACCCAGCATAGCGAAGCTCGAAGTCATACCGCCAATGTGTAACGACCGGCCGTCTCGTTACACAAAGGGCTATCACCCCCGGAGGCGACGATGATCACGAACCCCCAGAGCGGCACGAACGTCCAGGAAATCGCGGATGGCATCTTCCGGATCAATACGCCCGTTTCCATCCCCGGCGGGCCCGGCGCCTTCAGCTTCAACCAGTACCTGATCGTCGATGACGAACCTATGCTTTTCCACACGGGCCAGCGCAAGCTCTTCCCGCTGGTGCGTGAAGCCGTCGCAGCGGTGATGCCGGTGGAACGCCTCAAGTACCTCGGGCTGTCGCACTTCGAAGCTGACGAGTGCGGGGCGCTCAATGACTTCCTGGCCGCAGCCCCTCAAGCTGTTCCTGTCTGCAGTCGCATCGGCGCCATGGTAGCGATCAACGACTTTGCCGATCGTGCCCCGAAAGTATTGGCGGATGGCGAGGAGCTCGCGCTCGGACGCCATCACCTACGCTGGTTCGACACTCCGCAGATGCCGCACGGGTGGGATTGCGGCCTGCTGATGGACCTCAGCACGCGAACGTTCTTTTGCGGCGACCTGTTCACGCAGGGCGGCGCGGGCGAGACAGCGCTCACCGAATCCGACATCCTCGGGCCCAGCGAAGCGTTCCGCGCGCCGATGGACTATTTCGCGCACGCGCCGCAAACCTCCGCAATCCTGGAGCGGATCGCTCGTCAGCAGCCCACGACGCTGGCAGTCATGCACGGCAGCGCGTATCGGGGAGATGGCGGACGTCTGCTTCGCCAGCTTTCTGCAGCGCTCACGGACACGCGGATGGCGGCCTGACTTCACCGGGGCACCTGGCGACCTCTCAGGGCACTTAAGCAAACCTTGAGGATGCTTCAGGAGAACCACGCGCGGCCGCCATGAGCCGGGGCTAGATTCCCGGCAGCATGGATAAACAGGTCAGGAAGCCGGAACCGCTGCTGCGGATCGAAAGTTACGAGCACGTCGGCATCCGCGTGACCGATCGCGATCGCGCCGTGCGTTTCTACGAGCGACTCGGATTTCAGCTCGAGGAGGAGTATCCCGATTCGCCGAGCAAGGCGATCGAGATGATCAACGACCGCGGCGTCAGGATCAATCTCATCTGCAACGCCGCGCCGCGCGAGGGCGCGTTCAACATCCTGCAGGACAACGACACGAAACTGCCTGGCATCACGCACATCGCCTTCGCCGTGGCCGACATCGAAGCGGTGATTCGCGCGCTCGCCGCAGCGAACATTCCGTTGACCGACGACCGCAAGAGCCTGCCGAGGCGAGATTACATCTTCTTCAGGGATCCCGACGGCAACGTGATCGAGATCAACGAGTACAGTCGCGGCAGGCAGTCACTCCCGCAATGTTGATGGCGAAACGAGTCCGTGACGCGCCCGGAAGATCGATCTCTCCGGGCGCGCCAGCTCGTGAGCTGCCACTGTCACTTTGCACCTTGGCTGCCCTCCAGCGAGAACAGCCGGCTGGCGTTCTCCCAGCGAATCTTCCGCTTTTCCTTCTCGGTCAGGTCCAGTCGCTCCAGCGCATCGACCGCCTGCTTGAGCGACAACTGCGGGAAGTCCGAGCCAAGCAGCAAGTGATCGATGCCGACATTGCGTAGCGTCCAGACAAACTCCTGCTCGAGTGGCGAATCGGCCACCAGGACGACGGTGGCCGAGATGTCGAAGTAGAAGTTGTCCTCGAGAAGATCCCTGGCCGTGCGCGCCAGCGGAAGGATGTTCCAGAACCGGAATTCCAACGCGCCGAGGTGAGTAAACACGAAGCGCGTTTTCGACGCCTTCAGCGCCAGGTTGAACAGTTTCTGGTTGTCGCCCGGCAGGATATTCGCGTTGTCCATGAGCACGACGAAGCCGAGATCCCCGGCTCGCTTGCACAAGGCGAGCATGCGTTCGTCCCCCGCATCGAATTCCTGGGTATGGGGGTGAAGCTTGATGGCCTTTACACCGCTGTCGGCCAACCGCTTCAGCTCTGCAAAGGCCGCTTCACCGTCGTAGGGGTGCACCGAGGCAATCGGCATCAACTTCGGATAGCGCTTCGAGAGTGTGACGAGCTCGTCGTTCTTTGCTCGCGTGTGTTGCAGCTCGCCGCGTCGCGCCATGTGAATTCCACCGAACCCATCGACACGCTGTCCGGCGGCCTCCACCTGCGCCAGGTACTCCGTCACCGACTTCTCGCCATTCCACACGTGAACGTGCACATCGAAGATCCTCTCATCGGCCCCTGCGAGGCACGAGAGCGAGAACAACAGCAGGCCAGACAGGAATCGACTTGTCATGGGCACGCCTCGCGCGCGTCACGGGTTGGGTGACCTATTGTATTAGGATCGACGGGCAGCGATGCTGTGCCGTGGCAATGACTTCCGTCTCCATCGTCCACGCCGAGCTTCCTCAGTCAGCGCTGCTTCGCAAGTACGTATACGAAGGCGCGTACACGGATTGCTACACCACGCAGATCGCGGTGAGTATCGACTTCCCAACGTATGTAGAAGCCTTCTACACGACGTGGGTGTTTCGACTCGAACGCTGGATCCTGAAGCTCGTGGCGAAGCCGTCGACCGACGCGGATGTTCAGCGTCTCGCGCAGACACAGGCGCAAACGTTCGCGGCGTGGAGCGTCGAGGGGCGCGCGCCCGACCAGTTGCTTCTCTGCGATTACCTCGGGCGCACGCGGTCGTGGCTGATGGTCGCGCCGATCGACGGTGCGGATCGCAGCGCGGGCACGCAGCTCTATTTCGGATCGGCGGTCGTTCCCGTGCGGGACAAGTCAGGAAAGCCGCGGCTGGGATCGACTTACAGCGGACTGCTGGGCTTTCACAAGCTCTACTCGCGCATCCTGCTGAGAGCTGCGCGCGCGCGACTGGAATCTCGATCGCGTTAACGCGCGAGGCAGGCGTCGAGCAGCCGCTCGAACTCCTCGCCGCCGCGAATCGGATCCGCCACCGGCATGCCGAGCCTCGCCGACTCATTCGCGAGCAGACGTTTCGCTTCCTTCTCCGACATGCGCGATGTGTTGTAGCTGGCGCCCGCGCATCGAATGGCGGGATTCGTGCGTCGCCCGAGCCGCAGCGTGAGATCGATTGTTTCCGGGATGTCGGGCAACGCGAACTCTTCGAGGCCCGACACTCGCGTGCGTCCGGGTTCATGGCACACGACGATCACGTCCGGCTGGCTCCCGTGCAGCAGTCCCAGTGAAACCGCTGCGTACGCGGGATGGAACAGCGAGCCCTGCCCTTCGACGATGTCCCAGTGATCCGGCGCCGCATCCGGGCTGAGCAATTCCGCCGCGCCCGCTTCGAAATCGCTGACCACTGCATCCATCGGCATGCCGCCGCCCGCAATCATGATGCCGGTCTGCCCCGTGGCGCGAAAATCGGCATCGATGCCGCGCTGCTGAAATCCGCGCGTGATCGCCAGTGCCGTGTACTTCTTGCCGAGCGCGCAATCGGTGCCGACGGCGAGCAAACGCTTGCCCGAGCGCTTGCGACCCGTCGCGAGCGGGATGTTGGCCGGCGGAATGCGAATGTTGATCAGTTGGCGGCCGTTGCGAGCGGCAGCTTCTTTCAACTCCGGCACGTCCTCGAGCTTCGTGTGCATGCCGCTCACGATGTCGAGTCCCGCGTCCAGAGCTTCGACGAGCGAAGGAACCCAGCTCTTTGCGATGAACCCACCGAGGTTTGCGACGCCGATGACGATGGACCGCGCGCCGCGCTCGCGAGCCTGGCGGGGTGTCAGCTTCGGCAAACCGGTTGTTACTGTGCCTCCGGCGCAGCTCAACTCGCCGACGCAGCGATCACGTGCCCAGTCGCGCAGACCAAACGCCGTCTTGGCGTAGCTGTCTTCGGTCGTATCGCCCAGGAAAAGCAGGTAGGGCTGCGGCAGTTCGATGACCAGTGATCCGCTGGAATGGCGCCCGGTGCGCAGGTTCATCGCGACTGCCTCGCATCCCCGGCACCGCCCCAGACGCTCTCGGAACACCAGATCATGCCGTCTTCGTAAACCACGCCGGGCGAGCGGTCGGTCGCGAGAAAAGTCGGTCCGTCCAGGTCCACGACGTCGCAGTACTGTCCCACGACGAAACCCGGCGCCATCGAAAGACTCGATCCCACCATGTTGCCCACCATGACGCCCAGGCCCATGCGGCGCGCGACGCGCGCCATCTGCAGCGCTTCGGTCAGCCCTCCGCACTTGTCGAGCTTGATGTTCACGATGTCGAAGCGGCCCGGCAACGATTCCAGGTCGTCGACACCCTGCACGCTCTCGTCGGCAGCAATCGGAATGTCGCAATCGAAGTGCTCGAGATCGGCTTCGCGTCCGCGCGCAAACGGCTGTTCCAGCAGCTGCACGCGCGCGTCGACCAGTGTCGGCAGGAGTTTTTCGAGCTTGGCCAGATCGTATCCCTGGTTGGCATCGACCCCGATCCACGGGTCGGGACGCGCCGACCGCACCGCCTTGACACGCTCGACGTCGATATCGAGATCGCCACTCAGCTTCAGTTTCAGGGCACGGGCTTGCGGATAACCTTTGGCCGCATTGGCCATGAACGCCGGGTCCTCCGCGCCGAGCGTGAAAGTCGTAATGAGCTTGCGCGGCGGTTCCAGCCCGGCGAGTTTCCAGACAGGCTGCCCGGCGCGCTTCGCTTCCAGGTCCCAGAGTGCGCAATCGAGCGCATTGCGTGCGCCACCCCGCGGTAGCAGTCGCCGTAGATCTTCGCGTGAAATTCCGGACTCGATGGCTTGTCGATGTCGTTCGATCTGCGCGGGCATGCCGCTCGGCTCGTCCTTGAGGTAGTACACGCCGGAGGCTTCTCCCCGGCCCGCCTGCGCACCCTGGCGCAGCGTGACGACCGCGACCGGCGAGGACCAGAAGGTGAAGCCCGAGATCCGGAAGGGTGCCTTCATCGGCAGATCTTCGAGCGCAATCTCGAGTCGAATCGTTGCTGGCACGGAAATCCCCGTGGTGGCGGCGCGTGACGGGAAGCATAATGATAGCGCACGATGAGGATCCTGATCGTCGAAGACGACCCCATGATCGGCGCCAGCCTGCGCGGCTATCTGCGCGGGCAGGCGCACGCCGCGGATTGGATCGAGGACGGTGAAGCGGCCTCCAGTGCGCTGGCCACGCAGCCGTATGACGCAGTCATCCTCGACCTCGGGCTGCCAGGTCACGGCGGCCTCGAGGTGCTGCGCAACTTGCGCGCGGCCGGGAATGCCGTACCGGTCCTGATTCTCACGGCCAACGATTCCACCGCGGACAAGATCGCCGGTCTCGACGCAGGCGCGGACGACTACCTGGTGAAACCGTTCGATCCCGGCGAGCTGGGAGCGCGGCTGCGCGCGCTACTGCGACGCAAGGCCGGCCGCGCGGGTCCCGTCATTCGTCACCGCGACCTCGTGCTCGACCCGGGTAGTCATTCGGTCACGCAGGCGGACAAGGAGGTGCCGCTGTCGCCCAAGGAATTCGCGTTGCTGCACGCGCTGCTGGAACGGCCAGGGCAGGTGCTGTCGCGAGCGCAACTGGAGGACCGGTTGTACGGCTGGGGCGAAGAAGTGGAGAGCAACGCGGTCGATGTTCACGTTCACGCCTTGCGCCGCAAGCTCGGTGCGGGTCTGATCCTCAACATTCGTGGCGTCGGCTGGCGCGTACTCCCATGACATTGCGCACGCGACTCCTGGTGTGGCTGCTGGGCGGGCTCACGCTGGTCGGCCTCGGTGCGGGGTTCGGTCTTTATCGCAACGCCCTTGCGGAAGCGAACGCGGTTTACGACGAGCACCTGCGCGATACCGCGCTCGCAATGCGATCGCAGGGATTCTTTCAGCAGTCGCCGCGCCTGACCGAAGCGGACGTCGAGGCCGATATCGTCGTGCAGGTGTGGAGCCTGGACGGCGTGCGCGTGCACCTCTCGCAGCCGCACGCGGTGCTGCCGGGTCTCACCACGCTGGGCTTCTCGACAGTTGAGACATTGCCGGGCGAACGCTGGCGCGTGTTCGGTCTGCTGACACCGTTCAACGTCATCCAGGTGGCACAGCCCCTGGCAGTGCGCGAAGCGCGAGCCGCGCGCCTCGCCGGCCGCCTGCTCGTCGCGCTCGCACTCGTCCTTCCGATCCTCGCGGTACTGATCTGGTTTGCCGTGGGACGAAGTCTCAAGCCCGTGGATCGGCTCGCGCACGAAGTACAGGCGAGACGCAGCGATGAGCTCGCGCGGCTGCCGACCGCAGGACTGCCCGGCGAGATCCAGCCGCTGGTGTCCGCCCTCAACACGTTACTCAAGCGTGCCGAAGATGCGCGCGAACATGAGCGCGCGTTCATTGCCGACGCCGCGCACGAACTGAGAACTCCGCTCACTGCACTGCGCCTGCAACTCGATCGTCTCGCCAACGCTCCGGAAGCGGAACGGCATGCGGCCATCGAGAGCCTCGGTGAAGGAATTTCGCGCGCGGGGCGCCTCATCGAGCAGTTGCTCGCGATGGCGCGTTCGCAGTCTTCGCCGGACTCCGCTCGCAGCCAGGTGAATGTCGTCGACATTGCCAGCGCCGTCGTTGCAGAACTGCTGCCGTTCGCGGATGCCCGGCACGTCGAGATCGGCGTGACGTCGTCGACGCCCGTGACGCTGCGCGCAGACGCAGATGCGCTCCACACACTGGTGCGCAACCTCGTCGACAACGCCATTCGGCATTCGCCGGACGGCGGGCACGTCGACATCGACGTAACGGAAGAACCTGGCGCCGCGGTCCTGGAAGTCACGGACGAAGGCAAGGGCATCCGGCTGTCAGACCGGGCGCGTGCATTTGAACGCTTCCATCGTCTGAAGGGTGCGCCGTCCGGTGGCAGCGGACTCGGCCTGGCGATCGTCCGCAATGTTGCCGAATCGCACGCGGGCACCGTCGAACTGCTCGAGGGACCCGGCGGCCGCGGCCTGCGCGTGCGAGTGCGTATCCCCCTGCACGAGCAGGAAAAACCTTTGGCCGGCGAACAGGCTTCGGCGGCGCCCGGCCCTGGTCCCGCACCCTTCGCCGAGCCGTCTTAACTTTCCTCTAATTCTCCGCCCGCAGAGTGCGTGTCCGTAAAGGGCCCTCGGCCTATCCCCGCTGGAGACGCACGATGGATACGCGCAAGTTCCGCCTGAATCCGCTGGCCGCAGCGATGCTCGGCGCTGCGGTCGTGGGCATTCCGATGACTGCCCTGACAGCGCTCGATGCCGCGCAGGATCGAAACAGCGCACCCACGCACGTGGTCGCTTCTGCGGGCCGCAGCGACGCCAACGCCGCGCCAGTGGTCCCCTACGCGCTTCCCGACATCGCCAGCATCGTCAAGCGATATGGCCCGGCTGTCGTGAACGTCAGCGTGCGGGGCACCGTGCGCACAGCCGGCGTGCCGCAGATGCCCGAGTTCGACGAGGACAGCCCGTTCGCGCCGTTCTTTCGCAATTTCCCAATGCCTGAACAGCGCGACATGCCGACGCGTGGAGAGGGCTCGGGCTTCATCATCAGCCCCGATGGCCTGATTCTCACCAACGCGCACGTCGTCGCGGGTGCGAAGGAAGTCACCGTCAAGCTCACCGATCGTCGCGAGCTGGTGGCCAAGGTGCTGGGCAAGGACGAGACCAGCGATGTGGCCGTGCTCAAGGTCGACGCGAAGAACCTGCCGGTGGTCCGTCTCGGCAAGCTCTCCGACACCGAGGTTGGCGAGTGGGTGATCGCGATCGGCTCGCCGTTCGGTTTCGAGAACACGGTGACACAGGGAATCGTGAGCGCCAAGGGCCGCACGCTGCCCGATGGCGGCTACGTTCCGTTCCTGCAGACCGACGTGGCGGTGAACCCGGGTAACTCCGGCGGCCCGCTCTTCAACCTCGAGGGCGAAGTGATCGGCATCAACTCGCAGATCTACTCGCGTTCGGGCGGCTACCAGGGCGTGTCGTTCGCGATCCCGATCGACGTCGCGACCAGCGTCAGCGATCAACTGCAGTCCACCGGACATGTCACTCGCGGCAAGCTCGGTGTGACGGTGCAGCCCGTCAACCAGGCGCTCGCCGATACGTTCGGACTCGAACGACCGGAAGGCGCGCTCGTGTCGAGCGTCGAGAAGGGCAGCCCCGCCGAAAAGGGCGGCCTGCACGCGGGCGACGTGATCCTCGAGCTCAACGGCACTCGCGTGAACGAATCGGGGGAACTGCCCTCGCGTGTTGCAGCGTTGAAGCCGGGCAGCCGTGCCGAGATCACGGTGTGGCGCGACAA
>Ga0187892_10000923_pt1 | contig 72865 bp, 68 predicted proteins | sample MA1701073metaG_FD_139345 | JGI IMG/M metagenome (GOLD analysis project Ga0187892, IMG submission 139345) | Bio-ooze microbial communities from a basaltic lava cave in the Kipuka Kanohina Cave System on the Island of Hawaii, USA - MA170107-3 metaG ...
ATCCTCGCGGCGGTGCACGTCAAGGCGCACGTGCGCCTGTTCATGAACTGAAAGGGACCCGAACTTGGCGAAGAAGATCACGCGCATCGGGGTCGGCGGCCCCGTCGGATCGGGGAAGACCGCGATCGTGGAAGCGATCACGCCGCGCCTCCTCGAGATGGGCATCAAGGTCCTGATCATCACCAACGACGTGGTGACGACCGAGGACGCAAAGCACGTGCAGCGGACACTGAAGGGCATCCTGCTCGAGGAGCGCATCCTCGGCGTCGAGACCGGCGCCTGCCCGCACACCGCGGTGCGCGAGGACCCTAGCATGAACCTCGCCGCGGTCGAGGACATGGAAGCGCGCTTCCCCGACGGCGACGTGGTGCTGATCGAGAGCGGCGGCGACAACCTCACGCTCACCTTCTCGCCGGCGCTGGTCGATTTCTTCATCTACGTGATCGACGTCGCCGCCGGCGACAAGATCCCGCGCAAGAACGGCCCCGGCATCACCCAGTCGGACATCCTCGTCATCAACAAGACCGACCTCGCGCCGCACGTGGGCGCGAGCCTCGAGGTGATGGACCGCGACTCGAGGATGATGCGCGGCGACAAGCCGTTCCTCTTCACCAACTGCAAGACCGGCGAGGGCATCCCGGCGCTCGTCGACCTGATCCGCAGCGACCTGCTGTTCGACCTGAAGCTGCCGGCGAAGCAGCCAGCGTAAATGCGCGTCGCCGAGGGCGCATCGACTCTCCCCCCGTGGGCCGCGGCCGAGGCGCTCGGGGCTGCGGCCGCGGAGCTCGCGGCGTTCCAGGACGAGCCGCCGCAGATGGCGAGCGGCGCGGTCGGCAAGACGGGCTTCCTCCGGCTCGGCTTCGAGCGGCGCGGCGACCGCACGATCCTCGCCGACCTCGACCGCCGCGTGCCCTACATGGCGCAGCGCGCGCTGTACCCCGATCCGGCGATGCCCGACCTCGCCTGGCTCTTCATGATCACGACGTCGGGCTGCGTGCTGCAGGGCGATCGCCTCGCGCTCGAGATCGCGCTCGCCCCGGGCGCGCGGGCGCACGTCACCACCCAGTCGGCGACCAAGGTCCACTCGATGGACGCCAACTACGCGGTCCAGACCCAATCGATCGCGCTCGCCGACGGCGCCTACCTCGAGTTCCTGCCCGAGCCGCTGATCCCGCACCGCCGCGCCCGCTTCCTCTCCGACACCCGGATCTCGATCGCCCCGACCGCGACGCTCCTGTACGGGGAGATCGTGCAGCCGGGGCGCAAGCACCATCATCCGGACGAATCCTTCGGCGCCACCCTGCTCTCGCTCGCGGTCGGCGCCGAGCGGCCCGACGGGCGGACGCTCTTCACCGAGAAGCTGGTGATCGATCCGGCGCGGCGCCCGGTGCGGCAGACCGGCGTGATGGGCCCGTTCGACGTGCTCGGCAACGTGATCCTGCTCGCGCCGAAGGAGGCCGCCGGCCGCGTCCACGCGCGGGTCGACGCCGACGTCGACCTGGCGAACGGCGTCGCCTCCGGCGCGTGCCACCTGCCGAACGACGCCGGCCTCGTCTTCAAGGCGGTCGGCCGCGAGACCGCGCAGGTGAAGGCGAAAGTGCGCGAGTTCTGGCGCATCGCGCGCGAAGAGGTCGCCGGGACGGCGATCCCGCCGCCCTTCTTCTGGCGCTGAACCGGGAGGCGACGATGAAAGGGCTGCTCGCGTGGTGGGAAGGCCTGTGCGCTGGCTCGAAGCCCCTGCGCTTCGTGGACCTTAACCTGCGCGGCATCGGGCAGGTGATGTTCCAGGACAACCCGCTCTCGGGCCTCCTCTTCTTCATCGGCATCGGCTGGGGGTCGTACGCGGCCGGCATGCCGCAGGTGGCGATCGGCGGGCTGGTGGCGGTCGTCGCGGCGACGCTGACGGCGCAGTGGCTGCGCGTCGACGCGGCCGACCTCGGCGCGGGGCTGTACGGGTACAACGCCTACCTCGTCGGGCTCGCGCTCGGCACGTTCCTCGCCGTCTCGCCCCTCTGGTGGGTCTACGTCGCGCTCGGCGGCGCCGTTTCGGTCCCGGCCACTCTCGGGACCGCCAACATGTTCAAGACCTGGGGCGTCGCCGCGCTCACCGCACCGTTCGTCCTCACGGCGTGGCTCTTCCTGCTGGCCACCTACGCGTTCTCCGCGATCGAAGGCGGCGGGCTGCCGATGACCGCCGAGATCGCGCCGCTCGATCCGGCGGCGGCGAACCCGCTCGCGTTCGGCGACTTCGTCCAGGGGGTCCTGAAGAGCATCGCGCAGGTGTTCCTGAAGGCGAGCCTCCTCGCCGCGCTACTCCTCCTCGTCGGGCTGGCGGTGAACTCGGTCGCCGCCGCGGTGTTCGCCCTCGCCGGCGCGATCGTCGCGGTCGTCACCGCGCACGTCCTCGGCGCCGAGAGCGACCTCATCACCGGCGGCCTGATGGGCTTCAGCCCGGTGCTGACCGCGATCGCGCTCGGCGCGGTGTTCTACAAGCCGGGCGTGAAGGTGGCGATCTACGCGCTGGCGGGGACGGTGTTCACGGTCATCGTACAGGGCGCGATGAACGTGGCGCTGACGCCGTTCGGCATTCCCACCCTGACCGGGCCGTTCGTTCTCGCGGCCTGGTTGTTCCTCCTGCCGCGCCAGCAGCTCGAGCGGGCATGACGCTCGCCTCGATCCTCGCGCTCGGCTTCCTGCTCGGGCTTCGCCATGCCACCGACGCGGATCACCTCGCGGCAGTGGCGACGCTCGCGACGCGCAGCCGGTCGGTCGCCCACACGGTGCTGCAGGGCGTGGCCTGGGGCACCGGCCATACGCTCACGCTCATGCTCTTCGGCGGCGCGGTGCTCGTCGCCGGCGCCGTCGTGCCGGAGCGGGCGGCGCACGTGCTCGAGCTCGCGGTGGGCGTCATGCTCGTCTTCCTCGGCGCCGACGCGCTCTACCGGCTGCGGCGCGAGCGGGTCCACTTCCACGCCCATCGCCACGCGGGCGGCGTCGCCCATTTCCACGCGCATTCGCACCGCGGCGAGGGCGCGCCGCACGATCCGGCGCGCCACGAGCACCCGCACGGGTTCCCGGCCCGCGCCCTGCTCGTCGGTATGGTGCACGGCATGGCCGGCTCCGCTGCGCTCGTCCTCCTCAGCCTCGAGGCGCTTCGCTCGCCTGCGTGGGGCCTCGTCTACATCGCGACGTTCGGGCTCGGCTCGATCCTCGGCATGGCGGCGTTGTCGGCGGCGATCGCGGTGCCGCTGCGCCTGAGCTCGCGCCGCCTGACCCGCGCGCACGACGGCCTCTCGGCCGCGGTCGGGTTCGCAACGCTGCTGATCGGCTGCTTCATCGTCTACCGGACCGGCACCGGCATGGCCGGGGCGTGACGGCGCCGCCCGGGCGGCGGCCCTCAGTGCCGGTGCCGGTGGTGGATGTCCGGGTAATGCGGGTGCTTGTGCCGCATCGGGCCGTGCTCGTGGCGGCGGCTGTGCGGCTCCTTCCCGTCCCAGGCGAACGCGTGCGCGTGCCGGTGGTTGACTTGAAGCCCCGGGCTGCTAACCTCGCCCTCGTGAGCCGATCGTTCACCGCGCGCATCGCGCGTTTCCTGCTGGCCGTGCTCGCGGCGAGCTTTCTGTCGCCGGAGTTCGGCTGGGCGATGCACGCCGACCACGGGGCTCTCGCGCATCACGCGGCGGACGCGCCCGTCGCCGCCGATCACCACCACCCGGGTCACGACCACTCCGGCGACGACTCGACGCACGACCATCGCGATCCGCACGGCTCGCTCGGCCACGTCCTCGGCCACTTGCCCGCGACGTTGTCGTTCGCGAGCCTGTGGCGCGGTGAAACCCTCGCCGCCACGCCGCTCGTGCAGCCCGAAGCGCTGCGCCCGAGCGCGACGCCTCCCCGCCTCGATCGACCTCCCCGCCCCGCTCCGTTCGGCTGATCCGTCCTGACTGCGGCGCGCGCGGCACTCGCGCGCCCCCAGGTTCGCCGACAAGGAGCATGCAATGCCACGGGTCCTCACGCCCGGTCGGCGGCGCGTCCTGGCGGGTCTCGCACTCGGGCTGTCCGCGCTCGCCGCCCCCGCGGCCGCGCAGCAGCCCGGCGGGACGCCGCCCGACCGCACCGACCGCGCACCGCTCACCGAGCGCCAGGCGCTCGAGCTCGCGCTCGCACGCCCGCAGTTCGCCGAGATCCTCGCGCAGCGGATCGTCGTCGCCGAGAGCTTCGTCGCGGAAGCGGCGACCTTCCCCAATCCGCACTTCGACGTCGAGCGGGACCGCGTCCGGCTCGCGGGCGGGACCGAGACCGACACCAAGTACCGGCTCGGCCAGACGCTCGACATCTCGGGCCGCCGCGGACTGCGGCGCGACGCCGCCGAGCGGCGGGTGGACGCCGCGCGGTCCGACTCGACCGTCCGGCGCGCCGAGGTCGCGGCCGAAACGAGGCTCGCGTTCGCGCAGGGCCTCTGGCGCGCGTCGCTGCGCGACGCACTCGAGGAGTGGCGGCGCCGGCTCGACGCCACCGCCGCCGTCCTCGACCAGCTCCGGCGCGCCGGGGAAGTGTCCGGGTACGACCGCAGGCGCCTCGATCAGGAGCGCTTGAGCGCGCGCGCCCGTCTCGACGCCGCGGCGGCGGATTACGCGCGTGCCCTCGAGCAGTTGCTCGCCCTGACCGGCGCCGCGGCGGCGGTGCAACGGCCGAGTTCGCTGGCCGGGCCCCTCCTGCCCGACGCACTGCCGCCGCCGACCGATGTCGAGGCCGCGGTGGCGCGGCGCGGCGACGTGCGGGGCATGGAGGAGCGCGCACAGGCCCTCGACCGGGAACGCGAAGCTGCCCGCCGCGGCTGGATTCCGGACGTCACCGTCACCGTCGGCGTCAAGGACGTCAGCGCGCCGGGCGAGTCGGGCAGCGGGCCGATCGTCGGCGTCGCCATCCCGCTGCCGGTGTTCGACCGGCGCGAGCCTGCCGCGCGGCGCGCCGACGCCGAGGCGAAGCTGCTCCGCGCCGAGCGGGATCTGCTCCTCGCCCGGGCGTCCGGCGAGCTGCGCGGGCTGTGGCAGCAGGCCGCCGCGCTCCGCGACGCCGCGGTCGCCTTCCGCGCCGACGCGGCGGCGCCCGCCCGCGAGCTGGCGCGCATCGCTGAGACCGCCTACCGCGGCGGCGAGACCGGCATCCTGCAGCTGCTCGACGCCTATCGCACGGTGCTCGAGTCCGAAACCACCGCGCTCGACCTCGAGCACCGCGCGCGCGAAGCGCGCATCGAGATCGACCGCACCCTGGGAGTCGTGCCGCATGAATAGACACTCGCGCATCCCGGCGGCGCTCTGCGCCGCCGCCGTACTCGCGCTCGCCGCCGCGTGCGGCGATCGCGATCGTCCGCATCCGCACGACGGCGCCGGCGCGGCGCGCGACCACGGGCCGCCGGTCGAGCAGGCGACCCACGCCGGCGCCGGCACCGAGCTCTTCGTCGAATTCCCGCGCCTCGTCGTGGGCGAGACCGCCGAGTTCGCCGCGCACCTGACGCGCCTCGCCGACTTCAAGCCGGTCGGCGAAGGGCGGCTCGTCGTCACGCTCTCCGGCGGCGGCCACCCCGAGGAGCAAGGCGAGGCCGCCGTCAGCGACACGCCCGGCATCTTCCGGCCGCTGCTCGCGCCGCTGCACTCCGGCAAGCGCCGCATCGTCTTCCGCCTCGAGGCCCCCGGCCTCCAGGCGGAGCACGACATCGGCGAGTTCGCGGTCTACGCCGACGCCAAGGCCGCAGCGGCCGCGCCGCCGCCGGAAGAGCGCCCCGGCGCGATCCGCTTCAGCAAGGAAGACCAGTGGCGGACGGATTTCGCCGTCGAGCCGGCGTCGCAGCGCCCGGTGCGCGAATCGATCGCCGCGACCGGCGTGCTGCGCGCCCGCGCGGGCGACGAGGCGTTGGTCGTCGCGCCGGCCGCGGGGACGATCGCCGCCGGCGGACGTCTGCCGAAGATCGGCGACCCGGTCCGCCGCGGCGAAACCCTGGCGTTCCTCGTGCCGCGGCTTGCCGGGGAGCGCGACGCCGCGACGCTCGATCTGGCGGTGCGCCGCGCGCGCCTGGAGCTCGACTACGCGACGCGCGAGCGCGAGCGGCTCGAAGGGCTGCTGCGGGCCGAGGCGATCGCCGAGCGGCGCGTGCTCGAGGCGCGCAACCGCGAAGCGCTCGCGCGCGCCGAGCTCGACGCGGCCGAGCGGCGGGCAGCGCCGTTCCAGGGCGCCGCCGGCGGCATTCCGCTGCGCGCCCCGATCGACGGCGTCGTCGCCGTCGCGCAGGCGGTCGCGGGCGGTGCCGTCGGCGAAGGGCAGACTCTCTTCCACATCGTGCGTCTCGAGCGCCTGTGGCTGGAGGCGCGCGTGCCCGAGGGCGAGGCGGCGAGGCTCGCCGGGCCGGTCGCCGCGGAGATGGCGGTCGACGGCCGCGAGCGGCCGATGCTGCTCGAGCCGGGCCGCAACGCGCGCCTCGTCGGGTCCGGCGGGGTGGTCGACCCGGTGACGCGCACCGTCCCGATCCTCTTCGAATTCGAGAACCCGGACCGGCAGTTGCGGATCGGCACGGCGGTGCGCGTGCGGCTGTACACGGGCGTGCCGGCCGGCCGGCTCGCAGTGCCCGCGGCGGCGGTCATCGACGATCAGGGTCGGCCGGTCGTCTACGTCCAGGCGGGCGGCGAGACGTTCGTGCGCCGCTTCGTCGAGACCGGCACGCGCGACGGCGACTGGCTCGCGATCACCAGCGGTCTCGACGCTGGCGAGCGCATCGTCACCCGCGGCGCCTACCGAGTCCGGCTCGCGTCCGCGGCGCCTGCGACGGCGGGACGCGGGCACACCCACTGAGAGGACCGCTCGCATGATCGCGCGCATCATCGACTGGTCGCTCGCCAACCGCATGGTCGTCCTCGCCGCCGCGGCGGCGCTCCTCGCCTGGGGCGCCTACGACGCCGCGCGGATGCAGGTCGACGTCTTTCCCGATCTCACCGCGCCGGCGGTGACGGTGGTTGCGGAGGTGCACGGAATGTCGCCGGCAGAGGTGGAGAAGCTCGTCACCTTCCCGATCGAGACCGCGCTCAACGGCGCCCCCGGCGTGCGGCGTGTGCGGTCGGCGTCGACGGTGGGGCTCGCCGTGATCACGGTGGAGTTCGACTGGGGGACCGCGCTCCTCCCGGCGCGGCAGATCGTCGCGGAGCGGCTGCAGCTCGCCGCCGCCGCGCTGCCGCCCGAGGTCCCGGCGCCGCGCATGGCGCCGGCGGCGTCGATCATGGGCGAGATCCTGTTCGTCGCGCTCGTCTCCGACCGCCACGCCGGCACCGAGCTCAAGAGCACGGCGGACTGGGTCGTGCGGCGGCGCCTGCTCGCGGTGCCCGGCGTCGCGGAGGTGATCGGCATCGGCGGCGACGAGAAGCAGTACCAGGTCACGCTCCGCCCCGATCGCCTCGCCGCTTACGGGATCACCGTGGACGAGGTACTGCGCGCGGTGCGCGAGAACAACGAGAACGTGCCCGCCGGCTTCCAGCTCGAGGGCGGCCAGGAATCCCTGATTCAGGGCATCGGCCGGGTGCGACGCGTCGAGGACATCGGCGAGATCGCCGTCACGCGCCGCGCCGGCGTGCCGGTGCTGGTCCGGGACCTCGGCACCGTCGCGATCGGTTCCGGCATCGTCCGCGGCACCGGCGCGCACAACGGGAAGCCGGCCGTCGTGCTGGCGATCCAGAAGCAGCCCGGCGCCAACACGCTCGAGCTCACGCGCCGCCTGGACGCCGCGTTCGCCGCGATCGAGGCCGGACTGCCGCAGGGCATGAAGCTGGAGACGCGCATATTCCGCCAGGCCGACTTCATCGAGCGCGCCGTCGACAACCTCCTCTTCGCGCTCCGCGACGGGGCGCTCCTGGTCATCGCGATCGTCTTCGCCTTCCTCCTCTCCGGGCGCGCGACGCTCGTCACGCTGGCGGCCCTGCCGCTGTCGCTCGCCGCCGCGATCGTCGTGCTGAGCGCGAGCGGGGCGACCCTCAATACGATGACGCTCGGCGGACTGGCCATCGCGCTCGGCGTGCTCGTCGACGACGCCATCATCGTGGTGGAGAACATCGTCCGGCGGCTGCGCGAGAACGCGGCGCGTCCCTCCGCCGCACAGCGCGACCGCATGGCGGTCGTGCGCGACGCGACCCGCGAGATCCAGGGCTCGATCGTCTTCGCGACCGTCATCATCGTGCTGGTGTTCGTCCCGCTCTTCTTCCTGTCGGGCATCGAAGGCCGGCTGATGGCGCCGCTCGGGGTCGCCTACCTCGTCGCGCTCGCCGCTTCGCTCGCGGTCGCGGTGACGGTCACGCCGGTGCTCGCGTGGCTCCTGCTCGGGCGCTCGGCCGCGACGGCGGGCGAGGCCGAGCCGCGCTTCGTGACGGCGCTCAAGGACCGCTACGCGGCGGCGCTCGACCGGGTGCTCGACCGCTGGCGGCCGATCGCGGCGCTCTCGGCCATCGCCCTCGCGGTGGCGATCTGGGCCCTCGTCGCGGCGGGCCGCGCGTTCCTGCCGGAGTTCAACGAGGGCAGCCTCACCGTCAACGTCACCACGCTGCCGGGCACTTCGCTCGAGGAGTCGAGCCGGCTCGCCGGCCGGGTGGAGGCGATCCTGCTCGCGCAGCCGGAGGTGGTCGCGACGGCGCGGCGCACCGGACGCGCGCCGGCCGACCCGCATGCCCAGGAGATCCACGCATCCGAGATCGAGGCGAGCCTCGCGATGCGCGACCGCACCAAGGCGGCGTTGCTTGCTGCGCTCCGCACCGAGCTCGCGCGGGTGCCGGTCGGGAACGTCGTGCTCGGCCAGCCGATCTCCCACCGGATCGACCACCTGCTGTCCGGCTCACGCGCGAACGTCGCGGTGAAGGTGTTCGGACCGGATCTGCACGAGCTCCGGCGCCTGGCGGCGCTCGTGCGCGCCGAGGCCGACCGGGTGCCGGGTGCGGTCGACGTCACCGTCGAGCCGCAGGCCGACATTCCGCTCGTCCAGGTGCGCTTCCGCCGCGACGCCGTCGCCCGGCACGGCTTGTCCGTGCGCCAGGTGGGCGAGGCGATCGAGACCGCCTTCGCCGGGGCCGCGGTCTCGCGCGTGTTCGAGGGCGAGGCGGTGTTCGACCTGGTGGTGCGCTTCGATCCGGCCGCGCGACGGTCGCTCGAGGGCATGCGCGAGGTGCTGCTCACCACCCCCGGCGGCGCGCAGGTGCCCCTCGCCGCGCTCGCCGAGGTCGTCAGGGACCGCGGCCCGAATCTGGTGAGCCGCGAGAACGTGCAGCGCCGGATCGCGGTCACGCTCAACGTCGCCGGCCGCGACCTGCAGGGCGTCGTCGACGAGCTGCGCGCCCGGGTGGCGGCGAACGTGGCGCTGCCGCCGGGCTATGCCGTCGAGTACGGAGGACAGTTCGCGAGCGCGGCCGAGGCGAGGCGGACGCTGCTCGTGCTCGGCGCCGGCGTCGTTGCCGGCATCTTCCTGCTGCTCTACCTCGCGTTCGGCTCGGGCCGCGACGCGGCGCTGGTGATGGCCAACCTGCCGCTCGCGCTGATCGGCGGCGTCGCCGGGCTCTACGCCTCGGGCGGCGTGCTGTCGGTCGCGACGCTCGTCGGCTTCATCACGCTGTTCGGCATCGCCACGCGGAACGGCGTCATGATGGTCTCCCACATCCGCCACCTGCGCGAGAACGAAGGCGTGCCGGATCCGCGCCGGTCGGTCCTGCGCGGGGCGCGCGAGCGGCTGGTCCCGATCCTGATGACCGCACTGGCCGCCGGCCTGGCCGTCGTGCCGCTCGCGCTGTCCGCCGGCCAGCCGGGCAGCGAGATCCAGGCGCCGATGGCGATCGTGATCCTCTTCGGCCTGGCCTCGTCCACGGTGCTCAACATGGTCGTCGTGCCGAGCCTGTACTACCGCTTCGGGCAGCGCTCGCGCGCGCGCGCCCGCGAACCTGCCCCGAGGTCACCGGATCTGCCTGGAGAACAGACCGTGTAGGACGGACCGCCGGAACCCGCCGGGCGCGCCCCGGCTAGCACCCCGGCGGCGACGCGCGCTCCGCCGCCGGGGCTTCCACCGGCGCGCCGCCGCGCAGCATCCGGAGGCCGAGGTAAGCGAGCGCGATCGCCAGCAGCGGGCTGGCGAAGTTGAACACCGCGTACGGCAGGTAGCTGAACGTCGCCACGCCGAGCGTCGCCGCCATGTAGGCGCCGCAGCTGTTCCAGGGGATGAGCGCGGAGGTCGGCGTCGCGGACGCGCCGACCGCGCGCGAGAGCACGACCGGCGCGAACCCGCGCTGCGCGAACGCGCTCTTGAACATCCGCCCCGGCAGGACGATCGCGATGTACTGGTCGGCGGTGACGATGTTCGTGTGGACAACCGAGGACCGGCGCTGGGGCCTCTGGGCGGCCTACACGCAGCAGAACCAGTGGCAGGTGTACAACGGCGACATCTCGCGGCCGTTCCGCGAAACGAACTACATGCCGGAGCTGTTCGTGAGTTGGCGGCCCGGGATCGAGCTCGGCGGCGGGTGGCAGTGGAACCTCCTGAACGTCGGCTACAACCACCAGTCGAACGGCCGCACCGACACCCTCTCGCGGAGCTGGGACCGGATCCTCGCCACCTTCGGCGTCGAGCGCGAGGACTTCGCCCTGCTCGCCAAGGTCTGGTATCCCTTCAACTACAAGGAAGACAACCCCGACATCACCGACTTCTACGGCTACGGCAGCCTGACCGGGATCTACAAGTGGCGCGGCCACAGCTTCTCGCTCATGGCGCGCGGCAACCTGAGCAAGGGCAAAGGCGCGGCGGAGCTGACCTGGATGTCGCCGCGGCTGCTCGGCCCCTTGCGCGCCTACGTCCAGGGCTTCACCGGCTACGGCGAGAGCATGATCGACTACAACTGGAACCAGAGCACCATCGGCGTCGGCATCGCGCTGAACGACGCGTTGTGATGCCAGTCATTCCCACTCCGGGACCACAACGTGATACCGCGTGCCCTTGAGCTGCCCGGTCACCTGCAGGATGCCCTTCTCCACGAGGTCTGCAAGGTCGCGCGAGGCCGTCTGCCGCGAGGTCGACGTGAGGTTCTGGTACTTGCCGGCGGAGAGGCCGCCCACGAACCCGCCGGGCCCTGCCTCCAGCAGAGCATTGACGGCCTTTCGCTGGCGATCGGAAAGCGACACGCCGCCGCGGCGCGCCCAGAAGCGCGCCTTCGCGAGTGAGCGGTCGATCGTTTCCTCCGACTCGCGGCAGGCGATGCCGAACTCCCCGATGAACCAGGCCGCCCAAGCGGTGGCGTCGAGGGTACCCCGCTGGGCACGCTCGAGCTCGCCGTAGTACTGCTTGCGGTTCGCGGCGAGGCGGGACGACATCCGGTAGAGCGGCGTCGAAACACCCGAATCCCGCGCCAGGGCGAGATCGACGATGGCCCGGCCGACGCGCCCGTTGCCGTCTTCGAACGGGTGGACCGTCTCGAACCAGAGATGCGCGACTGCGGCGCGCACCAGCGCGTCGGCGCCCCTCTCCGCCGGGTCCTCGAACCAGCGGAGGAACCCGGCCATCAGCCGCGGCACGGTTCGCGCGGGCGGCGCCTCGTAGTGGACCTTCTCACGGCCGATGGGACCGCTCACGATCTGCATCGGCTCGCTGCCGGTCCGCCACCCGCCGGTCCGGACCCTGACGAGGCCGGATCGGCCAGTCGGGAACAACGCAGCCTGCCACGCGAACAGCCGCGCTCTCGTCAGCGCTTGCCCGGCCCGCGTGACCGCGTCCTGCATCATGTCGAGCAGACCCTCGACGTCGCGGGCGTGCCCCACCTTCGCAGGCGCCGGCAACCCGAGCCGCCGGGCGACCGACGAGCGGACGGCGTCGAGATCGAGCTTCTCTCCTTCGATCGCCGCAGTCGCGAGGGCTTCGGCCGCCCAGATTTCACCGGTTGCACTCCCTACCGCCTCCAGGCCGAGCGCCTGGGCCTTGCCGGTGACCCGGCCTTGCGCGAGTCGCGCTTCCTTCAGCGGCATGGCGATCGCGGCCTCGTCGACCGCAAACCGGGGCCAGTCCGGACGCTGCCAGATGAATCGGGGTTGAGGCATAAGGCCGGATTTTATGCCTCATACAGTAAGGCATAAAAGGGGATGTTACGCCCCACCGCGAGCCCCAGGCCGTGGTGCCGGTGATGCTCACGGTCCCTGCTGGTAGCGCCAGCCCGGCGGCCGCGTCTCCCATACCGAACCGACGAGCGCCGCCTTGCGGCCGATCTCGTACAGCCCGGCCATGATCGCGGGGTCGAAGACCTCCGCGCCCGGGAGGTAGACGTTCTGGTCGATCGTGACCCAGTGGAACCGAGGTCCGCGCCGTGGGCCTCGAGGAACGCCTCGGCCGACCGGCGTCCCTCGTCGCGCAGCATGCAGAAGAACTCCCACTCCGCGAGGAGCTTGGAGGAGTAGCCGAGGTCGATCATGGCATCGCTGGCGATGCGGTGGATGCGCATCTTTGCCAGGATCGCCCCCTCGCCACTGCCCGGATCGACGACCTGCCGCAGCAGCGCCGCCATGCGCAGCTCCTTGATCAGCGTCGCGTTGAAGGCGATCTCGTTCAGGCGGTTGTGGATCTCGCGCGCCGTCTTCGGCGTGCCCGGCCGCTCGATCGGGTTGATCTGCACCAGGATCGTGTCGGAGGCGTGGCATTCGCGGATCAGCGGCGCCATCGACGGGTTGCCCGAGTAGCCGCCGTCCCAGTACGCTTCGCCGTCGATCTCCACGGCCTGGAACATCGTGGGCAGGCACGCGGAGGCGAGCAGCACGTCGGGGGTGATCTCGGGATTGCGGAAGACGCGGCCGCGCCCGGTGCGCACGTTGGTCGCGGTGACGAAGAGCTTGATCGGCGCCGCGGGAAGCCGGTCGAAACGGACGCTGTCCGCCAGGATCTGGGTGAGCGGGTTCGAGCCGAAGGGGTTGGTGTCGTACGGCGAGAGCACCCGCGCCGCGACGTCGAGGACCGCGAACACCGGCGAATAGTCGAGCGTCCAGCGGCCGGTCAGGATCTCGATCGGGCCGCGGCGCAAGGGGCTGAGCAGCGCCGCATCCGACACGCGCTTCCAGAACTGCTCGAGCGCGAGGCGCGGCTGCGGCGGCCCGCTCTCGGTCAGCCCATCGGCCATCACCGCCGCGTTCATCGCCCCGGCCGAAGTGCCGGAGATGCCGTCGAACATGAGCCAGCTCTCTTCGAGCAGGCGGTCGAGGACGCCCCAGGTGAACGCGCCGTGCGCGCCGCCGCCCTGGAGGCCGAGGTCGACCGATACCGGTTCACGATCCATCGGCGAGCTCCGTGCGGCATTGCTTCAGGTGTTGTCGAGTGCGGCGCCGCGCACGGGCTTCAAGTCCCCGTGCCGCGCGAGTGGACGATGCAGCGCGGCAATTGTAATGCAGCAGCCGTTAAAACAGACGTGGTCCCTCCGCCCGGCACGGCTCGGCTCACTGGTGAAACACGCGGGTGAAACACGCGGGTGAAACACGCGGGTGAAACACACGGCGTCTACGCGCCCTTTCGCATCAGCCAGTTCGGCGTCGGCTCGCCGATCTTGTGCAGCGTATTGCGGTCGGTGTGGTGGAAGAGCTTGTCGTTGCCGCGGATTTTCAGCACCGTGTCCTGCTCGTAGGACCAGGTGCCGTCGCCGTTCACGCTCACCTTGACCCGGAACTCGAGGGTGCGGAAGGCGTGGTCGAGGAACGGGTTGGAACAGGTGCCGTGCGTCGGCGACCCGAACTCGCACGCGAGCTCGAACGATTTCGCGTCGCGCGCCGCCTTGCCGATCGCCATAGCGATCTGCCCGCGCGGGATGGTGTGGGTCTGGATCACCATGCCGGTCGCCGGCTCCCACAGCCAGTAGCCGACCTGGTCGTGGAACGTCTCCGGCTTCCCCGGGCGCAGCACGTGCGTGTGATAGCGCAGGCCGTACAGGAGCTGCGGGCCGTTCGTCTGCGGGTCGATCGGCTGCAGCTCGTAGCGCTCGACGTAGCCGTCCTCGCGCGCGCCGTGGGCCTGCGGGTTCACGTCGACGCCGCGCGTGCCCTCCCACAGACCGGCGAGCGGCGCGAGCGGCCCGAGGTTGGCGAACGTGTCCGGGTCGACGTCGGCCGGCTCGGTGTAGACGTCGGCGGGGAACTCGGTGCGCATATCGCTTCCTTCGCTGGTTTCGCCGGTTTCGCTCCGGCGCCAAAGCGCGACTCAGAAGTACCAGGTCGCCCGGCCGTTGACGATGTAGCGGTACTGCGGGTTGTCCTTCACCAGCCCCCAGGCGCCGCCGAAGCCGAACTCGAACCGCTCGCTCACCCGCTTCACCAGCAGCGCGTCGATCGGCACGAACCACTTGTTCGTGACGTCGTTGTAGGCGATGGGGTTCTCCGGATAGAAGGCGAGCGTCCATCCGTCCGGCAGCCCGAACCGCACCGCGGGAAAGAGATTGAGCGACCTGATCTGCGACGCGCCGGACTCGGTGGCGTGGAAGCTGAAGAAATAGCGGACGAGCGGGGCGAGGACGATGCGCCCCCCGGGGAGCGCGTAGCTCGCTCCGACCGACGGCGCCCACTGCCACTGGTCGGCACCGAACGGCGGCCCCTTGGCAGTCGGCGCGACGAGGCGCACGCCGGCCGACATCCGGAAGTTCGGCGCGAGCTCGGGCGTGCCGACGCTCTGATCGACGAACCAGTTGCCGATCCCGGTCTCCCACTTCCCGTCCGGGTTCTCGCGTCCGGCCTGGTTGGTGTAGAGCATCGGCAGGTCGAATCGCGTCGTGGTCGTCCAGTCGCCGCCCAGGCCGTAGGGCAGGAAGATCCGCGGCCGGTACTGCCACTGCCCGGCGCCGCCGATATTCGACTGGAAGTAGCCCCAGTTGTCGAAGCGGACGGTGCCGGGCTGCGCCTGGGCCGCGCCGGCTGCGGCGAGCGCGAGCCAGCTCGCCGATCGAATGAGCCGCTGCACGATTGCCGCGCGCTACCGCAGCGGCGCCTTTGCCGCTGCGGTCTCGATCCAGGGCACGAGCTCGTCGAGCAGGCGCGTCGCCGCCGCGTCGAACGCCGCGACCGCCGCCGCCGGGTTCTCGCCGGCGAGCGGCGGCTCGGCGCGGAACGAGCGTCGCGCGAGCAGCGCGCGGCTGCGCAGGTCGACCACCTCCGCGGTCAGCGCGACGTGCGCCACCCCGGGCGAGCGCTGGTCGTCGTGGTAGATGTCGAGGATCGTCACTGCGAGCATCAGGTCGCCGCGGGTCGCGGAGGTCATCGCCGCGAACGCCGCGAACGCGGCGCGTCGCTCGAGCCGCTCGGCGAGCAGCACGTCGAAGCGCTTGCCGGGGCGCTCGGTCCACCACGCGAGCTCATAGCGGTCGCGCGTGCCGGGCGAGCGGCTGAAGGCGATGCGCTGCGAGTCGTAGAAGGTCGCCGTCTGGGTCGGCGCGAGGATCAGCCGGTGCGGCGAGACCTGCGCGGCGGGCGCCGCGGTGCCGGCGTCGCGCCAGACGTAGAACGTCGGGTCGGGCACGTCGCCGCCGAACAGCGACGAGCAGCCGGCGGCGCCGAGCGCGGCCGCCGCCGCGGCGAGCAGCGTTGCGGCCCGGCGCCGGCTCACCGGAGCCGCTCGCCCGGCCCGAGCTGCCCTTCGCTCGGCCCGAAGAGGAGCGTCCGCGGGTCGCGCACCCGGTCGACCGTGCGCGCGAGGATCTCCGCGGTCGAGCGGATCTCGCGCGTCGTCGCGCCGAGCTCGAGCGTCCCGACCTCGACCGCGAGGTCGATGCGCCGCGTTGCCGCCGTCGCGTCGCGCTCGAAGCGCCCGGCCGCCTGCGAGAACTCGCGCAGGGTCGCGTCGACCTGGGTGAGCACCGGGCCCGCCGCGCCGCGGAGCTCGCGCGCGGTCTCGGCGAACTCGCGCCCCGCCCGCCCGACGTCGGCCGCGGCCTGCGTGAACGAGGCCATCGTCCCGTCGAGCCGTTCCATCCGGTTGTTGAGCGCGGTCGTGACGTCGCGCACGTTGGCGAGCGTCTGGGCGAGCGCGGCGCGGTTGTCGATCGAGAGCACCTCGTTCAGGTTGTCGAGCGCCACCGCGCCCGATCGCGTGATGCGGTTCGCGGCGTCGGCGATCTGTTCGATGTCCGAGACGCCCTCGGCGATCACCGGGTACTCCTCGCCCGAGGGCACGGCGGCGAGCCGCTCGATCGCGCCCGCCTCGGCCGGCGGGGAGAGCGCGATGCGGGCGATGCCGGTGAGGAGGTTGCGCTGCACGATCGCCGTGGTCGCCGCGGTCACCGGCGTGCGCGGGTCGACCCGCACCGTGACGCGGACGCGGTTCATGGTGCGGGTGTCGACGGTGTAGCCCTCGACCCGGCCGACGCCGACGCCGAGCATGGTCACCGGCGCGCCGACCTGCAGCCCGTCGAGGGACTGGCGCTGGAAGTAGATCGAGTAGCGGTCGACCTGCTCGCGGGCGCCCGCGCCCGTCAGCCACACCACCGCCCCGACGGCGGCGACGACGAGCGCGACGACGATCGTGCCGACCAGCGTGTAGCGGGCTTCAGACTCCATTCGCCACCTCTCCTTCCTTGTCCACCATCCGGCGCACCGAGAAATACGACTGCACCCATTCGTCGTCGAGCGCCATCACCTCCGGCAACGGCGCATCGGCGATCACCTTGCCGCGCGCGAGCACGATCACGCGGTCGACGATCCCGAGCAGCGTGTCGAGGTCGTGCGTCACGACGACGACCGACAGGCCGAGATCGTCGCACAGCACGCGCAGCAGCGCGTCGAAGGCGCGCGCGGTGATCGGATCGAGGCCGGACGTCGGCTCGTCGAGAAAGAGCGCCTCGGGCTCGAGCGCGAGCGCGCGCGCGATCGCGGCGCGCTTGCGCATGCCGCCGGAGAGCTCGCTCGGCTTCTTCGCCCCGGCCTCGGGCGGCAGGCCGGCCATGGAGATCCGCAGGCGCACGAGCGGATCGAGCAGCCGCGGCGGCAGGTGCGCGTGCTCCTTGAGCGGGGTCGCGACGTTCTCCGCCACCGTGAGCGAGGAGAAGAGCGCCCCGTCCTGGAACATCATGCCGAAGCGGGTGCGCAGGCGCGCGAGCGCTTCGTCGGAGGCGCGCCAGACCTCGGTGCCGAGCAGGCGAACGGTGCCGGCGGTCGGGCGGAGCAGCCCGATGATCTCGCGCAGGAGCACCGACTTGCCGGTGCCGCTCCCGCCGATGATCGCGACCACCTGCCCGCGCGCGACCGAGAACGACACGCCGTCGTGGATCGTGTTGCGCCCGAAGCGCGTCACGATGCCCTCGACCTCGAGCACCGGCGGCCGCGACTTCGAGCGCGCGGCCGCCGCCGCGGAGGACGGTGCCGGGGACGATGCCGGGGACGGCGCCGGGGACGATGCCGAGGCTGCCGTCACAGTCACAGCCCCAGCTTCTGCAGCACCACCGCGAACGCCGCGTTCAGCAGGATCACGGCGACGATGCACTGCACGACCGTCGAGGTGGTGCTCGACCCGATCGCGGCTGTGTCGCGCCGCACGTCCATGCCCATCCGGCAGCCGATGACGGCGATGACGAGCGCGAAGACCGGCGCCTTGACGAGCCCGATGTACACGTGGCGCGGCGCGAGCGCGGTGTGCAGGCGCTCGATGAAGGTCGTCGGCGTGATGTCGAGCATCTGCCCGGCGACGAACATCGCGCCGGTGATCGAGGCCACGTTGCCGACGAAGGTGAGCAGCGGCATCGCGATCACCAGCGCGAGCACCCGCGGCAGCACCAGCACCTCGACCGGCGAGAGGCCGAGCGTGCGGATCGCGTCGATCTCCTCGGTGAGCTTCATGGTGCCGAGCTGCGCGGTGAACGAGGCGCCGGAGCGCCCGGCCATGATGACCGCGACCAGCATCGGCGCGAGCTCGCGCGTCATGCCGATCGCCACCCCGTCGACGACGAAGATGTTGGCGCCGTACTGGCTCGCCTGCATGCCGAGGAGGTAGGCGAACACGACGCCGATCAGCGCGGTGACGAGGACGATCACCGGCAGCGCGTTCAGGCACACCTGCTCGAGCTGGACGGTGAGCTCCTTCAGGCGCAGGCGCGCCGGGTGGAGGAGCGTGGCGCCGAGCGCGGCGAGCGTGAGGCCGAGAAAGTTGACGTGCCCCAGGACGAGCGCCCAGACGTGCGCGGCGCCGACGCCGATCCGCGCGAGCAGCCCGTATGCCCGCACCGGCTGCGCGAGGCCGATCTCCGCGAGCCGGCCGCGGACGAGCTCGAGCACGCGCGCATGGCTCTCGGTGAAGCCTGCGGTCGCGAGCGCGGCCGGATCGAGCCCCGCGTCGCGCAGCCGCACGGCGAGCAGCAGCGCCGCGGCGGTATCGAGCTCGCCGAGCGCCGCGCCGTCGAGCGTGAGCGAGCGCGGAAGCCGAGGGAGCGCGGCGAGCGCGCCGTCGAGCGCCGCGAGCTGCGGCATGCGCCAGTCGCCGGAGAGACGGAGCACCTGCGCATCGCCGACGGTGTCGAGGCGGCAGGAGGCTTCGGCAGGCATGGCCGAATCGTAACGAAAGCGCCCGTTGCAGGTCGATCGAGCGTCCGCGCCGGCCCGCGGACGGACCCGCCGGCGCTAGGCGAGCGCCTTCGACTTGAGTCGCGCGAATTCGTCGGCGTTGATGGTGCCGGCGTCGAGCAGCGACTTCGCGGTGGCGATCTGGTCGGCGGGCGACTTGCCGGCCACCTCCCGGATATAGGACTCGGTCTCGGACTTCGCCCGCTGCAGCGCCGAGCGCTGCCGCACCGCCATGCCGCGCCCGCGGGCGATGATGTAGACGAGCGCGGTCATGACCGGCAGGAAGATGAGACCGATGATCCACAGCGCCTTGAACCCGCCGCCGAGCTCGTGGTCGCGGAAGAGGTCGACGACGATCTGGAAGAGAACGAAGAGATAGGCGATGAAGACGAACGTAGACAGCATCAGCCAGACGACGTCCCAGAAGTTGCTCATTGGAGTTCTCCCACTTTGAGTCGAACGGCGCGCGGCAGCGCGGGATGTGCGGGGCGAGGGTACAACGAATCGCGTTCTCGCCCCGCGGGCCGACACCCGTCTCAATGGCGAAACTCGATGGTGAAACGCCCGACGCCTCGCGTTCGCGGCCTGCCGCCTCAGCGGCCCGGGTTCGCGCACAGGTCGCTCCCGTCGCCCGGAATGCGCGCGCCGAACGCCCGCTGCACCGGGACCACGACCGGCGAGGCGGCCCAGCGCAGCGCCGTGACGAAGGCGTCCGCCGGCCGAACGCTGAAGCGATATTCGTCGAACGTGCCGCGCGCCTCGACCGGCGTCGCGAGGCTGAAGAACTGCGGCACCTTCGGCCGCGGCACGAACCGGAGCTCGACCGTGCTCGAGCCGAAGTCGGCCCAGCCGCCGCCCTCGGTGCGCGTGCTCGCCGTGTCGATCGCGAGCCGCACCGAATCGAGCCGCCCGCGCTCGAGATCGAAGTGGCCGACCATGCAGTTCACCGGCGAGGCGCTGACGTTGATGATCGGCAGCAACCGGAACAGGAGATTCGCCGCCCACAGGTCGAACACGCCGCCGGTCCACCGCTCCGGCCAGAGCGCGAAGTCGAAGCGCCCCGATCCGAGCGCGAACGCCGCGGCGAGGCGAGGGGTCGTCGCGTCGAGCTGGAGATCCATGCTGAGCACACCGTCGAGATCGCTCCGCGGCCGCAGGGTGCGGGCGAGCAGACCGTAGTCGAAGCGGTCGACCTTGACGCGCGCCTCGACGAGAAGGTCGCGCTCGCGCGGCTCGTAGACGAGCGTGCCGGACGCGGTCCCGCCGGCGCGGCCCTCGAGCTCGACCGGCCCGAGCGTCGCGCGCCCCCTCTCGATACGGGCCCGGAGGCGGGCGCGGCCGAGCTCGCTCGCGCCCGCGAAGACGCGCTGCACCGCAAGGTCGAAGCTGCCCTCGGCCCGGCCGAGGAGCTCCCGGCTGAAGAGGACGTGCACCCGCCGGGCGCCGTCGCGGACCGCCGCCCGCGTCGACTCGACGGTCGGCGTCGCGGGCCTAGCCCAGCTTCCACTAGCGTCGCGCGCCTCGAACGGCGACCACTCCCCGAGCGGGAAGTCGTCGAGCCGGATGCGCTCGGCGGCGAGCGCGACGTCGAACCACGGCGGGCTGCGGCCGGTGTCGAGCGTGCCCCTGCCCTCCAGCACGCTCTCGCCGAGCGCGAGTCGGAGCGCTTCGACCTCGTAGCCGCGGCGCGCGAGGCGCAGCCGCCCGCCGAGCGCGAACGGCCCCCACGGCGGCAGCGTCGCGCCGAAGAGCTCGTCGAGCGCGCTCAGGCGCTCCCCGGTGAGCGCGACGGCGAGCGCGACTCTCGAGTCCCGCTCCGGCACCGCCGCGCCGGTGATCTCGAGCCTCGCCGCCGGCACCTCGGCGGTGAGCGCGAACGGCAACCGCGCGGCCGACTCGACGAGCTCGCGCAGGCTGCCCCCCCGGGCGCTGATCGCGACCGGCGTCGCACCCGCGCTGCCGGCGAGCGCGACGGTCACCGGCGCGCCCGGGTCCGCGCGCACCGTCCCCGCCGCGAGGGCGATGCGCGGAGCGGCCCCCGGATCGGCGCCGCGCAGCGCGAGCGTTCCGGACTCGAGCTCGGCGACGAACGACGAGCGCTCGAGCGCATCGCCGAGCCGGCGCTCGCGGATGTCGGCGTAGAAGCGCACCGCCCCGATGCGGATGTCCAGATCGCGCGCCACGCGCAGCCGCCGCAGCAGCGCGCCCGCGTCGAAATCCTCGCCGGCGAACCAGAGCGCGGCCGCCGGCGCTGCGCCGCGCGCGTCGACCGCGAGCGCGCCGTCGAGGCGACTCCCCTCCACGCGGAGCGAGAACGGGGAGGGCGTGATCTCGCCGCCCCGCATCCGGCCCGCGAACGCGACGTCGGTGATTTCGAGCGGCAGGCCGTCGAAGCGCTTCACTTTCAGCGCGACGTCCGCGTCGGCGAGCTCGAGCGACTCGGGGAGGATCGGGATCTCGAGCAGCGTCGCGCGCGACTTCCCGGCCGGCGCGGTCAGCGCCCGGACCTCCGCCGGGTCGAGCAGCCCGGCAACGAGGTTCGCCTTCACCAGCGGCTTCCCGGCGACCGTCTGCCACGCGAACTCGCCGTCGATCGACGTGCGGCCGACGAGGAGCGACGCGCCGGTGAGCGAGCCGTGGCCCTCGCGCACCCGCGCGGTGCCTTTGAGCGCGACGCGGGCGTCGCTCGCCGACGAGAAGCCCAGCCACGGCGCCAGCTCCCGGGCGCGCGGCGCGGCGACGTCGAAGGCGACCTCGGGACCGGCGGTCGCCGCGAGCTCGGCGAGCGTGCCCGAGAGGCGCGCGCGCACGCCGCCGCTCGCGCCGTCGAAGCCGAACGGCGTGCGCCGGTCGCGCAGGATGCGCTCGACCGTGCCGGCGCGGAACGTGCCCGCGAACACCTTGCCGCGCAGGCTGCCGCGCATGCCGCCCGCGATCGTGCGGCCACGCGGCTGCGACACCTCGGCCTCGTCCAGGCGCATCTCGACCGGCCGTCCGCCCGCGTAGTTGCCGTAGGTGAACTGCGCGCCCGCAACGGCGATCCGCCCGTCGAGGTCGCGCGCGAGCTGGCCCGCGCTCGCCCCGCGGGCGTCCAGCACGACCTCGAAGCGGCGCACGCTGCCCGCCACGTGCCGCGCGTCGAACACGAGCTCGGCCAACCCGCCGAGCGGCGCCTCGCGCGCGGCGAGACGCGCCGCGAAGCGCGGCGGCGAAGCGGCGCCGTCCGCCTCGACCTCGCCTTCGAAGCGCGCGCCGGCGATCGTCGCCGCGAACGGGGCGGCGAGCCGGCCGGCCTCGATGCGGACGCGCGCGCGCAGATCGCGCACGTCGCCGGGCAGGCCGTCCCAGTGCGCCGCATCGAGCTGCAGGTCGGCGTCCAGCAGGGCAAGCCGGTCCAGCAGGAACCCCGTCCGCTCGAGCCCGGCGAATGCCTCGGCGAGCGTCGCGGCGGACGGGGGAGCGCGCGCCGATCCGGAAGTGCGACCGGGGTCGAACCCGGACACCGCGAGGGCGCCAGCGAGCTTCGCGCGCGCACCGGCGGTATCGAGCGCGAGATCGCCCGCGATCGCCGTCGAACCGATCACGCCCTTGAGCGACCGCAGGGCGGTGCGGCCCGCCGCGAGCTCGAGCTCGCCGGCGAGCGCCGCCGCCGCGGCCGGCGCGCGGGCACCGAGCAGGCTCGCGACCTCGTGGAGGTCCCTCGCCCCGGCACCGAACGCGAGGCGCACGCCCGCCCGGTCGAGCGGACCGCTCACCGTCCCGCTGCCGTTCAGGACGGCGCCGGGCAGATCGACGCGGACGTCGATCGGCCACGGCTCGGGCCCGCCGAGCCCGGCGAGCGGCCCGCCGCTCGCGCTCGCGCGGAAGGCTTCCCCGCGCCCGCGAAGCCGCAGGTGGACGGCCTGCCCGGGCGCGGCGTCGAACGCGACCTCGGCGAAGTCCAGACCACGGGGGGTCCCGCCGCCCGGGAGCTCGATCTGCACGTTGTCGAGCGCGACCCGGTGAAGGTCGAGACGCGGCCGCGCGGACCCTTCGCCGGCGGCCGGATCCGGCGCGGCGGGGTCGAAACGCCAGTTGCCGCGCCCGTCGGACGCGCGCTCGAGCCGAATGACGACGTTGCGGCCGCGCAACTCGTGCACGCGCAGCTCGCCGCGGGCGAGCGGCAGGAGCGCGACCACCAGCTCCAGCTCGCCGATCCGCGCGAAGTCGCCCGCGCCGAAGCCGGGCGGGTTCGCGATCCGGATCGCTTCGACGCGCAGCGCGGGGCGGAGCGAGAGGGTCAGCCGGGCAGGCCCTTCGAGCCGCACCTCGCGGCCGAGCGCGCGCGTGAGGGCGGCCGCGGCCGGCTCGCGCCAGCGCTGCGCGTCGATGCCGACGCCGGCGAGCGCGACCGCGGCGAGCGCGAGGACGCCGAGGACGGCGAGCGCAGCGAGGAACCTTGCAGCGAAACGGCGGGACAATTCGTGCGGGACCCGGGGAAGCGCGCGATTCTATAGCGCGTAGCGTCGCCGGCCCCCCGGCGCGAGCAGTGCCGCGCCCAGGCCGTGCGCCGGGATCCGACCCTGCGGGCGGGGTGCGTGAGCCCCGGGTGGATATGCTGCGCCGCAGCATCCCTGCGCTGCCGCGCATCGACCCGGACAGGGGGCTTTGCACGTCCGGAAATTCCATGTTCTAATATGTACTTAGGGGGAGTTTCTCCAGCTGTATATGAACATCGTGAACATCGTGAACAGCGCGCTCAGGAACACTGTGAACGTTGCGAAAGTGAACATCGCTCACTCCGGGAACCGCGGAACCGTGAACGAAGAGCTGGCCCGCTTCAATATGGTCGAGCAGCAGATCCGGCCCTGGGAGGTCCTGGATCAGGCGGTGCTCGATTCGCTCTACGTGGTGCGGCGGGAGCTCTACGTGCCCGCGGCGTACCGTGCGCTCGCATTTGCCGATCTCGAAATTCCCCTCGTGGCGGAGGCGGGCCCGGGCCGGCGCATGCTCCAGCCGAAGGTCGAGGCGCGCATCCTCCAGGAGGTCGCGCCGAAGCCGACCGACAAGGTGCTCGCGGTGGGCACGGGCTCGGGCTACCTCGCCGCGCTCCTCGCGCATCGCGCGCGCCACGTGCACTCGGTGGAGATCGACGCCGGCCTGAAGCGCCTCGGCGAGGCGAACCTCCGCGCCGCCGGCGTCGCGAACGTGACCGTGGAGGCGGGCGACGCCGCGCGCGGCTGGCCGAAGCACGCGCCCTACGACGTCATCGTCCTGACCGGATCGACCCCCGAGCTGCCCGCATCGTTCCTCGCCCAGCTCGCGCCGGGCGGTCGCCTCTTCGCCGTGGTGGGCGAAGCACCGGTGATGGCGGCGCGCCTCGTGACCTGCGTCGCGCCCGGCTCGTACAACGCCGTCGATCTCTTCGAAACCGTGCTCGCGCCGCTCGCCAATGCGCTCGCGCCCGAGCGGTTCGAGTTCTAGGCCGAAGACGTGGCCGGCACCGCGCCGCAACGCGACGACATGCAGAACCTCACGCCCGCCGCGCTCAAGGCGTGGCTCGACGACGCGAGCCGTCCGACGCCGGTGCTCCTCGACGTCCGCGAGCCGTGGGAGCACGCGATCTGCGCGCTGCCCGGCGCGATCGCGCTGCCGCTGAACGAGGTGCCGGCGCGGGTCGCGGCGCTCGACCCGGCCGCCGACACGGTGATGATCTGCCATCACGGCGCACGCAGCTTCCAGGCGGGCATGTTCCTCGAGCGCGGCGGCTTCGGCCGCGTCTACAACCTCCTCGGCGGCATCGATGCCTGGGCGCGCGAGGTCGATCCGACGATGGCGGTCTACTAGCAACGGAAAACGGAACAAGGGGCAAACCCCGATGAAAACACCCAAGCTCAAGCTCGTGGTCATCGCCGTCGCGGCGGCCTTCGCCGGCAACGCCGCGGCGATCGACTTCCTGCAGACCTACCGCCTCGCGCGGCAGAACGACGCGACGTTCGCGGCCTCGCGCGCGAGCCTGGAGGCGGGCCTCGAGAAGCTGCCGCAGGGCCGGGCGCTGCTCCTGCCGGTGATCAACGGCACCGCGAACACGATCGGCAACGACGCCCGGAACGAGACCTTCAGCACCGACGCGAGATTCAACTCCAACGGCTGGAACGTCACCCTGACCCAGCCGATCTTCCGCTGGCAGAACCTGGTGCAGTACAAGCAGTCGGAGTTCCAGGTGCTGCAGTCGGAGGCGCAGTTCGGCCAGGCGACGCAGGACCTCATCGTGCGGGTCGCGCAGGCCTACTTCGACGTCCTGGCGGCGCAGGACAACATCGAGTTCATCGTCGCCAACAAGATCGCGATCGGCGAGCAGCTCGCGCAGGCGAAGCGCAACTTCGAGGTCGGCACCGCGACGATCACCGACACCAACGAGGCGCAGGCGCGCTTCGACCTCGCGGTCGCGCAGGAGATCTCGGGCCAGAACGCGCTCGAGGTCGCGGTGCGCGCGCTGCAGCAGATCATCGCCGACATCCCGGACAAGCTCGTCCCGCTCAAGGCGGTCGGGATGACCACGCCGGCGCCGAACGTGATGGACGAGTGGGCCAAGGCCGCGCGCGGCAACAACTTCGTCGTCCGCGGCAACGAGGCGGTATTCGAGATCGCCACCCGCGAGATCGAGCGCCAGCGCGCCGGCCACTACCCGACCGTGGACGTGGTCGCGACCACGCAGGAGAACACCAACCAGAGCCTCGCGATCGGCGTCGGCACCCGCTCGACGGTGCAGCAGAACTCCGTCGGCCTGCAGCTCGCCCTGCCGATCTTCGCCGGCGGCTCGGTGCTCTCGCGCACGCGCGAGGCGGTGGCGCTGCGCGAGCGCGCGCGCCAGGACCTCGAGGCGAGCCGGCGCGCGGCCGAGTTCAACGCGCGCCAGTCGTTCCTCAACGTCACCAACGGGCTCGCCCAGGTCAAGGCGCTCGAGCAGGCGCTCGTTTCGAGCGAGACCGCGCTGCAGTCGAACCGCGTCGGCTACGAGGTCGGCGTGCGGATCAACATCGACGTGCTGAACGCGCAGCAGCAGGTGTTCCAGACCAAGCGCGACCTCGCGCGGGCGCGCTACGACACGATCCTGAACGGCCTGCGGCTCAAGTCGGCCGCGGGCTCGCTCACCGAGATCGACGTCGAGGCGGTGAACGCGCTCCTCGGATTCGAGCCGGGGCAGAAGCCCGGCCCGCTGCCGACCGAGCCGTTGAAGCCCCCGACGGGGTCGCTCGACGCGCCGGCAACCGCCGCCGCGGTGAACGCGACCCTGGGCGGGCCGGTCGCCGACCCCGCGGCCGCAAGCCGGACGGCCGCCGCACCGGCGCCTCGCGCCGAGCAGGCGGCCGGCGCGAAAGCGGCCGCACCGGCCCCCGCGCCGCGCGGCAAGCGCGAGACGGCGCAGGCGAAGAAAGGCCCGGCTCCGGCCGGCAAGGTCGTCGAGGCACGGAGTACGCCCGAGCCGGCCACGCCGATGTGGGTCACTCCCGCGGCCGCATCGCCGGTCGCCGCATCGCCGGTCGCCGCATCGCCGGTCGCCGCATCGCCGGTCGCCGCGTCACCGGTCGCCGCGTCGCCGGTCGCCGCGTCGCCGGATCCGGCCTCCCTCGCTTCCGCCCCCAAGGCCGCCCCCGCCGCGGCCGCCTCTCCCGTCGCCGAGCCGGTCACGCCCATCGCGGCGCCGTCCGAGGCCTCGGCAGCGGGGTCCGCCGCCGCGCCGGCCGGGAAATCGCTCGGCGCCGCGACGCCGGGGCAGGTCGCGGCACCCGCGCCCGAAGAGAAGGCGCCGGACCTGCCCGCGACCGCCTCGAGCACGCCCGCGGATTCCGCCGCCGTGCCGGTCGCGATGCAGTCGCCGAACCCGCTCGCGAAGTCGCTCCCGGCATCCGCAGCGCTCGCGCCGGCCGCCGCGGAGAAGTCCGCGCCGAAGAAGGACAAGCTCGCGACGAAGTCGGCGGCGCCGCGGACGAAGTCTGCGCGCGTCACGGAGGCGGCCCCGGCGCTCGCCACGGCCGCGCCGGCGACACCAGACGCCGAGGAGCCGCCGGTGCGGGTCTACTCGGTCGTCGAGCCGAAGATTCCGGCGAACCTCGGCGCCGCGGCCGAGGCGACGCCGGCAGCCGCCCCGCAAGCGCGTCAGGACTGATTCGCCCCGGGCGGGCGCTCGCCGCCGAGTGAGCGCGCGACGAGCGCCATCGTGCGCTCGGTCGCGCCGCGGTGCGCTGCGCAGAACCGCTTTCCCGCCTCGCCCATCCGCCGGCGCGCTCCGGCGTCGGCGAGGAGCCGCGCCGCCTCGCGCACGAGCGCATCCGCGTCCGGCACCCCGATCGCGGCGCCCGCCGCCACCGCCTCGGCCGCGGCCTGCGCGAAGTTGAAGGTCGACGGCCCGATCAGCACCGGCGCGCCCGCCGCGCACGCCTCGATCAGGTTCTGCGCACCGAACGGCGCGAGGCTCCCGCCGACGAACGCGACCTCCGCGGCGGCGTAGTAGGCGCCGAGCTCGCCCATGCTGTCGCCGAGGAAGTAGTCGCAGCCTGCGGGCACCGCGCGCGCCTCGCTCCGGCGCACGAACGCGAGGCGCCGCTCGCGCAGCAGCCCGGCGACCGCGTCGAAGCGCTGCGGATGGCGCGGCACGATGACGACGAGCACCTCCGCGCGCGCGCCGGCGAGCGGCGCGCGCGCGAGCGCATCGAGCAGCAGCGCCTCCTCGCCCTCGCGCGTGCTCGCCGCGAGCAGCACCGGCCGCGTGCCGAAGCGCGCGCGCAGCTCCCGGCCGCGCTCGGCGAGCGCCGGGTCGGGCGCGATGTCGAATTTCAGGTTGCCGGTGACCTCGACCACCGCCGCGCCGAGCGCGGCGAGGCGCTCGGCGTCGGCCGCGGTCTGCGCGCCGACCGCGGCGAGACCGGCGAGCGCCTCGCGCGCGAGCGCGCCGATCCGCGCGTAGCCGCGCGCGGACTTCGCCGACAGCCGCGCGTTCGCGAGCAGCACCGGCACGCCGCGCGCGCGGCACTCCGCGAGCAGATTCGGCCAGAGCTCGGTTTCCATCAGGATGCCGATCACCGGGCGGAAGTGCGCCACGAACCGCCGGACCGCCCACGGGAGGTCGTAAGGCAGGAACGCGAGCGCGGCGAACCCGCCGTAGAGCTCCGCCGCCGCCTGGCGGCCGGTCGCGGTCATGTGGGTGACGAGGAGCGCGTGGCCGGGATAGCGCGCGCGCAGCGCCGCGACGAGCGGCTGCGCCGCGCGCGTCTCGCCGAGCGAGACCGCGTGGATCCAGATCACCGGCTGCGCGGGCGCGGGCCCGTAGCGCCCGAACCGCTGGCCGACGTCGGCGCGGTAGCCCGGCTCCTTTCGCCCGCGCCACCACAGCCGCAGCGGCAGGAACGGCGCCGCGAGATGCAGTGCGAGCGTGTACAGCGCGCGCAGCATCAGCGGCCGACCGGCGCGATCGCGTCGAGCGCCGCGAGCACCTCGGCGGCCGACGGCGGACGGCCCGGGCCCCCGCGGACGGCGATCGGCCCGGCGCCGAGCGGCCCGGTGCGCGCGGGGTCCGAGCCGCAGAAGATCGCGACGACCGGCGTGCCGAGCGCGACGGCGAGATGCATGAGGCCGGTGTCGAGGCCGACGACCGCGGCGGCATGGCCGATCAGCCCGGCGGCCTCGCCGATCGACGTCCGTGGCGCGACGAGCGCGCGCCCGAGCCCCGCGGCGATCCGGCCCGCGCGCGCGCGCTCGGCTTCCCCGCCCCAGGGCAGCACGCACGCGATGCCGCGCGACTCGAGCGCGCGCCCGAGCTCGACCCACGCGTCCTCGGGCCAGAGCTTCGCCGCGCGCGCGGTCGAATGCAGCAGCACGCAGTACCGTCCCGCCGGCGCGAACGGCGGGCGCGCCGGCGCCGCGATCCCGTAGTCGATCCCGCGGTCGATCCCGCGGTCGATCGCAGCCGGCGGCGCGTAGCCGAGCGAGCGCGCGGCGAGCTCGCGGTAGCGCGCGACCGAATGCAGGCCGGGGCCGAGGTCGTAGGTGTGGTGGTAGAAGCGCGCGGCGAACGGCTCGCGCGCGGCGGCGCGGCCGTAGCCGTGCACCGGGCCGCGCGCGAGGGCGGCGACGATCGCGCTCTTGACGAGTCCCTGCGCGTCGATCACGGCGTCGTACCGGGCGACGCGCAGCGCGTGGCGGAAGGCGGCGATCTCCCGCCAAACCGCCGGACGGAGCAGGCCGCGGCGCCAGCGGCGGAGCGCGAGCGGGATCGCCTGCGCGACCGCCGGGTGCATCCGCACGAGCGGGACGTAGGCCTCCTCGACGACCCAGTCGAGCACCGCACCCGGAGCCGCGCGGGCAAGGTCGGTGACCGCGGGAAACGTGTGCAGGACGTCGCCGAGCGAGGACAGCCGCACGAGCAGGATCCGCCTCATCGCCCGCGCCGGGCCCGCGTCACGCGTCACGCGGACACGACGACCAGCCCGGCGGGCTCGAAGCGGCGGAAATCGGCTGCGTTCTCGGTCGCGAGCGGAACCGCCAGCCTGATCGCCGTCGCGGCGATCAGGCAGTCCGGCAGCGCCCCCCGCCGTCGTCCGGCCTGGTCGAAGAGCGTGGCCGCAAGGGCCGCTTCCTCCTCGTCGAAGCCGAACCGGCGCGGGACGATGCGCGCCGCGTGCTCGACGAGCCGGGGCTCGACCGGTCCGCAGAGGAACTCGCACCACGCGATCGCGCTCGCACCGAGCTCCTCGCCCGCGGCGAGCCACTCGCGCAGCCTGGCGTCGTGCGGCGAACCCGGCACCAGTGCGCGGATGAGGAAACTCGCGTCGAGCAGGATCATCGGCGCCGCGGCTCGACCCGCCGGGTCCACGCGCGGCGTTCGCTCCGCGCCGCGCGCACCCACCGGTCCGCCGCCTCGGGCGTCATGGCGAGCGCCCGCTGGAGCTCGTCGAGCGCGCGGAGCGCATCGCGTCCCGCCTCGCGCGGTGCGCGCTCCGCGCTCGCCTGGATCGCCCGGCGGAGCGCCTCGGACTTCGACACCTTCCAGCGCTGGGCGAGCGCCTCGAGGGCGCGCACGGTCCGCAGATCGAGCGAGTACGTCGTCTTGATGGTCTGGGTGGCCATACCGTGAAGATATGGCCTTACCCGGGCGGCGTCAATGAACGTCGCCGCCGGCACGGTAGAATCCGCCGGTCGAACCCGCTCGAGACCCCGAGGAAGACCCGCTTGGACGCCCGCGCGCCGCTGTCGGCGGTGCTGATCACCCGCAACGCCGCCGGCGAGCTCGACGCCTGCCTCGCGAGCGTCGCGTTCTGCGCCGAGATCCTCGTGGTCGACTCGGGCAGCACCGACCGCACCGCCGCGCTCGCGCTCGCGCGCGGCGCGACGGTGCTCGACCACCCGTGGCCGGGCTACGGCAAGCAGAAGCAGTTCGCGGTCGCCCGCGCCGCGCACGACTGGGTGCTCTGCATCGACGCCGACGAGCGGGTGAGCGAGCCCTTGCGCGCGGCGATCGTCGCCGAGCTCGCCGCGCCGCGCGGTTTCGTCTACGCGATGGCGCGCTGCAACCGCTTCCTCGGCCGCTGGCTGCGGCACGGCGAGGGCTATCCGGACTGGAGCGTGCGGCTCTTCCATCGCGGCCACGCGCAGTGGAGCGACGACACGGTGCACGAGCAGGTGCTCACCACCGCGACCGTGCTGCGCCTCGGCGGCGATCTGCTGCACGACTCGGCCGACTCGCTCGAGCGCTATCTCGAGAAGCAGAACCGCTACACCACGCTCCAGGCCGAGCGCCTCGCCGCCGAGGGGCGTTCCACCAATGCGGCGCAGCTCCTGCTCTCGCCGCTCGTGCGGTTCGTGAAGTTCTACGTGTTCCGGCTCGGCTTCCTCGACGGCGCGGCGGGCCTCGTGCACATCCTGATCGGCTGCCAGAACAGCTTCGTCAAGTACGCGAAGCTGCTGGCGATGAAGCGGGCGGCGCGCTAGATCGCGCCCCGTACCGCCGCGACGATCCGCCGCTGGGTGGGCTCGTCGAGATACGGATGCATCGGCAGGCTCAGCACCTCGCGCGCGAGCGCCTCCGCGACCGGGAAGCGCGCGCCGGGGAAGAACCGCTCGTAGGCGGGCTGCCGGTGCAGCGCCACGGGGTAGTGCACGGCGGTCGGGATGCCGGCCGCTTTCAGCTTCTGCTCGAGCGCGGTCCGGTTCTCGACGCGCACGGTGTACTGGGCGTAGACACTCGTCCGGTCGGCCCGCACCGGCAGGGTCCGCACCGCCGGGGCGAGGCCGGCGAGCATCGCATCGTAGCGCTGCGCGATCGCCTGCCGCTCGGCCACCTCCCAGTCGAAGCGCTCGAGCTTGGCGAGCAGCACCGCGCACTGGATCGTGTCGAGCCGGCCGTTGATGCCGACGCGGGTGTGGTGGTAGCGGCCGGACTGCCCGTGGTGGCGGATCTCGCGGAAGGCTTGCGCGAGAGCGGGATCGTCGGTGAAGACCGCGCCGCCGTCGCCGTAGCAGCCGAGCGGCTTCGACGGGAAGAAGCTGGTGCAGCCGATGGTCGAGAGCGCGCAGCTCCGGCGCCCCTTGTAGGCCGCGCCGAAGCTCTGCGCCGCGTCCTCGATCACCGCGACCCCGCGCCGCGCCGCGATCGCGTTGATCTCGTCCATGTCGGCGGGCTGGCCGTAGAGCGCGACCGGCATGACGGCCCTCGTTCGCGGCGTGAGCGCGCGCTCGAGGAGCGCAGGGTCGAGGTTGCAGGTGTCGGGCTGGACGTCCGCCAGCACCGGTCTTGCGCCGAGCAGCACGATCATCTCGACGGTGGCGGCGAAGGTGAAGGGGCAGGTGACCACTTCGTCGCCGGGCTTGACGTCGAGCGCCATGAGCGCGATCAGGAGTGCGTCCGTGCCGCTCGCGCAGGCGACCGCGTGCTTCGCCCCGACGTAGGCCCCGAGCCGCTGCTCGAGCTCGGCGACTTCGGGGCCGAGGACGTACTGGCCGTGATCGAGCACCGTCTGGATGCGCGCGTCGATCGCGCCCTTCAGCGTGCGGTATTGCGTCTTGAGGTCGACGAAGTCCATGGGGTGGAGCGCAGGAGCGGTGCGAGGAGGGGGCGGCGGGTTGCGTGACCTTATAATCGCGCGAGTATACGGGTCGGAACCATGTCGGATCGGATCGCCCTCGTCGCCCCCGTCGCCCTCGTCGCCCTCGTCGCCGGCGTCGCCGGCCAGCACGGCGCCCCGCTCGCCGCGAAGCGCGCGGGATGACGGTCCTCGTCACCGGCTGCGCCGGGTTCATCGGGATGCACGTCGCGAAGCGCCTGCTCGAGCGCGGCGCGGACGTCGTCGGCCTGGACAGCCTCAACGCGTACTACGACGTCCGGCTGAAGGAGGCGCGGCTCGGCGAGCTCGCGCCGTTCGGGCGCTTCCGCTTCGAGCGGCTCGATCTCGCCGACCGGGAGGCGCTCGAGCGGCTCTTCCGCGACGGCGCCCCGGTGCGCGTGGTGCACCTCGCGGCGCAGGCCGGCGTGCGCTACTCGCTCGAGGATCCGCACGCGTACGTCGCGTCCAACCTCGCCGGGTTCGTGAACCTGCTGGAAGCCTGCCGCCACGGCCGCGTCGAGCACCTCGTCTACGCGAGCACTTCCAGCGTGTACGGCGCCAACGTCGCGACGCCGTTCCGCGAGGACGACCCGGTCGACCACCCGGTGAGCCTGTACGCGGCGACCAAGCGCGCCGACGAGCTGATGGCCCACGCCTACAGCCATCTCTTCGGGCTGCCGACGACGGGCCTGCGCTTCTTCACCGTGTACGGCCCGTGGGGCCGCCCCGACATGTCGATGGCGCTCTTCACCGGCGCGATTCTCGCGGGCGCGCCGATCAAGGTGTTCAACCACGGCCGGATGCAGCGCGACTTCACCTACGTCGACGACGTGGTGGAGGGCGTCGCGCGGGTGCTCGACCTCGTGCCCGCGGCAGGCGCGACCGGCGCGCCCGATGCGTACGCGCGGCCCTCCACGAGCGCGGCGCCCTTTCGCCTGTACAACATCGGCAACAGCCGGCCGGTGGAGCTGCTCGAGTACATCCGCCTGATCGAGGAGGCGACCGGACGCAAGGCGACGCTCGACCTGCAGCCGATGCAGCCCGGCGACGTGCTCGCCACCGCCGCGGACACGCGCGCGCTCGAGGCCGCGGTGGGCTTTCGCCCGCGCACGCCGCTCGACGAGGGGATCCGGCGCTACGTCGCGTGGCATCGCGCGTACTACGGCGCGGGCGCGCCGGGCGGAGCGCCGCGATCCTGAGCGCCGCGCCGGCGGCGGGGGCCGCGCCAGCCGGCGCGCCGGCGATCACGCTCTCGATCGTCAGCCATCGCCAGGCCCGGCTCGCGAACCAGCTGCTCGAGGACCTCGGGCGGCGCTGCGCGACGCCGCTCGCGCTCGTCCTCACGCAGAACGCCGCCGATCCGGACCGGTTCGCGATCGAGCGGCTGCGCGCGCCGGTCGAGGTGATCGTCAACGCCGCGGCGAAGGGCTTCGGCGCCAACCACAACGCCGCGTTCGCGCGCTGCCGCACGCCGTACTTCTGCGTCGCGAATCCGGACATCCGGCTCGGCGCCGATCCGTTTCCCGCGCTCCTCGACGCGCTCGCCGCTGCCCGCGCGGGGGTCGCGGGCCCCCTCGTGCGCGCACCCGACGGCCACATCGAGGACAGCGCGCGGCGGTTCCCGACGCCGGCGATCCTCGCCGGCAAGCTCGTGCGCGACCGGCGCGAGCCCGACTACCCGACCGACCGGGGCACGATCGGAGTCGACTGGGTCGCCGGCATGTTCATGCTCTTCCGCAGCGAGGCGTTCGCGCGGGTCGGCGGATTCGACGAGCGCTATTTCCTCTACTACGAGGACGCCGACATCTGCCGGCGGCTCCGGCGCGCGGAGCGGCCGGCGGTTTTCGCGCCGGAGGCGGAGGTGATCCACGACGCGCGCCGCGCGAGCCGGCGCAACCCCCGGCTCGCGCTCCATCACGCCGCGAGCGCGTGGCGGTTTCTGTGGGGCCCGTAGGGGCTCGATGCGTCGGATTGGTGCAGTGCGTTATACTTGCCTGTTTTCCCGGCAAGGCGCCATCCCCGGCGCCGGATCATGCACGCGCAAGGATTCTTCCAGGAAGTCGCCACAATCGCGCAGTCGATCGACCTCGAGGCGATCGAGACGCTCGCGCGCGAGCTCGCCGCGCTGCGGGAGCGCAACGGCCGGCTCTTCGTGCTCGGCGTCGGCGGCAGCGCCGGCAATTGCAGCCACGCGGTCAACGACTTCCGCAAGCTCTGCGGCATCGAGGCGTACGCGCCGACCGACAACGTGTCGGAGCTGACCGCGCGCACCAACGACGAAGGCTGGGACACCGTGTTCGCCGCATGGCTGCGCACGAGCCGGGCGAAGGCCGACGACGCGGTGCTCGTGTTCTCCGTCGGCGGCGGCAACCTCGAGAAAAACGTCAGCCCCAACATCGTCGCCGGCCTGAAGGAAGCCAAGTCGCGCGGGCTGAAGGTGTTCGGCGTCGTCGGGCGCGACGGCGGCTTCACGAAGCAGGTCGGCGACTGCGTCGTGGTGGTCCCCACGGTCGACGCCGCGCGCGTGACGCCTCACACCGAGGCCTTCCAGGCGGTGGTGTGGCACTGCCTCGTTTCCCACCCCGGCCTGCAGCAGATCGCGACCAAATGGTAGCCAGCGTGGTAACCAGCGGGTGACCGGCGAGGCGCAGCGCCGCGCAGTATTCCTCGATCGCGACGGCGTGATCAATCGCGCCGTGGTGCGCGACGGCAAGCCCTACCCGCCCGCGAGCCTCGCCGGGCTCGAGATCCTCCCCGGAGTGCCGCAGGCGCTCGCCGCGCTGCGCGCGGCGGGATTCCTCAACGTCGTCGTCACCAACCAGCCCGACGTCGCCACCGGCGAGCAGCGGCGCGCGGTCGTCGAGGCGATGCACGCGCGGCTGGCGCGCGAGCTCGCGCTCGACGCGATCAAGGTCTGCTACCACGTCGCGGCGGACGGCTGCGCCTGCCGCAAGCCGAAGCCGGGGATGCTGCTCGAGGCGGCCGCCGAGCAGGGCATCGCCCTCGGCGCGAGCTACCTCGTCGGCGACCGCTGGCGCGACATCGCCGCCGCGCAGGCCGCGGGCTGCCGCGCGGCGTTCTTCATCGACTACGGCTACCGCGAAGAGCGGCCCGCGCCGCCGTTCGTCGCGGCCGAATCGCTCGCCGCGGCCGCCCGAACGATCCTCGCCGACGCCCCTTCGCTCTTCGCCGACGCCCCCTCCATCAGCAGATCCACGGGAGCCCCCCAATGACCGACGTCCAATCCCTGAAGGTGAAGCTCTTCGCCGACGGCGCCGACCTCGCCGGCATGAAGGAGATGGCGGCGAACCCGATGGTCGCGGGGTTCACGACCAACCCGACGCTGATGCGCAAGGCGGGCGTGACCGACTACAAGGCGTTCGCGCTCGACGTGCTGAAGGCGATCCCCGACCGGCCGGTCTCGTTCGAGGTGTTCGCCGACGATTTCGCGCAGATGGAGCGCCAGGCGCTCGAGATCGCCAGCTGGGGCGCTAACGTGAACGTGAAGATCCCGGTCACCAACACCAGGGGCGAGTTCTGCGGCCCGCTCGTGGAGCGGCTCTCGCGGGCGGGCGTGACGCTCAACGTTACCGCGCTCTTCACCCTCGACCAGGTCCGCCGCGTCACCGAGCGGCTCCATCCGGACACGCCGGCGATCATCTCGGTGTTCGCGGGCCGCATCGCCGACACCGGGCGCGACCCGGTGCCGGTGATGGCCGAGTCGGTCAGGATCATGCGCGCGCGGCCTAAGGCCGAGCTCATCTGGGCGAGCCCGCGCGAGCTCCTGAACATCTTCCAGGCCGATGCGATCGGCTGCCACATCATCACCGCGACCAACGACATCCTGAAGAAGCTCGCGCTCGTCGGGAAGGACCTCGACCGGTACTCGCTCGAGACGGTCGAGATGTTCCACAAGGACGCGCTGGCGGCCGGCTTCGACATCGCCGTGCGCGCCGCCGCCTGATCCGGTTTCCACCCACTCCAGCGATTCCACACCCATGCGATTCGACAACGTCCTCGTCACCGGCGCCGCCGGCTACGTGGGGAGCCTGCTGATCCCGCAGCTCCTCGAAGCGGGCTACCACGTCACCGCTCTCGACATCATGTACTTCGGCGACCACTTCCTGCCGAAGGACCACCCGCGGCTGCGGCTCGTCAAGGCCGACATCCGCGACACCGCGAAGGTCGCGCAGGCGTTCGAAGGCATCCAGGCGGTCATCAACCTCGCCTGCATCTCGAACGACGCGAGCTTCGAGCTCGACGAGAAGCTCTCGACCACCATCAACCTCGACGCGTTCGAGCCGATGGTGGTCGCGGCCAAGAAGGCCGGCGTGAAGCGCTTCGTCTACTGCTCGTCGAGCTCGGTGTACGGCGTGTCGGAGTCGCCGGACGTCACCGAGGACCACCCGCTCGTCCCGCTGACGCTCTACAACAAGTACAAGGGCATGTGCGAGCCGCTGCTCTTCAAGCACCAGTCGCCCGACTTCGTCTGCGTGACCATCCGGCCGGCGACGCTCTGCGGCTACGCGCCCCGGCAGCGGCTCGACCTCTCGGTCAACATCCTGACCAACCACGCGGTGAACAAAGGCAAGATCACCGTGTTCGGCGGCTCGCAGAAGCGGCCCAACCTGCACGTGCAGGACATGGTCGACCTCTACAAGCTGCTGCTCGAGGTTCCCGACGGGAAGATCGCCGGCCAGACCTTCAACGCGGGGTTCCAGAACCAGTCGATCATGGCGATCGCGGAGATCGTGAAGCGCATCGTGCAGGAGGAGTTTCCGGAGAAGGGCGACATCCCGATCGTCACCACGCCGACCGACGACATCCGCTCCTACCACGTGAACTCGGAGAAGATCCGGCGCGTGCTCGGCTTCGAGCCGAAGCGCACGATCGAGGACGCGGTGCGCGATCTGTGCCGCGCGTTCAAGGCCGGGAAGCTGCCGCGCAGCATGGACGACACCTTCTACTACAACGTGCGGCGGCTGAAGGAGCTGAAGGCGGCATGACGCCGCGCCGCCGCGCGAGGACGCCCCGGTGAGCGCACGCCCGATCGCGGTCGTCACCGGCGGCGCCGGGTTCATCGGCAGCCACGTGGTGGACCTCCTGCTCGAGCGGGGGTTCGCCGTCCGCGCGCTGGACAACCTCGTCGGCGGCCGGCGCGAAAACCTCGCGCATCACGCCGGCAACGCGGACTTCGCGCTCGAGGAGCGCGACGTCCGGAGCTGCCGGCCCGACGACGCGCTCTTCCGCGGCGCGCGGTTCGTCTTCCATTTCGCCGGGATCGGCGACATCGTGCCGTCGATCGAGCGGCCGCTCGAGTACATGTCCGCCAACGTCCAGGGGACGGTCCACGCGCTCGAGTGCGCGCGGCACGCGCAGGTCGGGAAGTTCGTCTACGCCGCCTCGTCCTCCTGCTACGGCCTCGCCGAGGTGCCGACGCGCGAGGATCATCCGATCGCGCCGCAGTATCCCTACGCGCTCTCCAAGTACCAGGGCGAGCAGGCGGCGTTCCACTGGCACCGCGTGTACCGGCTCCCGGCGAACTCGATCCGGCTCTTCAACGCCTACGGCACGCGCTCGCGCACCTCGGGCGCGTACGGCGCGGTGTTCGGCGTCTTCCTGCGCCAGAAGCTCGCCGGCAAGCCGTTCACGGTCGTGGGCGACGGCACCCAGCGCCGCGACTTCCTCTACGTCACCGACGTCGCGCGGGCGTTCCTCGCCGCCGCGGAAACGCCGCACGCCGGACGGTACTGGAACCTCGGCGCCGGCAACCCGCAGTCGGTGAACCGGCTGGTCGAGCTGCTCGGCGGCGGGAAGGTCCACATCCCGAAGCGCCCGGGCGAGCCCGACTGCACCTGGGCGGACATCTCGCGCATCACGTCCGAGCTCGGCTGGCAACCCGGGGTGAGCTTCGAGGCGGGCGTCGCGAAGATCGTCGCGAGCATCGACTACTGGAAGAACGCGCCGCTGTGGGATCCCGAGTCGATCGCGCGGGCCACCAGGACGTGGTTTGATTACCTCCAATAGGGGGCCTTCCATGCTCTCCTCCCTCACCGAGAAATACCGTCACAAGATCAAGACCGTCGAAGAGCTCCGCGACCTGCTCGGCCGCCCGCCGCGCACGAGGAAGGTCATCATGTGCCACGGCGTGTTCGACGTGGTGCATCCCGGGCACCTGCGCCACCTGATCTACGCGAAGAGCAAGGCCGACGTCCTCGTCGCGAGCCTCACCGCCGACGCGCACATCAGCAAGGGCCACCACCGCCCGCACGTCCCGCAGGACCTCCGGGCGCTGAACCTCGCGGCGTTCGAGGTGGTCGACTACGTGATCATCGACCGGAACGCGACGCCGCTGCAGAACCTCTCGGCGCTGCAACCGGACTTCTTCGCCAAGGGCTACGAGTACAACGCCGCCGGCCTGCATCCGAAGACGCAGGAGGAGCTCGAGGCGGTGCAGGCGTACGGCGGCGAGCTCCTCTTCACCCCCGGCGATATCGTCTACTCCTCGACCAAGCTGATCGACCTCGCCCCGCCGTCGATCAAGAGCGAGAAGCTCCTCACCTTCATGGACGCCGAGGGGCTCACGTTCGCGTCGCTGCGCGAAGCGCTCGCGCAGCTCGGCAAGCTCCGCGTCCACGTCGTCGGCGACACGATCGTCGACAGCTACACCCAGACCGCGATGATCGGCGGCCAGACCAAGACGCCGACGATGAGCGTGCTGTACGAAGGGCGCGACGACTACATCGGCGGCGCGGCGGTGGTCGCCGAGCACCTGCGCGCGACCGGCGCCGAGGTGGTCTTCTCGACCGTGCTCGGCGACGACGCGCTCAAGGACTTCGTGCTGAAGGGCCTCAGGGAGAGCGGGGTCGACTGCCGCGCGATCGTGGACCGCACCCGGCCGACGACGCACAAGAACGCGATCGTCGCCGGCGGTTATCGCCTGCTGAAGATCGACACGCTCGACAACCGCTCGATCTCCGACGAGATCGTCGGCCGGCTCGCGGCGGCGGTCCGCGACGTGCCGTGCGATGCGGTCGTGTTCAGCGACTTCCGCCACGGCGTCTTCAACCGCCGCACGATCCCGTCGCTCGTGGCCGCCATCCCGCAGGGTCGTTTCCGCGTCGCCGACAGCCAGGTCGCGAGCCGCTGGGGCAACATCACCGAGTTCAAGGGCTTCGACCTGATCACGCCGAACGAGCGCGAGGCGCGCTTCGCGCTCGGCGACCAGGACTCGGGCATCCGCCCGCTCGCCTCGGCGCTGTACGACGCCGCGCAGTGCCGGACGCTGATCCTCAAGCTCGGGGAGCGCGGCGTGCTCACCTGCCGCAACTCGGACCACCAGTCGCTCGACTCGTTCGCGGTGGTCGACTCGTTCGTCGACCGGCTCGTCGACGCGGTGGGCGCAGGCGACGCGCTCCTCGCCTACGCCACGCTGTCGAAGCTCGCCACCGGTTCGGACGCGATCGCCACGATCCTCGGCTCGATGGCCGCCGCGTGCGAATGCGAGGTCGACGGGAACGTGCCGGTCACGCCCGCCGACGTCGGCCGCAAGATCGACGCGGTCGAGCAGCAGGCGAACTACGCCGCCGGGACCGCCGCTTGACCCGGCGGGCACGGATCCGGACCCCGCCGGGACCCGTCGTCGCGGCATGAAGGCGATCGTCGTCGGCCTCGGCGTGCAGGGCGCCAAGCGCCGCGCGGCGGCGGGCCCCGATTTCGTCGCAACCGTCGATCCGGCGCGGACGGAAGCCGACTACCGCTCGGTGCGCGAGGTGCCGCTCGAGCGCTACGACGCCGCGCTCGTCTGCACACCGGACGAGCCCAAGGCGGAGCTCCTCGAGTACCTGCTCGGGCACGGCAAGCACGTGCTCGTCGAGAAGCCGCTGTGGGCGGCGCGCGACGAGGACATCACGCGGCTCGAACGGATCGCCCGCGAGCACCGCGCGGTCTGCTACACCGCCTACAACCACCGCTTCGAGCCGCATTACGTGCGCATGCGCGAGGCGATCGCCTCCGGCGTGCTCGGCGAGATCTACCGCTGCCGCATGTTCTACGGCAACGGCACGGCGCGCCTGGTGCGCGACTCGGCGTGGCGCGATACCGGCGCGGGCGTGCTGCCCGACCTCGGGTCGCACCTCCTCGACACCGCGCTCTTCTGGTTCGGTCCCCTGAACGGGGATTTCCGGGTGATCTCGGCGCGCGCGTTCGAGAACCGCGCGCCCGACCACGTGGTGATCGGCGCGCCGTCGGGCAGGCCCCAGCTCGAGCTCGAGATGACGCTGCTTTCCTGGCGCAACCACTTCACCTGCGACGTCTTCGCGGCGAAGGGTTCGGCGCACATCCGCTCGCTCTGCAAGTGGGGGCCGAGCACGTTCACCCTGCGCACGCGGGTGCTGCCGTCGGGGCGCCCGCCGGAGGAGTCGGTGACGCTGGTCGAAGCCGACCCGACCTGGGATCTCGAGTACGCGCACTTCAGGTCGCTCTGCGAGCGCGGGGCGACGACCGATCTCGCGCGTGACCTGTGGCTGCAGCGCGCGCTGCGCCGGCTCGGCGGCGAGGCGACGGAGCTCGCGCGGGCATGACCGCGCCGGTGATCGGCTTTGCCGGCATGACCCACCTCGGCGTGAACTCGGCCGCGGGCGCGCTCGCGCGCGGCTTCGAGGTCGTCGGGTACGACGCCGACGCCGGCGTCGTCGGCCGGCTCGCCGAGGGCCGCCCCCCGGTCGCCGAGCCGGGGCTCGAGGAGATCCTGCGCGAGCGGAAGGCGGGCGCCTGCTTCACCGCGCACGCCGGGGACCTCGCGCGCTGCGACGTGGTGTACCTCTCGAACGACGTCGCTACCGACGGCGAGGGCCGCAGCGACTTGTCCGGCGTGCAGGCGCTCGTCGCGACCGTGACGCCGGTGCTGCGCCGGGACGCCGTCCTCGTGGTGCTCTGCCAGGTGCCGCCGGGCTTCACGCGGAGCCTCCCGTTCCCGCCGGAGCGCCGCTACTACCAGGTGGAGACGCTCGTCTTCGGCCGCGCGGTCGACCGCGCGGTCAACCCCGAGCGGTTCATCGTCGGGTGCGCCGACCCCGCGCGGCCGCTGCCGCCGGCCTACGCCGCCTTCCTCGCCGCGTTCGGCTGCCCGGTCCTGCCGATGCGGTACGAAAGCGCCGAGCTCGCCAAGATCGCGATCAACTGCTGCCTCGTCGCCTCGATCAGCGTCGCCAACACGCTCGCCGAGCTCTGCGAGCGGATCGGCGCGGCGTGGGGCGAGATCGCGCCGGCGCTGAAGCTCGACCGGCGCATCGGCCGGCACGCCTACCTCGGCCCCGGCCTCGGCATCGCCGGCGGCAACCTCGAGCGCGACCTCGCGACGGTGATCCGGCTCGCGGACGAGCACGGCACCGACGCGGGCGTCGTCAAGGCGTGGATCGCGAACAGCCGGCACCGGCGCGACTGGGCGGCGCGGACGATCCGCGCGGTGCTGCTCGACCGCCGGCCGGACGCCGTCGTCGCGGTCTGGGGCCTCGCGTACAAGGAGAACACGCACTCGGTGAAGAACTCGCCTTCGCTCGCCACCATCGCCGGGCTCCCGGGCGCCGCGCTCCGCCTGCACGACCCGGTCGTCCCGGCCTCCGCCGCGCGGCACGACCGCGCAGTCGCCGCCGCCGACGCGCTCGACGCGGCCAAAGATGCCGACGCCCTGATGATCCTCACGCCGTGGCCGGAGTACCGGAGCATCGAACCGGCGCGGCTCGCCGCGGCGATGCGCGGCCGCATCGTGCTCGACCCGTACGCGGTGCTCGACGCGAGCGCGGCAGTCGCCGCCGGGCTCGAGCTGCACACCCTCGGCCGCGGCCCGATGAAGGCCGGCGATGCTTGAGCACCTGAACGCCGAACCGACGCTGCCGGCGCGCGTCGTCGTCGCCGGCGCGGCGGGCTTCGTCGGCAACGCGATCGCCGCCCGCCTCGAGCGCGACCGCGTCCCGGTGCTGCGGCTCACGCGGCGCGAGATCGACTTCGCCGCGCCGGGGGCGGAAGCCGGGCTCGCCGCGAGCCTGCGCACCGGCGACGTGCTGGTCGCGGTGGCCGCGCGCGCGCCGGTGAAGAACCCCGACATGCTGGTCGAGAACATGCTGATCGCGCGGACGCTCGCGAAGGCAGCCGCCCGCCCCGATCTCGTCCAGGTGGTGAACATCAGCTCGGACGCGGTCTACGCCGACTCGCCCGCGCCGCTCACCGAGGGATCGTGCGCCTCGCCCGGGTCGCTCCACGGCGCGATGCACCTCGCGCGCGAAGCGATGTTCGCGGCCGAGGTGAAGGCGCCGCTCGTCCACCTGCGGGCGAGCCTCCTCTATGGCGCCGGCGACCCGCACAACGGCTACGGCCCGAACCGCTTCCGCCGGCTCGCGGCCAGGGGCGAGGAGATCGTGCTGTTCGGCGAGGGCGAGGAGCGGCGCGATCACGTCCACATCGACGACGTCGGCGAGCTCGCGGCCCGCGTCGTCCTGATGCGGAGCCGGGGCGTGCTCAACATCGCGACCGGCGAGGTGCACTCGTTCCGGGAAATCGCCGAGCGGTGCGTGGCACTTTCCGGCCGCAAGGTCCCGATCCGCGGTACGCCGCGGAGCGGCCCGATGCCGCACGACGGCTACCGGCCGTTCGACGTCGCCGCGTGCCGGCGGGCGTTCCCGGACTTCCGCTACACGACGCTCGGCGACGGCCTCGCTCGTGCGTCGGCCGCAGAACGGGGACAATAGGGCGGATGGCCGAGATCGACCTCCTGCGGGCGCTGCCGAAGACGAAGCGCAACATCCAGAAGCGCGCCGAGGCAAAGGACCCCGCCGTCGTCGCGATCGCAAGACAGTACGGCGAGATGTACTGGGACGGGCCGCGCGAGTACGGCTACGGCGGCTACCGCTACGACGGCCGCTGGCGGCCGGTCGCGCGCGACCTCGTCGCCCACTTCGGGCTGAAGCCGGGCAATCGCGTGCTCGACGTCGGCTGCGGCAAGGGCTTCCTCGTCAAGGACCTGATGCTCGAATGCCCGGGGCTGGAAGCGTTCGGGCTGGACGTCTCGCTCTACGCGCTGATGAACTGCGAGCGCGAAGTGATCGGCCGGCTGCATCTCGGGACCGGGGAGAAGCTGCCGTTCCCCGACCGCTCGTTCGACTGCGTGCTCTCGCTCAACACCATCCACAACTTTCCCCGCCCGCGCGCGATCCGCGCGATGCAGGAGATCCAGCGGCTGAGCGGCGGGCGCGCGTTCGTGCAGGTCGACAGCTACCACACGCCCGCGCAGAAGGAGATCTTCGAGAGCTGGGTGCTGACGGCGGAGTTCCACGACTACCCGCCGGGCTGGGTGAAGCTCTTCGACGAGGCCGGCTACAGCGGCGACTACTACTGGACCATCATCGAGTGAGAGCGTAATGGCCAAGACCTACATGATCCTCGGCGGCGGCGGATCCTTCGGCATCCACACCGCGTTCTGGCTGCTCCGCAACGCCAACCCGAAGCGGGTGATCGGCGTCGGCCGCAACCCGCTGCGGTCCGAGCCGTTCTCGCTCGGCGTCGACCGCGAGCCCGGGTACGAGTACCACGCCTACCACCTCACCTACGAGCTCGATCTCCTGCTCGAGCTGATGGACAGGGTGAAGCCGGAAGTCATCGTCAATTACGCCGCCCAGGGAGAGGGCGCGGTGTCGTGGAAGCACTCGTGGCGCTTCTTCGAGACCAACTCGATGGCGCTCGCGCGGCTGTGCGAGGAGCTGATGAAGCGCGACTGGCTCGAGCGCTTCATCCAGATCGGCACCTCCGAGATGTACGGCTCGGTCGAGCACGCGGCGAAGGAGGACGAGCCGATCAAGCCCTCCAGCCCGTACGCGGCGTCGAAGGTCGCGTTCGACATGTATCTCATGTCGGTCCACAAGTTCCTCAAGTTCCCGATGAACATCATCCGGCCGTCGAACGCGTACTGCCCCGGCCAGCTCCTGCATCGCGTGATCCCGAAGACGATCGTGTGCGGCCTCACCGGGCAGAAGCTGCCGCTGCAGGGCGGCGGGCGCGCCGAGAAGTCGTACATTCACGCGCGCGACCTCGGGCGGGCGGTCCAGCTCGTCGCGGAGAAGGCGCCGCTCGGCACCACCTACAACGCCGGCCCGGCCGAGCCCACCAGCATCCGGCGCGTCGTGGAGCTCTGCGCCGAGGCTCTGGGAATGCCCTTCGGCGAGCTGTGCGAGATGGCGCCGGACCGCCTCGGGCAGGACTCGCGCTACTGGCTCGACTCGAGAGCGATCAGGCGCGACGTGGGCTGGACGCCGCAGATCGGCTGGAAGGAAGGGCTGGCGGAGATGGTGGAGTGGGGCCGCAAGCATATCGGCGAGTTGCGCAAGGTGCCGCAGACCTACACGATGCGCGGGTAGCCCGGAGCCGGTCCGATGTGCAAACGAGCCCCAGGATGAGCGCCAACCCCCGAGTCGAGAACCCCTCGTTCGACGCCGCCGCCGCGCGGCGGCGCTGCCTGCGCTACCGCAAGCGCATCCTCGACGTCTCGCAGCGGGTCGGCGCGCTGCACATCGCCCCGGCGTTTTCCTGCCTCGAGATGACCGACGTCATCTACCACGCGCTGCTGCGGCCGCAGCTCGACGTCTTCCTCATGTCGAAGGGCCACGGCTGCATGTCGCAGTACGTGATCCTCGAGGACCTCGGCATCATGCCGACCGAGGAGATCGAGCGCTACTGCACGCCGCAGGGCATCCTCGGCGCGCACCCCGACCGCGGCAATCCCGGGATCGAGGCCTCGACCGGGTCGCTCGGCCACGGCCTCGGCATGGGGGTCGGGATGGCGCACGCCGAGAAGTTGAAGGAGACCGGCGCGCGCATCCACGTCGTCCTCTCCGACGGCGAGCTGCAGGAGGGCTCGACCTGGGAAGCGGCGCAGATGGCGGCGAACCTCGCGCTCGACAACCTGATCCTCTTCGTCGACCTGAACGACTTCGGCGGCCTGGAGCGGATCAGCGAGGCGCATCCAGCCGTGTTCCCGGTGCTCGCGAAGCTCGATGCGTTCGGCTGGGAGGCGGTCGAGGTCAATGGCCACGACGCCGCGGCGGTGTACGGCGCAGTCGCCGGGCGACGCGGCCGGCGCCCGTTCGCGCTCGTCGGCAGGACCGTCAAGGGCCGCGGCGTCGCGTTCATGGAGCACGTCCCGATCTGGCACTACCGCTCGCCGAACAAGGAGGAGTACGCGGTGGCCCTCCGCGACCTGACGGAGATCTCGTCGTGAGGAACACCTTCGCCGACACCTTCTACGAGGCGGCGAAGACCGACCCGCGCCTGTGCGTGGTGGTCGCCGACATCTCGCCCGCCGGCTCGATGGAGAAGTTCCGGCGCGAGTTTCCGCGCCGGTTCGTGAACACCGGCGTCGCCGAGCAGATCATGATCGGCATGTGCGCCGGGATGGCGATGCGCGGCCTGCGGCCGTTCGCCTACACCATCGCGACGTTCGCGCTCTTCCGCCCGTACGAGTTCATCCGCGACGACCTCTGCTACCAGGATCTGCCGGTCACGGTGGTCGGCGTCGGCGGCGGCGTGACCTACTCGACGCTCGGGGGCACGCACCATGCGATGGAGGACGTCGCGCTCGCCTCGGCGCTGCCGAACATGCGGGTCATCGCGCCGTGTGACCCGGAGGAGGCGAAGGCCGCGACGCTCTGGTGCATCGGGCAGGAGGAAGGGCCGGTCTATCTCCGGCTCGGCAAGGCGGGCGAGCCGGTGATCACCGGCAAGGCATCACAGCCGTTCGAGTTCGGGAAGGTCCGCATGATCCGCGACGGCCGCGATGCCCTGATCCTCGGCTATGGGCCGACGCTCAAGATGGGGGTTGATGCCGCCATGGCACTTGAAGCAAAGGGCGTGTCCGTCGCGGTGGCTTCGGTGCATACGCTCAAGCCTCTGGATCGCGCGGGCATCGCGGCGCTCCTGGCGAGGTTCTCCAAGGTTGTCGTGCTCGAGGAGATGGTGCCGCAGGGCGGCCTGTCCGATGCCGTGAAAGGCATCGCCTGGGAGTGGGGCGCCCGATGCAAGCTCGAGTGCATGTCGCTGAAGCACGAGTTCATTCACGTCTACGGCAGTCACGGCGACCTGCTTGCCGCCCACGGCATCGCGCCGCAACGCCTGGCAGATCTCGTTCAGCGCTGAGTGCCGGGAAACCCGATGGAGTGGCTCCAGCCCGGACCGTCTACCTTCCGCCCGGTGCGCCCGGTGCCGAGCGATGCCGTTGCCGCGCTGCTGGTTCTCGACGACGGCAGGTACGTGATGCAGCTAAGGGACGACATCCCTGGCATTTTCTTTCCGGGGCACTGGGGATGCTTCGGCGGCGCCATCGAGGGGGGCGAAACGCCCGAACTTACGCTGAAGCGGGAGCTGCGGGAGGAACTCGAATTCGACGTTGGCATCGCGCGCCGGTTTACGCGCTTCGACTTCGATTTCGCTCCCCACGGCTATGCTAGCGTCGCGCGCATCTATTTCGAGGTCCTGGTGTCGCGCGCCGCTTTCGACGGGTTCGTCCTGCACGAGGGCGTGGAGTTCCGGGCGATCGCGGGCCAGGAGCTGCTTTCGGCTCTGAAGGTCACGCCGTACGACGCCTTTGCGGTCTGGATGCACATGACTCGGCAGTCCGGGCTGCCCGCTGTCGCGATCTGACGCGGTTTTTCGGACCATGATGAAAGTGGCGATATTGGCGGGCGGAATGGGTACGCGCCTCTCGGAGGAGACCGAGGCGCGCCCCAAGCCGATGGTCGAGATCGGGGGCAAGCCCATCCTCTGGCACATCATGAAGCACTACGGGCACTTCGGTTTCAACGAGTTCGTCGTCGCGCTGGGCTACAAGGGCGAGGTGATCAAGCGCTTCTTCCTCGATCACCACACGCTCAGCGGCGATCTCACCGTCGAGATGGCGACCGGCAAGGCCACCGTCACCTCTTCCGCCGTCCCGGACTGGAAGGTGCATCTGGTGGACACCGGCGATGCGACCCTCACCGGGGGGCGCATCATGCGCCTCAAGCGCCTGCTCGGCCCGGGCACCTTCATGGTGACCTACGGCGACGGCGTGTCCGACATCCCGCTCGACAAGCTGGTCGCCTTCCACCGCGCGAGCGGACGCCTCGCCACCGTCACCGCCGTGCGGCCGCCCGCGCGCTTCGGCGGCATCGATTTCGATGGCGATCTCGTGCGGGGCTTCAGCGAGAAGTCCCAGATCCGCGAGGGCTGGATCAACGGCGGTTTCATGCTGCTCGAGCCGGGAATCTTCGGTTACCTGTCCAAGGACTCCGACGTGCTCGAAGTCGACTTGCTCGAGCGGCTGGCCGAGGACAAGCAGCTCGCGGCATTCCGGCACGAGGGCTTCTGGCAGTGCATGGATACGGTGCGCGACAAGCGCTTTCTCGAGGACCTGTGGAACCGCGGCAACGCGCCGTGGAAGATCTGGTGACCGGGCATGCTCGTCGACCGTGATTTCTGGCGCGATCGACCGGTCCTCGTGACCGGCGCCACCGGCCTGCTCGGCGGCTGGATCGTGAAGGCCCTGGTCGAGCTGCGCGCGGACGTCGCCTGCCTGGTGCGCGACTGGGTGCCGCAGAGCGAGCTGGTGCGGCGCGGGATGCTCGAACGGGTCAAGGTCGCCCGTGGAGACGTACGCGACCAGACGGTCCTCGAGCGCGTGCTGAACGAATTCGAGATCGACACGGTCCTGCACCTTGCGGCGCAGACCATTGTCGGCACTGCCAACCGCAACCCGGTCTCCACGTTCGAGACCAACGTTGCCGGGACCTGGGCGATGCTCGAGGCCGCGCGACGCTGTGCCACGGTCAGGCAGGTCGTGCTGGCCTCTTCCGACAAGGCCTACGGCGATCAGGCGAACCTGCCGTATACCGAGGTCATGCCGCTTCAAGGGCGGCACATCTACGACGTCAGCAAATCGTGCGCCGATCTGGTCGCCCAGAGTTTCGCGCACGTCTACGGCGTGCCGGTCGCGATTACGCGCTGCGGCAACTTCTTCGGCGGCGGGGATCTCAACTGGAACCGCATCGTCCCGGGGACCATCCGCTCGATCCTGCGGGGCGCACGCCCGGTGATCCGCTCCGACGGCTCCTTCGTCCGCGACTACATCTACGCGGAAGACGCGGTGCAGGCCTATCTGTTCCTCGCGCAGAAGCTGGCGAACTCGCCGGGCCTGGCCGGCGAATCGTTCAACTTCTCCAACGAGACGCAGATCACCGTTCTCGAGCTCGTGCGGAAGATCAGCGCGATGATGGGCTCCGCGCTCGAGCCGGATATCCGCAACGAGGCCAGCAACGAGATCAAGCACCAGTATCTCAGTGCCGAGAAGGCGCGCAAGGTTCTGCAATGGGCGCCTCAATTCACCATCGAAACCGGGCTGGAGCGCACCATCGCGTGGTATCGCGAGTTCCTCGGCGAGGACCGTTGATGCTCTCCAGGGCCTGCCTCTCCTGCGGCGCGACCGCCCTCGGGCCCGTCATGTCGCTCGGCACCACTCCGCTCGCGAACGGTCTGCTGCGCCAAGAGAGCCTCGCCGCCCCCGAGCCGCGTTTTCCGCTCGACCTGGCGTTCTGCGAGCGCTGCGCGCTGGTGCAGATCACCGAGATCGTCCCGCCGGCACAGCTGTTCAGCGACTACGCGTACTTCTCGTCGTTCTCCGACACCATGGTGGCCTCCGCGAAGGCGCTCGCGGTCCGCCTCGTGCGCGAACGCGCACTCGGCCCGGACTCGCTGGTGGTCGAGCTGGCGAGCAACGACGGCTACCTGCTCCAGCACTACGCCGCCGCGGGTGTGCCGGTCCTCGGCATCGAGCCGGCGGCGAACATCGCCAAGGTCGCCAACGAGCGCGGCATCCGCACCCGCAGCGAGTTCTTCGGGCTCGATTGCGCGCGGCGCCTCGCGGCCGAGGGCCTGGCGGCCGACGTGGTGCACGCCAACAACGTCCTCGCCCACGTGCCCGATCTCAACGGCTTCGTCGCCGGGATCGCCGCCGTTCTCAGGCCCGGCGGCGTGGCGGTGATCGAGGTGCCCTACGTTCGCGACCTGATCGAGAAGTGCGAGTTCGACACCATCTACCACGAGCACCTGTGCTACTTCTCGGTGAGCGCGCTGGTGCCGCTGTTCGCGCGCCACGGCCTGGCGCTCGCGGACATCGAGCGCATTCCGGTGCATGGCGGATCGCTGCGCGTGTTCGCCTCCGGCGCGCTCGCGCAGGGTCCGGCCGTGACCGCGATGCTGGGGGAGGAGGAAGCCGCCGGAATGCTCGGCATCGGCCACTACGCCGGGTTCGCGGGGCGCGTGGCAAAGCTGCGCGCGGATCTGCTGGCACTCCTCGCGCGATTGCGCGCCGAGGGCAAGCGCATCGCAGCCTATGGCGCCTCGGCAAAGGGCAGCACGCTGCTGAACTACTTCGGGATCGGCGGCGAAACGCTCGAATACGTCGTGGACCGGAGCACCGAGAAGCAGGGCCGCTACACCCCCGGCACCCGGCTGCCGATCTACGCGCCGTCGCGTCTCGCCGAGGACAAGCCCGACTACCTGCTCCTGCTGTCGTGGAACTTCCTCGACGAAGTGCTCGCGCAGCAGGAGGCCTACCGCGCCGGCGGCGGCAAGTTCATCGTTCCCGTGCCCGAAGTCCGGGTGGTCTGACGGCGTCATGCTGCGACGGCCCCGGATCGCGGATCCCGGCGCTTGAACCCAGGCATGCCGAGCCGAGCCGAGGGGCGCCGCACGGTACTCGTCACCGGGGCGTCGGGATTCATCGGCAGCCGGTGCCTGGGTCGCCTGCTCGACCGGGGGTTCGACGTTCACGCCCTGTCCTCGCGCCCCGGTCCCGGGGGCGCCGGTTCATGGCCGGCATGGCACCGGCTCGATCTGCTCGATCCCGGCGGGGCATCAGCGCTGCTGCATCGGCTGCGCCCGACGCACCTGCTGCACCTCGCCTGGTACGCCGAGCCGGGCGAGTTCTGGGCCAGCGAAGAGAACCTCCGCTGGCTCGCGGCCAGCCAGGAATTGTTCCGGTCGTTTTACGCCGCGGGCGGGCGCCGGGCGGTGGGCGCAGGGACATGCGCCGAGTACCAGTGGGGCGAGGCGGATTGCGACGAGCAGCGCACGCCTTTGCACCCCGACACGATCTACGGCCGCTGCAAGCTCGCCGCGTCGCTGGTGCTGGAGGCGGCGGCGATCGCCGGCGCGGGGAGTTCGGCCTGGGCGCGGATCTTCCATCCCTACGGCTCCGGAGAACCGCCGGGCCGCTTCATTCCCTCGTTGATTCGCGGCTTGCTGCGGGGCGAGGCGGTCGCCTGCTCGCACGGCGGGCAGATCCGGGACTTCATCCATGTCGATGACGTCGCCGGGGGGCTGGTCGAGCTGCTCGCCAGCGAGGCCTCCGGGGCATTCAACATCGCGACCGGGCGGGGGACGAGCCTGCGCGAGTTCGCCGACCGGGTCACCGCGCGCCTCGGGCGCGCAGACCTGGTGCAATTCGGCGCCCGGCCCGTGCCTCCGGGCGATCCCGCGCGAGTCGTGGCCGACATGAGCCGAACGAAGGCGGCCACCGGCTGGGAAGCCGCGGTGAGCCTGGAGCAGGGGATTGACCATGCCATTGCAGCCTGGCGCGAACGGCTGCGTTCCGGGGAAGATCGTTGATGCTCATCCAGATAGATACCGAATCGAAGCAGCTCTCGGTGACCGACGGCGGCGCGGGCAGGACGCTGGACCTCTACGGCAAGGAGGCCTTCGAGCTGATCTCCGGTCTCTGGCTCAAGACGAGCTGGAACCAGAAGTATTCCTACACCTTCACGTGGATGGGGCGTCCGATCATCCAGCACCCCGAGGACCTGGTGCGCCTGCAGGAGATCCTCTACGCGCTCAAGCCGGACGTCGTCATCGAAACCGGCGTCGCGCACGGCGGTTCGCTGATGCTCACGGCCTCGCTCATGAAGGCGATGGGCAAGGGACGTCGCGTGGTCGGCGTGGACATCGAGATCCGGGCGCACAACCGCAGGGCCATCGAAGCGCACGAGCTGGCACCGATGATCAGGCTGGTCGAGGGCGACTCGGTCGCGCCCGGGATCGTGCGCCAGGCGGCCGAGGACATCCGCCCCGGCGACACCGTGATGGTGATCCTCGACTCCAATCATTCGCGCGCGCACGTGGCGGCCGAGCTGGAGGCCTACCACGCGCTGGTGACCCCCGGCTCCTACATCGTCGCCACCGACGGCATCATGCGCGACGTGCACGACGTGCCGCGGGGCACGCCCGGCTGGATCACCGACAACCCGGCGCAGGCCGCCGAGGACTTCGCCGCGCGCCACCCCGATTTCGTCATCGAAGCGCCGGCCTGGCGCTTCAACGAGAGCGAGCTCGATCGCAGCATCACCGCGTGGCCGAGCGCCTGGCTGAAGAAGAAGGCCTGAGCCGGGCGACCGCGTGAATCACACGCTGGTCATCCCCACCTACAACCGCCCGGAGCTGGTCCGGCGGCTGGTGTCCTATTACCTGAAGCGGGGCACCGCGGCGCGCCTGCTGGTGCTCGATTCGAGCAAGGCCGAGATCGCCGCGGAGAACGGCGCCTGGTTCGGTGGCCGCCCACCGAGCGTCCGGCACGTGGTCTATCCCGAGAGCATGCAGCCGGGAGTCAAGCTCGCGCGGGGACTGCAGCTGGTCGAGACCGCCTACGCCTCGTTCTGCGCCGACGACGACGTCGTCTTCCCGCAGGGGCTTGCCGACGCGGTCCGCTTCCTGGACGGCAATCGCGACTACGTCTGCGTTCACGGGCTTTACCTGAACTTCCGCATCGGCGGCGAGCGCGAACCGGATCCGGAGGGGATCTACGTCTGGCGCGAATACGGCGGCCCGGGCAACGAGGCCGCACATCCCGGCGCGCGCATCTTCCGGCTGTTCCAGAGCTACGAGTCCCTGTTCTACGCGGCCTTCCGCAGCGACGACCTGCGCGACATCTTCGACCGCGTGCAAGGCATCCCCTCGCTGCACTACCAGGAGCTCTTCCAGTCGGTCGCCACCCTGATCAAGGGCAAGGTCAAGCGGCTGACCGGCCTGTACGCCGCGCGCCAGTCGATCGCCGCGGCGCAGCCCGAGCGCGAGAACTGGCAGACCTACTACTGGTTCGCGGCCAGTCCGGCGGAGGTGCTGGAGCACTACCGCGCGTACTGCGACGACCTATGGCGCTTCTACGAGGCACACGGTGACGTCCCGCGCCTCGACCGCGCCGCATTCCAGAAGACCCTTGATCTGTCGCATGCGGTGTACTTCTCGGCCGGCTGCCCGCCCGCCTATTTCTACTCGGTCCTCCAGCCGCTGTGGCCGCAGGATCCCTTCGTGGAGCCCGGGCGTACCGACCTCTTCGGCCAGCTCGGCGCCGGGGCGGGTGGATCCGCCGGCCCGCCCGGAAAGCGCAGATGGACCCTGCGCTCAGCGCTTTCCGCCGCCCGCCTCGTGCTGCGCGCGGCGCGCTATGCGCCGCACCGCCACAGCCTGAACTGGCGTGCGCGCCGCCTCGGCGGTACCCCTTGGAACTGCCGTCTGCCCTGGAATCTGCGCTGGCTCGCCGGCCAGCCAGAGTTCCGCCGCACCTATCTGGAGCTCTGCCTGTACCTCGACAGCCGCTAGGCCGAACGCGTGCTGTTCAACTCCTACGTCTTCATTTTCGCGTTCCTGCCGGTGGTGCTGGCGGGCTACGCCTGGGTGCGCCGGTTTCCGGAGCGCCGCTGGGTGATCGCCTGGCTGGTGATCGCCTCGCTCTTCTACTACGCCTGGTGGAAACCGGAGTTCCTGCTCCTGCTGCTGACGTCAGTGTCGGTGAACGCCGTCTTCGGCAAGCTGCTGTGCGACGGCCGCCTGTCCAGGCCCGCCGCGCGCGCCGCGCTCGTCGCCGGCATCGTCTTCAACCTCGGGCTGCTCGGCTACTTCAAGTACGCGATGTTCTTCACCCAGACCCTGAACGAGCTGTTCGGGGCCGGGCTGACCGTGCCGAAGATCATCCTGCCGATCGGCATCTCCTTCATCACCTTCCAGAAGATCGCCTTCCTGGTCGACGCCCACCGCGGCCTGGTGCGCAATTTCACGCTGCAGAACTACGCGCTCTTCGTCACCTTCTTCCCGCAACTGATCGCCGGGCCCATCGTCCACCACGCGGAGATGATGCCGCAGTTCGACAAGAAGCCCGCGCTGCACGAGTTTGCTGCCGACCTCGCCGTGGGCTTCAGTATCTTCTGCGTCGGCCTGTTCAAGAAGGTCGTGGTGGCGGATTCGGTCGCGGTGTACGCCGACGCGGGCTACGACATGCTCAAAGCGGGGCAACCGCTCGACTTCGTCTCCGCGTGGATCACGGTCCTCGCCTACAGCTTCCAGCTCTACTACGACTTCTCGGGCTACTCCGACATGGCGGTCGGGCTGGGGCGCATGTTCGGAATCAAGCTGCCGGTCAACTTCTATTCGCCCTACAAGGCCACCGGCATCATCGACTTCTGGCGGCGCTGGCATATCACCCTGTCGCGCTTTCTGCGCGACTACCTCTATATTCCGCTCGGGGGCAACCGCCACGGCGCGCTGCGCCAGGCGCTGAACATCGCCGTCGTCATGCTGCTCGGCGGCCTGTGGCACGGTGCCAACTGGACCTTCGTCGTCTGGGGCGGCGTGCACGGCGTGCTGCTCGCGATCAACCATGCCTGGAACCAGCTCCGGCTGTCGCGCTGGCGGGTGTTCGGCAGCCTGTCCGCGCGCGCCGCGTTCGTGGCCCTGACCTTCCTCGCAGTGACCCTTGCCTGGGTGCCGTTCCGCGCCGACACCCTGGCCAATGCGGGGCAGATGCTGGCGACCCTGTTTCCGACCGGGACTGGTCTGCAGGAGATCAGAAAATCGGTGGGGCACTTTCTGGCCGCGCAGACTGCCGTGTTCCGGGATCCGGCCGATTTCGGCCTGTGGTTCAAGGCGCGCGAGCTCTGGCCGAAGGTGCTGCCGCCGGACTTCATCGCCGGACAGCGGCCGGTCGGCCTGCTGCTAGCGGGGGTGGCCATCGCCACCGCCCTGCTGCCCAACACAAACCAGATCTTCGGACGCTTCCAGCCGGTGCTCGGGTTGACCGAGGCCCAGCTCGTGCACCGCGCGACACTGACCGAGCTGGACTGGAAAGTCGCCTTAGCGGTTTCCGGGCTCTTCGTGTTCTCGGTGCTGCAGTTGTCGCGCGTGAGCCCGTTCCTGTACTTCCAGTTCTAGGATGGTCGCGCGCCGCTATCTTCTTTCGGTTGCTCTCGGCGCGGCGCTATGGTGCGGCCTGTTTCTCGGCTTCACCTGGGTCGTCGATCCCTACGGCGTCTCGCCAGTGCGCTTGAGGATCCAGGGTATCAACGAGTTCAAGCCGCGACGTGTGGACATCGACCGTGTTCTCAAGCCCTACGAGGTTTGGCGCTACCGGCCGAAGACCGTGTTTCTCGGAACCTCGCGCATCCACCAGTCGCTCGATCCGGCGGTGCTGGATGGGACGCCCTACGCGCCCGCGTACAACGCCTCGATCCCGGCCAGCTCGCTGGGGCTGAACATCTCGCACTTGCAGCAGTATCTGGAGCTGAACCCGCAATTGCGCACCGTGGTCGTTGAGCTGTTCCTCTACAACTTCCTCGGCCAGGGACAGGAGCACCCGCCGAAGGACTTCTACGAGTATCTGCGCAACTCCCTCAATCTCTTCATCAGCGGCGACACTCTCTGGGCCGCGGTGCAGACCGTCGGTCATAACCTCACGAAGTCGCGGCCCGCCTACGAGATCAAGCCCGGCGGCTACTACTACTACCCGCCGGGTCACGACCCGCGGGGTTCCTTCGCCGGATTTGCGGCCGGGATCTGGAAGCTGCACGAAACGCGCACGGAGGGAATGAAGCTGCACGAACCCGCCTTCGATGCGGTGCGGACGATCGTCGATCTGTGCCGCCGGCACGGGCTCGAGCTGATCTTCGTGCTTTCGCCGAACCACGCCTACGACGACTACTACATCGAGGCCACGGAATCCTGGGATACCGTGCAGGAATGGCTTACGCGCCTGAGCGAGCTTGACGCGACCATCTACAGCTTCTCGCAGCCCAACGCATGGGTGTACGAACCGGTGTCCGAGCGGATGCGCTACTGGAACGACCCTTACCATTTCTCGCTGGAAATGGGAGGCGCCATGCTGCGGACGCTGGCCGGGGTCCGAGATCGGGGCATGCCGGAGAATTTCGCGCTGCGCCTGACGCCGGATCGCGTCGCCTCGCATGTAGCCGGCCGGCGCGCCGCGGTTCGCGAGTGGGCCGAGGCCAACCCGACGTTCGTCGCGGCCTTCCAGGAGGAGAGGCGCCGCTGGGAGGACCGCAGAGCGGCGGGCCCCGATCCAGTCGCATCGAGCCTGGCGGTGCTCGCGTCGTTGCGGCAGGCGCTGGCGCATTTGCACCCGGGCCCGAGCATCACCGCATATAGGGACGTCACCGGCGAACTCTTGACAGCGAAGGCGGTGCCTGCGCACATGACAGCGCCCGAGCGAATCGAGAATCCGTGGGGCGGCCGGCTGGTGGCGCAGATTTTCCCGCCGAATGCCTGGGGGCCGGGCGTGCCGGCAACGCACAACTTCTTTTTCGAGTCGGTGCCCAAGCCCGATTGCTCGAGACTGGTCGAAACGCTTGGGCGCAGCGGCGAAGGGAACGTCTACCGGATAAACATCGAACCTTCGGGCAAGATTCACAGCCGCTTTCCGGTGAGCGGTGCCGACGGCTGCCGCGATGGAGAAAATGCCATCGGCTACACCGTGGTCGCAGGCAGATGAAGGGTATGTCAGGAACGCCCTTCCCTTCGGTGACCGGGTACGGTGATTCGGACGGATTGGAATCCGGGCGGGCCCAACTTCCGGACTTCAGGGCTAGAACGCGACCCGGTAGCACGCGCTCAGCCACCAGGCGGGGTCCTGGCCTTCCGTCGTCACGTTGAGCATCAGTGACGCCGTGCCGCCGCCGAGCTTCGCTTCCGCGCGGGGGAAGCAGGAAGAAACCGGCGATGACGCTGCCATCGGCGGTGAGTTCACTTGCGGACGCCCGCGAGGCCCCGGCGGGCTGCCCAGGTCCGTGATCCCGATCGACTGCGCCAGCACCGTTGCCGGAAAGACAGCGAGGAGCGCAGAGCTGCGCATCGCCAACGTCATAGTAGTTGCCGTGCCACAGGTCGCGTCCTACCCAGGAAAGTGTGCTCGAACCGATGCCTCCGCCACGGCAGCCGGATCGCCGAAGGAGCATGCGAACCCCTGTGCGAACCGTGACGACGCCAGCGAACTGTCCAGCGGTCGCGGCTCGAGCACCGGGATGTCGCGCAGGCTGCAGTCGACGATTTCGGCGCGCGGCTTGGCATGCAACCGGTACTCGGCGGCCACGGCGTCGAGCAGTTCGCGCCGGCTCAGGCGCCGTGGCCCGCCGAGATGGTATAGGCCCTGGGCGCCCGACCGCACCAGCATAGCGAGGGCGCGCGCCACGTCGGGCGCCGCCGCAGGCGTGAAGTACTGGTCCGTAGCGCACAGGATTTGCCTGTCTTCGCCGAGCGCCTTCACCCATCCCGTCACCATGCAGCGCGGGTTGGGCTGCGGGTCCAGGAGCTTGGGCGGCCGCACGATCAGCCAGGGTGGCGGCAACGCGGACAGGTAGCGCTCGACCGCCAGCTTCTGGCGACCGTACTCGAGGATCGGGTGCGGCGCGTCGTCTTCGCGCCACATCCCCCGGCTGCCGTCGAACACTCCGTCGCTGGACACGAACACCGGCGTGATACCCAGTGCGCGCAGCTCGTCGACGACGCGAATCACGCCCTGCACGTTGACCGCGGCCGTGCCTCGAGGATCGCGCGCGCAGTCGTCGATCCCGGTGATGCCGAGCATGATGATCGCTGCGCGGGGCCTGCGCTCCAGGCCCGGCAGCAGGTTGGCTACGGCCGTCTCCCGGGCATCGAAGTACACGCTGCCCGGGCGGGCATGTCGGCAGTGGGTGGCCAGCGCGCCGGCGGGGCCAAAGGCGTCGATCAGGGCGGGACCGAGAAAGCCGGAAGCGCCCAGCAGCAGCACGGAGGGGGAGGCGATGGTCGGGTTGTTTATCATTACGGGGCGTCGAAAGGCGGCGCGCCAGCGGGCGTCCGGGCCAATGCTAGCGCGCGGCCGGATTCCCCGGAGGAAACGTGAAATTCACAGCGGCCGGCCTCGCAGGAGCCTTCATCGTCGACATCGAGCGGCTCCCCGATGAGCGCGGCTTTTTCGCGCGCACCTTCTGTCGCGACGAGTTCGCGGCGCATGGCCTGCGCACCGAGTTCGTCCAGTGCAACACCTCGTTCAACTCGCGGCGCGGTACGCTGCGCGGCATGCACTTCCAGCGCGAGCCGCACGCCGAGGCGAAGATAGTGCGCTGCACGCGCGGCGCGATCCATGACGTCATCGTCGACCTGCGGTCCGACTCGCCGACCTACTGTCAATGGATCGCGGTCGAATTGAGCGCGGACAACGAACGCATGCTATACGTGCCCGAGGGCGTTGCGCACGGCTTCCAGACGCTCGCCGACGCGAGCGAGGTGTTCTACCAGATGGCGGCCATGTACCGGCGCGAGGCGGCCGGCGGCGTGCGCTGGAACGACCCGGCCTTCGACATCCGCTGGCCGCTCGCCGACCCCATTCTCTCCGCGCGCGACGCCGGCTACGGCGATTTCACTCCGCACACCGTAAAATGAGGGCCAATCCCGCGAACCGAATCGAATGAACAGCCAGTGACCCATCCCTGCCAAGCCTGCGCGGCAGACCGCCTGCTTGAGATCCCCGGTTTTCCCCTGCTACCCAGAGTTACGTCCGACAGCAAGCCCTTCCGTAGCGGCGGGCACCTGGCCGTCTGCCAGTCCTGCGGCATGGTGCAGAAACTGCCCGATGCCCGCTGGCTGGCGGAGATCGGCGAGATCTACCGCGACTACGAGATGTATCACCAGTCGGCCGCGAACGACCAGGCGGTGTTCGCTCCGCTCAGCGGGCGCCCCATGGGACGCTGCGAGGTGCTTGCCCGGCGGTTGCTCGAGTCGGGGTTGCCGGTCAGCGGCAGCCTGCTCGACGTCGGTGCCGGCAGCGGTGCCATGCTGGCGGCGTTCTCGGCGGCCACCTCCGGCTGGCAGCTCTTCGGGCTGGATCTGGATGACCGCAAGGAGCCGGCGCTGAAGGCGATCCCGCGATTCGAGCGCCTGTTCACGACGCCGCCCGAGCAGGTGTCGCTGCGGTTCGACCTGGTGACGTTGATTCACTCCCTGGAGCACTTTCTCGATCCGGTGGCGATGCTCGGCTCGCTGCGGGGCTTGATCGCACGCGGCGGGCGCATGTTCGTGCAGGTCAACAATGCCGAGCGTACGCCCTTCGACCTCGTGGTCGCAGATCATCTGTGTCATTTCACGCCGCAGTCGCTCGGGTGTCTGGTGGCGCGCTCCGGGCTCGGGGTCGGCGCCGTCCGCACCGACTGGGTAAACAAGGAACTCTCGCTGCTGACCGCCGACGCGCCGCATGCCGTCAGCCCGCAATGCGAGGACGCTGCCGCTGCGACGGCGCGCGTGCGTCGCGACGTGAACTGGCTCTCGGACGTGCTGGCGCACGCGCGAGCCGCGTCCGCGCGAGCGGGCCGCGGGAGATTTGGCATGTTCGGCACCTCCGTCGCAGCCACCTGGCTGGCGAGCGGCCTGGGCGACGCGATCGATTTCTATGTGGACGAAGACCCCGCGCGCCTCGGGCGTGCGCATCTCGACCGCCCGATCGTGACGCCCGACAAGGTTGCGCCCGGTTCAACCGTGTACCTCGCCTTCATCGGCGACGTTGCGGCCCGGATCTCGAGCCGACTGGGCCATCTGCCGCTCGATTTCGCTTTGCCACCGGCCCTGGGCTGAGGCCGGACGATGTTGCTCGGCACTATCAGAACGAAGCTCGGCGCGGCACGCCGCCGCTTGCGCATGGACCCGCTAAGCCTGCGCCGCCTGTGGAATACGCTATCGCTCGTGAGGGCGGCGAAGATGCTGGGCAGCGAACGGAGATCCGTGCTGTTCGTGACGTCGTTGCTGCGGGCGCGCGAGATGAAGATGGCCGCCGGCCTCCGAAAGATCGGCTGGAAGGTCGTGCTGATCTATATCGAGACGACACCTTTCAAGCCCGGCGATCACTTCGACGAGGCGATCCAGGCGAGTTCCGAGGCCGAGGCGCACATCTACGCCCGGCTGCTCGGGCCGCGGGTATGCCATGTGTTCTCCGGCGCCGTGGACGGCATGATCTACCGGTTCTGCGCCGACAAGCCCGCGCCGGTGGTGATCGACATGAACGACGTGTTCTGCGCGTCGCTGTTCGATTACCTGCACGAGCGCTTCGAGCCGACGCGCGAGTGCCTGGAGCGCGCCGACGGCCTGTGCGCCCGTGACCTGCAGGCGAAGAGCGCCGAGCGGCTCGAGGGGTTCCGCCTGCCAGGGCACGCGGCGCTGTTCCCGGAATACAGTTCGCGCAACGGGCCGGGCGAGCCCGGTGCCGCCCCCAAGCTCGACCCGGACGAGGTCCATGTGGTGTCGGTGGGCACCTTCTGTCTCGAATCGCAGGGCTTCTACGATAGCGGCTACCTGCGCCTCGCGCAGATGCTGACCGACCAGCGCATCCACTTCCACATCTACCCGCACTGGTTCTACCGCAGGAGCAGGGGGTCGGTGTTCAACCGGAGCGTGCGCAAGGACTTTGTCGATTTCTTCCGCCTGGCCCGGCGCACGCCCTACCTGCACATCCACAAGAGCCTGAGCCTCGACGAGCTGGCCCGGGAGCTGCCGCAGTACGATTTCGGCATCATTGCAGGCGGCAGCGAGGCGCTCGGCCAGAAGCTCAAGATCCTCAAACCCGAGTACATGAGGACCTGCTTTTCCGGGCGCATTTCGGACTACCTCGATGCGCGCCTGCCGGTGCTGGTCAACCGTGAGGTGGCTTTCAACTACCGCCTGCTGAAGCGCTACGGCATCGTGGTCGATCTCGGCGGGATCGTGGCACCGGGCTTCCGCGAGCACCTGCTGGAGCTGAAGCGAGGCAGCACGCTCGCCGCCGATCTCGAGCGCGCGGCGCATGCCCTCTCGATCGAGGCGAACGTCGGCCGCCTTGCCGCGTTCTACGAAAGGGTGGTCGCGGATACCGCGGCGGACTGGGTCCGCATCGGTTACCCGTACTCGCTGCTCCGGCCCCTGCCCCTGATCGGCCAGACGGTTCGCCGCCTGGAGGAGGGTCTGCTGCGGGCGAGCCAGCGCGCATCGGCAGCGGTCATCGCGCTCGAGGGCGAGCGCAAGGAGTCGCGGCGCCGGATCGCCGAGCTGCGCGGGCTGCTGGGCAGGCAGCGTCAGCTGGTCGAACAACTGCAAGGGCGGCTGGACCAGGCCGGTCCAGCCCGTGCTGGCCCCGCGCCGGCGCCCGCCGCGGCGGCGGAAGCCCCGCAGGCTCAGGCGGCGGGGGATGCGCTGGCCGTCATCGAGCGCCCGAAGAAGCGGCGCAGCATCGTGCACGCCAAACGCAGCCTCGAGGTCGAGCGCGGGGCGCAGTGGGCGGACGAGCTCGTCGGGTTGCTGAACTGGCCGGAGATCGCCAACCGGGTCGAGCGCGACACCGGGATGCCCGAGCTGATGGAAATGGTGCGCCTCTTCGCCGCCGGCAGCGGCGCGACCAGCGACCCGTCGTCGTGCTGGCAGGTGCTCGGATTCAAGAACTTCAACCAGCTGTTGCGCGACGGCTACGCGAGTTTCAAGCGCACCGTCGGCTGCAGTTACTTCAACTTCCTGGTCCAGGGCGGCGATCCGCAGATCGCCTTCCTCGAGCGTGCTCTCGGCAAGCCCGAGCGGGAACGCTGCGCGAGGGAAGCGGCGGCGCTCAGCGACGATCCGGGCTTTGCGTGGCATGACCAGCGCACCTATCGCTATTTCGTGCTGATGCTGTGGGCCTACGCCAAGAAGGCGGACATCAAGGGGTACCTGGACAGGCTCGAGGAACCGGAAGAGGGCAAACCCCTCACAGTCCCGGCCGGCCGGCAGCGCGCGTCCCAGGACCTCGCGAACTCGGTGCTCGAATACTATTCGATGGCCGAGGGCGTGGATTTCGCAAGCTGCAGGCGGGTGCTGGAGATTGGCGGCGGCTACGGGCGGGACGCGTTCGTCGTCATGAAGCTCAACCCGCACGTCCAGTACACGCTGGTGGACATACCGCCCGCGCTCTGGATCGCGCAGCGCTACCTGTCTGCGGTATTCCCGGAGCGGGAGATATTCCACGTCCGCGACTTCCACAGCTACGCCGAGGTCGCCGGGCAGATGCAAAGCGCGTCGATCGTTTTCCTCCTGCCCCACCAGCTCGAGCTGATACCGGACCACCGCTTCAACCTGAGCCTCAACATCTCTTCCTTCGGCGAGATGCAGCAGGAGCAGATCGCAGCCTATTTCCGCACGCTCGAGCGGGTAACGAACGGCCATTTCTACATGAAGCAATGGAAGCTCTCGCAGAACGCGTTTGACAATCTGTCGCTGACCGAGGAGAACTATCCCGTCCCCCGTGCCTGGAGGACGGTCTACTCCAGGGACTGCGCGGTGCAGGCGGCGTTCTTCGAGGCCCTTTACCGGGCCGGGTGACCCCTTGGGCAACTACTGCGCGATCTACGACTTCGACCTGATGCCCTACGCGCTCGGGGACGTGCTGACCTGGAACGTGCAAACGACGATCCGCTGCGAGGAAGCCGAACGGGATGCGGTCGACGTCCACATCTGCCTCGACCAGCGCCACCCGGCGAGCATCTACCAGTCCGACATGATCCGGGCCGACAACTGCTGGATGTTTTTCAACGAGCTGTTCGGCGCCTTCGGCACCCACCCGCGGCTCGGCGATATCGTCATCCACCGCCGCCGCGAAGACGCTCTGCAGCGGCTCAGAACGGAGGCGACGGCGGACCCGGTGAACGCCGAGGCGCTCGCCGACTACGAGCACGCGCTCGCCAAGCGCCACGACAGCGACGAACTGGTCGCCTATTTCACCAAGTACATCTACTACCACAAGGGCATCAACGCTTTCGCCGCCAGGCACGGCCGCATCCCCCTGCTGCAGCCCAGCCTGGGCTGCGAGCCGGACGTTGCGGGTCTGCTGGCCAACCACTTCTCGGACAAGCGCAGCGTCCTCATTCACGTACGGCAGCGGCGCCTGGACGCCGGCTATGGCGGCTCGCATACGCTTGCGCGCGACTCCGATTTCCTCGAGTGGTACGAGTTCCTGCGCGAGGCCGGGCGGCGTCATCCCGACGTGCAGTTCGTGGCGCTCGGACGGCTGCAGGAGAAGCCGCTCGAACTGCTGCGCCTGCCCAACGTGACGAGCTTGCGCACATTCGGCCTGGGGCTGGGACACGAGCTCACGCTCATGCTCCGCTGCGACCTGTTCATGGGCACGTCCAGCGGTTTTGCCGCCATGGCGAACTTCTCGGAAACGCCCTACTTCATCACCAAGATGAGCCGGGAGTCCTGCAACGCTTACCAGATCGACTTCGGTTCCGAGCGGCTGCCTTTCGCGACGGAACGTCAGCGCCTGGTCTACGAGCCCGAGACCAAGGACCTGCTCCTGCACCTGCTCGAGCAGGGCCTCGCGGGCGTTCCGCCACGAGGACCGGGCCGCAACCCCAAGCTGGATCCGGCCATCGACGTGCGCAGCTGGGAGTGGGAGCGGGCGCAATGGCGGCATCCGGGCGCAACGACCGAGCGCTTTTTCCTTGAGCCGCCCTACCGCGACAAGGAGACAGCGTTTCTCCTGTGGCCCAAGCTCAAGGCAGCGAGAGTGGCGTTCCGCAAAGGCTGGAGAATGACCCCGGTCCTCGCCGAGCTCAGGCGCATGGAGACGAGCTTCCCCGGCGTGTGCGTGCGCTTTCCCGAGTTCCTGCGCCTCCAGGGCATGCTTGCCGCCCGGTGCAACGAGTGGACCCTCGCGAGGGCCTGCGAAGCGAAGCTCGACCTGCTCGCGCGCAGCGACCGGGCGCAGGCGCGCGCCGCGCGCCTCATCCGCCGCTACCTGGTATGGGGAATGCCGCTGAAGGCTCGCATTCGCTACATCTGGCGAAACCGCCGCAGAATCCCGGCGAAGCTCAGGCAGCTGAAGCGCCGCTACCTTGCCCGCATCCCGGGGTTCGCATGACGCGCGTCGTCTACACCAGTGCACCGCAGCTTCCGCTCGCGCGGATGCTCCTCCCGCACCGCATCGTGCGCGACCTGCTGCGCCACCGTGAGCTGATCGTCGCCTACACCAAGCGCGAGTTCCAGACCGCGCACCGCGGGACCTACCTCGGCCTCGCCTGGTCGGTACTCTCCCCGCTGATCATGCTCGCGCTCTTCACCTTCGTGTTCGGCGGCATCTTCGGCGGCAAGTTCAACGCGAAGATTCCGGAGACGCCGGCGGAGTTCGCGCTCGCCCTGTTCGTGGGGCTGGGCTTCTTCAACGTTTTCGCGCAGAGCATGGGCGCCGCCTCCGGTCTGGTGATTGGCAACGCCACCTTCGTCAAGTCCCTCGCCTTCCCGCTCGAGATCCTGCCCGTCGCCTCGGTCCTGAACACGCTCCTGAACCTGGCGATCGCGCTGGCGATCTGCCTGTCGGCACAGCTCGTCCTGCACGGCTTCCTGCACTGGACCACGATCTGGCTCCCGGTCCACGTGATCTGCATCGTCCTGCTCGGCCTCGGCATCTCCTGGTTCCTGGCGAGCCTCTCGGTGTTCATTCGCGACGTCCCGGCCATCGTCGGGCCGATCAACGTGGTGCTGATGTTCGTGAGCGGCGTTTTCTTTCCGCTTAGCGTGATGTCGCCCCGCACGCGCTGGCTGGCGGAGCTCAATCCGCTCGCCATCATCATCGACCAGGCGCGCGGCTGCCTGCTCTACGGCGAGCCGCCCGCGCTCGGCAAGCTCGCCTATGTCATCGTGTTCGGGCTGGTTTTCGCCGTCGCGGGCTACGCGTTCTTCATGAAGGCCAAGCCCGCGTTCGCCGACGTGATCTGACCATGGCCGACGAACCCGCCGGCGGCCCGGCCGGTTCGCCGGCCGACCCCGATATCGCCGTGCGCGTTCGCGGCGTGACCAAGACCTACGGCATCTGGTCCTCGCCGAAGGCGCGCCTCGCGCACCCGCTGATGAACGTGGCCGCGCAGGTCCTCCCCTTCTCGCGCCTCGCCCGCAGCCTGGAGCACCGCACGCGGCACATGTACCGGGACTTCCACGCGCTACAGGAAGTTTCGCTGGATATCCGCAAAGGCGAAAGCTGGGGCTTCATCGGCGTCAACGGCAGCGGCAAGTCCACGCTGCTCAAGATCATCTCGGGCAACCTGCGGCCCTCGAGCGGGTGGGTCGAGGTGGACGGCAAGGTCGCGATCCTCGACTACGGCGCCGGCTTCAACGGCGAGTTTACGGGGCGCGAGAACGTCTACCTCAAGGCCTCCATCATGGGGCTCACCCACAGGCAGATCGACGAGCGTTTCGATTCGATCGCTGCGTTCGCCGACATCGGCGATTTCATCGAGCAGCCGGTCAAGACCTATTCGAGCGGCATGAGCGCGCGCCTGGGCTTTGCCATCATGGCGCACGTCGATGCCGACATCATGATCACCGACGAGGCGCTGGCGGTAGGCGACGCGTTCTTCGTCCAGAAGTGCATGACGCACATCCGCGCCTTCCTGAAGAAGGGCACGTTCCTGTTCGTGTCGCACTCCGTCAACGACGTCGTATCGCTGTGCCAGAAGGCGGTATGGCTCGAGCACGGCCGGATGCGCGCAATCGGCTCCGCGAAGGAGGTCACCGACGCCTACATGTCGTCGGTCGCACTCAGGCAGTCGCAGGAGTACCTCGCCGACGCCACCGACGGCGCGATGACCGACACGCAGCCGCAGACGGCGCTTCCCGGGATGCTGGCGTTCGCCGGCGAGTCCATGCTGCGCCAGCCCTCGCTTGCGCGGCTGACCCACTCGCGCCCCCCGCGCGTCGTCAGGGACCCGCGCCTGGAATACCTCAACCGCAGCCCCTTGCGCAACGACATCGAGATCCCGGCGTTCGAGGTGGATGCCACGGGCTACGGCGTGGGCGGCGCACGCATCGAAGATGTCACGTTCGCCGACGATACCGGCGCGGTACTGACGTGGGTCATAGGCGGCGAGATCGTGCACCTGAAGATTGACGTGCGCGCCGAGCGCGAGCTGCAGTCACCGATCGTCGGATTCCAGGTCAAGGACCGCCTCGGCCAGACGCTGTTCGCAGACAACACTTTTCTGATCACCCGCGAGCGTCCATTCACCGTGCTGGCGGGCGAGATCTACCAAGCCGAGTTCGAGTTCCAGATGCCGCTGCTGCCGGTAGGCGATTACGTGATCCGCGTTGCCACCGCGATTGGCGTGGAGCACGAGAACGCGATGCTGCATTGCCTGGACAACGCGCTCATGTTTCGGTCCACGACCTCGGGCGCGCGGCACGGCCTGGTCGGCGTGCCGATGCTGTGCATCGGCGTCAAAGTCCTTGCGGGTTGAGGGCGCAGCCGGTCATCGGTCGGCCGGCCGCACGGACGCCGGCCGCATCCGCCTAGCGCAGACGCATTGCCCTGAGGATGGTGGGGCGCAGGTCGGCTGCGGCCCATCCGGCCGCCAGCACCGCGCTTGCCATAGCGGCAGCAATGCCGATCAATGCCACAACCGAACCTTCCCCTGGGACCAGGAGCCGCCATGCGCCGGCGGCGGCAAACGCGGCAGCGAGCGGTGCACCCAAGTCGCGCCGGAACCAGGATCCGAGCTCGCCCGGCAGGAGGCGCTTGTGCATCAGCCGCAGCATCACGGCGACGTAGCCGACGTTCAACGCCAGCCAGACGCCGGCGGCGCCGAGCCCGCCGTAGCGCGCGGCCATGACGTAGACGAGGGGTGCGAAGAGCGCCACCGCGACGGCGTTGAAGACGAGCACGAGCCGCGTCCAGCCGTGCGCGAACTGCAGCGCTGCCGGCAGGCCCATCATGCCATTGAGGGCGTTGCCGAGCGTGAGCACGGCGAGGATCGCGCTGCAGTGGGCGACGATCGCGGCGTCGCGGGTCCACAGCTGCAGCAGCTCGGCGGGGTAGAGGGCGAGGATCGCCGCGGCCGGCAGTACCGCCACCGCCATCACCTGGCAGCCCTTGTGGTAGACCTGCGCCAACTCCTCGCGGCGTCCGCTCGCGACGAGCTGCGAGAAACGCGGGAAGTACGCGGTGGTCACCGGGACGATGAGGTAGAAGAGCCCGCCCGCCACGCGCGCGGCGACGCTGTAGTAGCCGAACGCCTCGAGCGGCAGCGCCTTGCTGAGGATGATCTTGTCGACCTGGGTGAGGAGGATCGACGTCATCGACACGCCGGTCATCCCGGCGGCGAAGCGCCACTGGCCGCCGAGGAGCCGCGGCGCGAACCTCGCCGGCCCGGGCGCGGCGGGGAGCGCGCGCCAGAGGAGCCACGCCACCAGCAGCGCCTCGGCGAGCCCGATCGCGGCGTACCAGGCGAGCAGCGCCGTCACGCTGGGCGCGATCTGCCAGAGGATCAGCACGCCGCCGACGTTGACCACGGTGGCGACCGCCGCCGAGGCGACATTCGCCACGACCTGGCTCTGCAACCCCATGAGGCCGGAGTAGTAGAGCGAGCGCGGCCACTGGCAGGCGAGCGCGATCCCCATGAGGACGAGCGCGTCGACCAGGGTCCGGCGCGGGAGCTGCGAGGCCTGCAGCCAGTGATCGGCGATCGGCGCGGCGAGCAGCGCGACGCAGGCGCCGATCGCGATCCCGATCGTCCAGTAGGCCGCCTCGATCGTGCGCACGAGGTCGCGCATCGGCTGCGTCCGCCCGTCCTGCACCGAGGCGCGGGCGAGCTCGCGGTTGAGCACGTTGCCGAGCCCGAGGTCGAAGAGCGAGAAAATGGCGGCGAGCGACTGGAAGACACCGAGCAACCCGTAAGCTTCGATGCCGACGAAGTGGATCTGGATCGGGACGATCGCGAGCGAAAGCCCCGCGGCCCAGATCCTGCCGGCGCTGTTGGCGAAGACGTTGCGCCGGACTAGCGACATGAACGAATGCTCCGTTTCCGCGGCTGCGCAGGGGACCCCATGTCGCCACTCCTATAATACGATCAGGCGGCCGGGCACGGATGCCCGTCGCCGGCCCTCGGCCCTCTCGGATCGATCGATGACGGACACCCCCTCGCCGGCCCGCGAACCGAGCATCGCGGTGATCGTGCCGAATTACAACGACGCCCGGCACCTTCTGCGGTGCCTGCGCTCGGTGCTCGATCAAGCGGTCGGTCCGGACGAGCTCATCGTGGTGGACGACAAGTCCACAGACGACAGCGTGGCGGCGATCCGCTCGCTGATCGCGGGCCATGCGCACGCGCGGCTCGTGGAGAATCCGGTCAATCTCGGCGTCTACGGCGCGGTTGACGAAGGTCTCAAGCGATCGCGCAGCGAATACGCGCTGTTCCTTGCCTCCAACGACTTCGTGCTACCGGGAGTCTTCGCGCGCGCCAAGGCCTGCCTTGCGCGCGCGCCCGGAGCCGGCGTCTGGTCGGCGCTCGCCTGGATCGTCGACGAGCAGGACCAGCCGCTGCGGCTGCATCCTTCGCCGGTAGTGGCCTTGCATGACACGCATATTCCGGCGCGCCGCTGCATTGAGCTCGCGCACAGACTGGGCAACTGGTTCACGGGCACGACGCTCATCTACCGGCGCGATGCGCTGGAAGAGGCTGGACGGTTCGATCCCGTCTACATGGGCATGGCGGACCTGTTCACGGCCCTTATCGTCGCGAGTCGGCACGGCGCTGCGTATACCCCCGAGCCGTACGCGGCAATCCGCAAGCATGCGAACAGCTATTTGACCAGGACGCTGAGCAATCCGGCGGGGCTGGAGGACATCCTCGAGCGCATGTGCGCGCACGGGCAGCGCACGGTGCCGGCCCTGTTTACGGCCGAGTTCGTCGGGCGGACAGTGCGGCGGTTTCTTTCAGCTTCCGTGCGCACCACTGGGGGGGCCACGATCGCCGCGATTGCCGACTGTTCCCAGGGCCGGACGGCCCGCGCGCTTCACGCCGTCGAGCAACTGCTTCCGGCGACCTGGCGCCTCCCGCGCGTGGTGCTCGGCTTTCTGATCCTGCGCCCCTTCGACCTGCTGCCCACGGCCTGGTACCGGGCGCTGGGTTGGACCTGGGTCCGGTCGCGCGCGCGTTGGCCCGGCTAGCGCGGCAGGCTCGCGGCATGGTGTGGCATCGACGTGAAGCGGCGACGCTTGGGACCGGAAAGCAGTCATGAGCTTGAAGGAGACCGCTCATCGGCTCCGTTACGCCTTATCGATTGTCGAGCCCGGCGCGCTCGCACTCCGCACCTTCAGCTGTCCCCTCTGCGGGTCGAGAGTACTGGTGCGCCTGACGCGGGACGCGATCGGCGTTCGCTGCCTGCGCTGCGGTGCCAGCGCGATCACGCTCTCCTTGGCGCAGGTCCTCAAATCGGCGCGGCCCGGATTCCGGGGCGACCGCGTCTACGAGCTTTCGTCCCGGGGGCCGCTATTCGAGTTCCTCAGGCGCGAGGTGGCCGACCTGACGTTCTCGGAATACTTCGAAGACGTACTTCCCGGGAGCAGCCGTGGCGGCGTTCAGTGCCAGGACATCCAGCGCCTCACGTTTTCAGACGCTTCATTCGACCTGGTCACTTCGACGGAAGTCTTCGAACACGTGCCCGACGATCGCCAGGGCTTCGCCGAGGTCCGGCGCGTGCTGCGGCCGGGCGGCGCGTTCGTTTTCACCGTGCCGCTTGCGGATGCCGAGCGCACCGTCGAGCGCGCAGTACTCGAACGCGGCGTGGTACGCCATCTCCTGCCTGCGACGTATCACGACGATCGGATACGCGGGCGTGGAACGGTGCTCGTCTACCGGGAGTACGGCCGGGACATCGCCGACCGGCTTCACGAGGCCGGCTTCGGATCCGCGGTCATCGACCGGCGTTTCGAACGGGCCTTCCTTGGTGCCGGCACGGGCGTGGTCGTGGCGGGGGCCTGACGGCTGCACCAGCGACGACCCGGCAGGCGTCGGCGAACTGACGCGCGATCAGGCGCGCCCGACGGCGGAAGACGATCCTGAGCGTCAGGATGCCGGCGAGCAGCAGCGCATACGGGCCCGGCTCGGGGATCGGTGCGGCGTCGAGAGTCAGGTGGGTGAGCACGAAGTTGCCGTTGGTCGGCTGACGCCCGGGACCATTGAACGGCAGGCTCGCGTCTTGCAGCATCTCCAGGCGAATGCCGGTGATGCCGTTCAGCGTCGTGCTGGTGGTCACCGTGTACAAGTCGATGTCCGGCGTCGGTTCGCCGGCGAACGTGTCGCGCGGGTCGGCGGTGACCGACAGTCGGAAGCGGCCGAGAAGATGCTGAGGGGATAGCGTGGGCATGTCCGTTGAGGACCTGCATCAACGTGAACGTGAGGGTCCCGCCGGCCGCGAAGAGATCGGTGGTGGTCTCGAACACCGCGGTCTCGTCGACGACGTTCGGGTGAATCGCCCAGCGTGTCGTGACCGAGCTGCCCTGGATCGCGGCCGAGACGCTGAAGCCGTCCTGCCAGAAAGTCGCGGTCGGATTCTGCAGAACGACCGGCTGCGCTCGGGCGCCTGCTGCCAACACGCACAGCGCGGCCGCTGCCAGCGACCTCCCGCCCATCGAGAACATGCCCGCCATCCGAGTTGTCGCTCGCCGAGACGCTACAGTACGCCGCTGCGTCAGGCAAGCCTTGGCGGGGGTGTTCCGGATCAGGCTCGCCGATAGACGTCCTCGAACCGGACGATATCGTCCTCGCCGAGATAGCCGCCCGACTGCACCTCGATGAGATGCAGCGGCACCTTGCCGGGGTTCTCCAGCCGGTGCTTGGTGCCGATCGGAATGTAGGTCGACTCGTTCTCCGCGACTAGCTTGACCTCGTCGCCGCGGGTAACTTTGGCGGTACCCGAGACGACCACCCAGTGCTCGGCGCGATGATGGTGCATCTGGAGGCTCAGCGCGGCACCGGGCTTCACCATCAGCCGCTTCACCTGGAAGCGCTCGCCGGCGTCGATCGACTCGTAGTAGCCCCACGGGCGGTAGACGCGCCGGTGCGAGACGTGCTCGGTGCGCTTCGCCGCGTCGAGCCTGCCGACGATGTCCTTCACCTTCTGCGCTTCCTCCTTCGAGGCGACGAGCACGGCATCGCTCGTCTCGACCACCACCGCGTCGCTCAGGCCCAGCACCGAGACCATCCGGTCCTCGGCGCGGACGTAGCAGTTCTCCGCCGCCTGCACGTGGACGTCGCCGCGCAGCACGTTGCCGGCCGCGTCCTTCTCTCCGACCTCCCACAGCGTCGCCCACGAGCCGACGTCGCTCCAGCCGATGTCGATCGACACGACTGCCGCCCGGTCGGTCTTCTCCATCACCGCGTAGTCGATCGAGTCGGCCGGGCACGCGGCGAACGCGGCCTGGTCGAGGCGCACGAAGTCGAGGTCGGTCGCCGCCTTCTCCCACGCCGTGCGGCATGCCGTGAGCATGGCCGGCGCATGGCGCTCGAGCTCCTCCAGGTAGCGCCGCGCGCCGAGCACGAACATGCCGCTGTTCCAGGCGAACGTGCCGCGCTCGAGGAACTTCCGCGCCGTCGACGCGTTGGGCTTCTCTACGAACCGCGCGACGTGGAACACGTTCTCGTGGCCCTCGACCGGTTCGCCGCCCTCGATGTAGCCGTAGCCGGTCGCCGGATGATCCGGCCGGATGCCGAACGTCACCAGGAACCCCTCGCGCGCGACCGCCGCCGCCTTGCCGATCGCGAGATGGAAGGTCTCCACGTCGCGGATGAGGTGATCTGCCGGCAGCACAAGCATCAACGCGTCGGGATCCGCGCGCTCGAGCGCGAGCGCGGCGACCGCGACGGCCGGCGCGGTGTTGCGTCCGAGCGGCTCGAGGATCTGTGCCCGCGGCGGCGCGCCGATCGCGCGGAGCTGCTCGGCGACCAGGAAGCGGTGCTCGTTGTTGCTCACGACGGTCGGCGCCTCGCCGCCGGCGAGGCCGCGCAGGCGCTCGACCGTCTCCTGCAGCATCGTGCGCTCGGTGACGAGCGGGAGGAATTGCTTCGGCAGCAGCTGACGGGACATCGGCCAGAGGCGGCTGCCGGCGCCGCCGCAGAGGACGACCGGGTGCAGGTTCGACGACACCACTGCATTCTAACCGCAGGAGATTGCGGTTCCCCGCGGTTCGGGCGGGCGCGTCTTGCGCGCTTCTGCCGTTCGGCATACCTTCACATCCTGGCTGGAACAGAGCTACCGAGATGGGCGAAACCGCAACCCGGGAGCAGCTGATCGCGCAGTGGACCGAGCTCGTCAACGATCCGAGCTTGCACGACCTGCCGTACAAGATCGAGCTCACCGCGGAGGGGAAGATCCAGATGAGCCCGGCGAATAATTGGCACGGGATGGCCCAGGCTCAGCTCGCGTACGTCCTGAGGAGGGATTTGCCGGACGGGCGTGTGATCACCGAGTGCTCGATCCTCACCTCCATCGGCGTGCGTGTCCCCGACGTCGCGTTGGCGTCGAACGAGTTCCTGCGCGTGCAGGGCGACAGTACACCGTTCGCCCGCGCCCCCGAAATCTGCGTCGAGATCGTTTCGCGTTCGAACCGCCAAGCGGAAGTCGACGAGAAGATTGCGGCCTACCTCGCGGCCGGCGCGAGGGAAGTGTGGATCGTGAGCACCGCCGGCCACACCGCGTACCACGGCCCGGACGGCAAGCGCGAGCGGAGCGAGTTCCCGGTGACGGTCGAGCTGCCGCCTCCGCCCAAGCGGCGCTAGAGCGCGCCAGCGCACCGATACGGGCGCGGCCGGGTGCCGTCCTTCAGGCCCGCCCACATCCTCGTCACCGGCGCGACCGGCTTCGTCGGCCGTGCCCTGCTCGCCCGGCTGCTCGCCGACCAACGGCGCGTGCGCGCCGCCGTCCGGAAGCCCCAGGCTACGCTTCCGTCAGACGTGCACCAGGTCCCCGTCGACGACATCGGCCCCGACACCGACTGGCGCGCTGCACTCGCCGGCATCGACGGAGTCGTCCACCTCGCTGCGCGAGCGCACGTGATGCGCGAATCGTGCGCCGATGCCCATGCCCTGTACCGCGCGGTGAACACGCTCGGCACGCTCCGGCTCGCCGAAGCGGCGGCCGCGGCCAGCGTCCGGCGCTTCGTGTTCCTCAGCTCGGCGCGGGTGCACGGCGAGCGCTCGACCGGCACACCGTTCACCGAGGCGGGCGCGCTCGCGGCCAGCGATCCCTACGGCCGTTCGAAGGCGGAGGCCGAGCGCGGCCTCGCGGCGCTTGCAGCCACCGGCGGTCTCGAGCCGGTCGTGCTGCGTCCGCCGCTCGTCTACGGCCCCGGCGCGCGTGGCAATTTCGCGCGGCTCGTGCGGTTCGTCGCACGCGGCGTGCCCCTGCCGCTCGGCGCGGTCCACAACCGCCGCAGTCTGGTCTTCGTCGGTAACCTCGTCGATGCGATCGTGCGGTGCCTCGAGCACCCTGCGGCCGCGCGCGAGACCTTCATGGTGAGCGACGGGGAGGATGTGTCGACGCCGGAACTGGTGCGACGGATCGCGCGTGCGCTCGGGAAGCCCGCGCGGCTGGTTCCGGTGCCGCCGGCGCTCCTGCGCCTCGGCGGCCGCCTCGTCGGCCGCTCCGACGACATCCCGCGCCTGCTCGACGATCTCGTCGTCGACCCCTCGAAGATCCGCGCATTGCTGGGTTGGTCGCCGGCCTTTACGCTGGACGAGGGCCTGCGCGAGACTGCAGCCTGGTGCCGGACCACTGCGGATCGCACATAGGTGTAGTTCAAGCGCTGATGTGGATGCTTTGACGTTTTGACGTCATAGCGCTACTATCGTCGCATGGATGCCCGGAAACGCGCTACCGTCTACCTGGACCCGGATCTCCATCGCGCCCTGCGACTGAAGGCGGCCGCGACCGACCGGTCCATCTCGGAGATCGTGAACGAGGCCGTACGTCGCAGCCTCGCGGAGGACGCGATCGATCTCGCGGCCATCGAGAACCGCGTCGCAGAGCCGGAGGCCGATTTCGCCGTGGTCGTCAAGGGCATG
>Ga0187892_10000924_pt1 | contig 72821 bp, 76 predicted proteins | sample MA1701073metaG_FD_139345 | JGI IMG/M metagenome (GOLD analysis project Ga0187892, IMG submission 139345) | Bio-ooze microbial communities from a basaltic lava cave in the Kipuka Kanohina Cave System on the Island of Hawaii, USA - MA170107-3 metaG ...
AAAAACAGGCAGATCAATTGCGCGAGAAGCTGTAAAACTAATTTGCTGACGATTCCTAAGCTCGTGCTCGCGAATGCAGGCCCGATAGTAGTCCTCGTAACCAGAGGCTCGAAGGACGACCTGGACCGACGCCGGTGAGATCATGCCTGCGGTACGAAGCCGCGCGAGCGCTTGGAAGAAGGCCGTCGGATCCCGGTCGGGTGTCGGGTACAAGATTCCACTGTGGAGGAGTATCGTCGGTGCATCCGGGGGTCGCTCGAGCCTAGAGCGTGCCTCGGCCGCCCGAAAGCTCTCTTCATCGTAGCCATTCGGTACTAACGTCCAGCGCAGTGTGGGGATCTCTGGATATCGCTCAGCGCAGATTCTAAGTGCGCCGGGAGCGACGAACACACAGCGAGCGGCGCGGAAAACCGTTTCGCGCTCGATCCAAGAGCGCGCACGCCAGATGTTGGGATCTGCGGGATAACGCTCGCCGGTCCGCGGGATGACTTCGATCATCGGATCGCGAAAGTCCGCGATCCATGGAATTCCCGTCAGTCGGTGCAGAAGGAGGCCAATGAGATGCGCCGTCGCGATCGGATATGTCGACCACAATAGCGTCGGTCGATAGCGCCGGATCAACCCAATCCCCGCAGGTATCGCGCCTAAGACCCAACTAATCCAGCGATCGGGCAGAGCGAGCCATCGAAGGTAGCGGCCTCGAATGGCAAGATGCCGGGCGCTATCAAGCGCGAACGCCCGCGTCACTGGGACACCATCGGGGACCCGATCGAGGAGGTCCTTTCCGACGCTCGGATAGGCGCGGGGGTTCGCACTTAGAATTATCGGGTTCCAACCGTGGTCGGGAAGGTAGCGCGAGAAGGCGAGGGTGCGCTGCAAACCGCTGCTCCCTCGGTATGGGGGGTAATGGTAAGCCACCATCAGTAAGCGCCGGCCTATCGATGCGGTGTCATCTCTTGATGATGTTGCCGATCGCTGCACGAGAGACGGGGTCTGTAGACTCAATTTTTCCCGGCTTAGGGGCCAGCTTCTAACCAGCTGAGCATAGATATCGAACAACGCGGGGACCTCGGGTGGCGCTCGACGATCGGATCGGTTGCATGAGACAAGGGGTCATTAAGGAGGCTACCCAATTACGTACAGTATAGGTAAGATTTCGCGTGCCGTGGGAAGACGACTGAAACACGTCGCGTGGAAATCCTGTGACAAGAGACGTTTCCGCTTGACAGCGGTGGCTCGGCGCCCCCAAGCAAGCCTACCTCCCCTTCTTCCGTTACGGAATATGCGCCCCTCGATTTATGTCGGCAACGATGGAAAACTCCATGGTCAGTTTTGGAACGAATGATGAATTGCGGCATCATGTGCTTTTGACTGGGGATGGAACGGGCCAAAGCCTGTACCTGGACAGCAATCTTGTGGGTTTAGAACCTAAACAATACCAGACGCCTTGTCCGCCATCTCGCTGCCGGGTGAAACGAGAGCGCTTCCCTCGTTCCACTGCTTCAAGAGCCGCCTTAGCGACTTAAGCACGGGATATCTGTACAGGTTAAGATGGAAGATACTTCGAACAGAGTCTGTCCATTTCGCATGCCAGTTTCGAACTCGACCGTAGAATTCAACTCGATGAATCTGTTGCTCTGAGAAGATCTGTTTGACTATTTCGATCTGCATCAGAAACCCTGGCGAGTACTCCTTGAACTTTTCATCGTATGCAGTCTTTAGGAAGACCATCATTCCGTTCCGACACAGTGCCAACTGGCTAGCGGCCACCTCGCCATTGAACCTCAGCTGATAGGCCACAGCTTCTCCCCGCGCAGCGAAACCATGCAAAACTTTGGCGTAAAATTTCCCCTGGTCATTCTCGGCATTGATATTTGTCCCCTCCTTTCCTTTCCAGCCCATACTTTCAAGGAAACCATGTTATCTCACCCATTCCTCAATCTTCGATTCATTTCGTTCCGAATGCAGTTCCCATGTGACCCCATTTTTCTTCAACCGGCGGCACCGCTTGTTCAAGTTGTGAGTAGACTCGATCCCATCTCCGAACTTCATCAGGTAGTCTTGGAACGTACCCTTCAACTGCAGTTGCGCCGTCTCGATGTACTTAATTGTCTCAATTCTGTTGGTTTCGGAAATTCCAGCAAGTGGTGAGAACTCTGGATCTTGTTGCAGGACCGAAACACCAAGTGGCAAACCGGGTAGGCTTTGGAGGAGTCCATCCAGATACGCCAAAGGAGGAGAGGTTGAAGGCAGGAGTATTAGACCGAGAGGGGATTGGGAGGGCTGAAAGGTGTGCCAAAATCCTTTGGCACCTCTTTCGATCAATACCAATCCAGGCTTGTTAGAGTCCCTTGCAACGGCGAGCAGCGTTCTTGAGGAAGCAAAGGAGTCTATCAAAGCAGAAACGAAACTGGAGTCCAGCAAGATGTGATCATGGAGGCTCCTGTTGATCCGCTCCCATTCTTGAGAAAACTGAGCAAAGCTCTCTCTGGCGGGATAAACCTCCCACTTCGTGTAATTTCCCCATACAAGGGAGTTGAGTGTTTGACGACCCATTCGCATACACCTCGTGCCTCGTTTATGAAGGTCCCGGCAAACCTCCAAACCAAATCTAACGCAGGTAAAACACTACCTCAGTTCGGCGAAACCTCCTTCCGCAGCTTTCCTATCGCAGGCACAACGTTATTTGGCCATTTCTAATCAGCTGAGCATAAATATCGACCAACGCGGGGACCTCCGGTGGCGCTCGACGATCGGATCGGTTGTGGGATACAAGGGGTCAAAGGAGGCTACCCGATTAGCTACAGTATACTTAAGATTTGGCGTCCCGTGAGAAGATGACTGAAACGCGTCGCGTAGAATCACGTGACAAGGAGTGTACGCACCACTCTTTGTTCCCCTCAATGGGCCTGCAGCCATAGCCCCAGTAACCGCAATTCGTTGCTGCCCACATAGGAGATCTTTCTGGCATAGAATCTGCCCATTGAGTATTCGATGGCGCAGGCCTGAGCTGCCGATTATGACCAAAGGACTCAATGCCAGGACCCCCGTATGCTAGATATATCAAAAAAAATCAACTATAACCATGATGGCCGTCTGAGCCTGCCGGCGTGGATCCATACGACACAAACGTGTTCTCCGACATTTTCCTGGTCCTACGAGAGTATAAATCCGAGTTTCCCGAGATCTTTATGGATGGAATGGGTGAGCCGCTCGCACGTGCTTTTACGGTGCTTGAGGACAACACTCTGCTACGGCCTTACGATCGCCGCTACGATCATCCGAAGATGTCTACCAACTACTAACGCCGCTTCCGCGACGACCTGATCACTTTCGGCCGCGCCGCTTTCTACGGGATGCTATTCGATTTCGACTTCGCAACCAAGGTCCAGGCACTCGTTGCGCGTTACTACAGCGACCAGTATGCGGCGCACTTGGGACGGGAGATCTGGAACGGTATCTCGGAACCGCAAAGGATCGCCCTGCTGGCGATGCTGCGCGACGTTCACGTCACGCATATCGGGCGTGTTTCCTATAATTTATACGTGCTACCGGAATTGAATTGTACGCCGTTTTCGTTTGTGTGCAGCAAAGCACGTGAGCACACTTCGGAGCTGCTCGAGGCGCGGCAAATCTGGCGACCAGACAACTATCAAGATCTGTGGGCGGCGGCGGGTTTCAAACTACGAGTTCTTAGCGAAGTCTGGGAGGCTGTGACCGGAACGCCGTTTCAGTTCTTCCCAGCGTCCAAGACCGTTGACGACTCGATCCTCATGATCGCCAGGCAAGGTTGACCGTGAAGCGCGCTTTGTTCTCGGGTTGCTATCACGCCATCCATTGAGACGAGCGATCGAATCTCGGCATGAGTCTCACCGGCATAGCCTTCCTCATTGCCTTCGCTGCTGGCTGTGTCCTAGCGCTAGGCCGTCATCCCATATACGGTCTCGTAACCTACATGGGGGTTTTCTATCTTCCTCCCTACTTACGCTGGTGGGGAGAGGCACTGCCCAATCTGCGCTGGTCCCTGCTAGCCGCCGTCGTGACCCTGGCAGCGGTTCAAATCCACCGAACCAAGCTCTTGTCTCACGGCAAGCTTTTTAGTCACTCGGTCGTTAAATGGTTGCTCGTTCTCGTTGTGTGAATGCTGATACAGCTATCCTGGGCGATAAATTTCGACGAGCAGCTCGATCTTCTGACCTACTACGTCAAGTTCCTAGTGGTTATCTATTTCATTTACCGCATTATCGATTCTGAAGAGAAGCTGCTCATATTCCTTCGAGCTCATGTCGTCGGATGCTTTGTTCTCGGTTGGACCGCGTATACACAGTATGAAGGCGGCAGATTTGAGGATTTCGGTGGGGCGGGCGGCGGCGACGCTAACTCCTTCGGCCTACAACTCGTTACCGGGATCTTCGCTGCCTCGGCCCTATTTCTCGCGGGGAAGAAATGGGACAAGCTCGCGGTGTTTCTATCGGTGCCCTTCATCGTAAACGGCGTTGTCACGACGATCAGCCGCAGCGCTTTTCTCGCTGTCAGCACCGGCGGGCTGATCTACAATTATTTCACCCCGAAACCCTACCGCCGTCGGGTATTCGTGCTGTCGCTGCTCGCCATAGCACTGTTCCTGATACTGACCAATCCCATCTACTGGGCACGCATGGATTCGCTTAAGCGCGCCGGCGAAGACGTGGAAGGGGTCGATACTGGTTCCGGGCGGCTTGTACTCATCGAGAAGCAGTGGGATATGTTCAAAGCCAAGCCCTTGGGACACGGCCATCGGGGCACTGCGTATCTCAGTCCCGCTTACCTGGCCGACCAGTACCTGACAGGATCGGCAGGCAGCCGAGGCAGGTCGTCACATAATACTTTCATGACCATGCTGGTCGAGCATGGTCTCATCGGCGCGGCAGTTTATGTCGCGATCGTCTTATGGATGATCAAGAGTCTCCGCGCGTTGTGGCGCCGAGTACGCGGAACTGATGGGTTTTTCGCCGTGTTGGTCCCGACGGTCGCTGCTATTCTCGGCTGCGTGACCATCAGTGATATGTTCGTCGACTACGTCAAGCTAGAGGTCAGACTCTGGTTCATCGCGATCTTGATGGTGATGGTCGACCTCTCTAGAAAGAGCACGTTCGAAATGTTGTCTTCGTGTGACAAACCGGCACTCGCATCGCGTCGACCGAGGTCAGACGCGCGGCGTCAATCGATGCGCCGGCCTGTTGCAGTGGGTCGGGGGCGTACTCGTTGAGCAGATATAGCGGGCGGTTCCGTTAAACATCCGACCGACATATTCGCCGAGCACGCCGATCGAGATCAGTTGCACGGCGCCGAGAAACAAGATCACTCAACGTAGAATAGCCACGTACAGGGTAAAGTTGCTGTTGGATGGAGAACTACGACGCGCGGGAGGCGCCGTGAACCGACAAGGGGTCGAGCGCGACTTTTCGCTGCAGCTGATGGTGGAGCAATATGAGCGCTTCCATCGTTCCGAGGTTCAACGAAGGTCTCTTTGAAAGCCCAAGCTCTCAACCACAAATCGCAAATCGGAATCAGGCACCGGAACGGACACTCGAGCCCCGGCGACTGTAGTCTCGCTTTTCATATCACTAAGTATCCGCCGGATAATTGTCGCATAGATATGACGCGCGTCCGATCTCGTCTCGACTGAAAAATCAAACAGCCGGACGCTGGGCTTATCAGCACCGGCTGGTGAGCCGCCAGCGGATCTGATCGGATGGTCCCGATCCACCGCGCTCCAGCCGATACCCACAATGCCCCGCGGCCCAGAAAGCGAATAGCATCGATCACCGGATTCCATGCGCGCGAGAGCTTGACGCAGAAATGCTTGTCGACCTTGCCGCATCACCTGAGGTCCGAATCGCAGAAGATCCGGGAGTGCATTCACGCGCACCTCGATTGTTTCGGCCAGATCGTGCGATGAACCGAGCATCGCCAAATAATATGTATCGATCTCACGCTCGGATTTGGTTACGTCAGCCCGTACTTTTTTGTGCCATCGCCCCACTTCGCCGACGCTTCTCAAAAATTGCTTGATCCTCGAGGTCGAGATGCCGGCCCTCGCCGCCGCCGAACGTGCGGTCGAACCAATGGCTCGACGAACGCGCTGGAGCGCAGCGCTTCGCGAATTCGCAAAGACCGTCAGATCGACAACCTCATCGGTCCTCGTCGCGAACCGGATTTTCCAGTCGTCTCCCCCGGGTGTCATGTCGATGAGCGAAAATCCCTCACGTGCAAGCGTGAGCGCTGCTTCATAAATGTGAATCTTGCCAGGAGAATTCTCGGCGTGCTCAGGAGAATGAGCAGTGATTGCAATATGCGCCTCGCGTTTGCTCAGTGCGAAGATGAGTGTGGAGACAATTGCGCCGTTTACGAACATTCCACTGACAATCACGTCGCGCGACATCGTGCGCACCCAGTCCAAATGAAACGCTCGCTTTTTCGGGTCGTCCTTGAAGGGGCAAGAATCGTTCACGGCGCCTTGCCGAAAATCGCACATGGCACTGATCTCATCAACGCATTGCGCGAATTCTTCCGGTTCCATCTTTCGAATGGCAAAAGGCCCCAGACGCTTCAGGCGATTGATTTTGCTGCGGTTGCCCTTTTTCCTGAGCGTCTCGTTGATCGCCGCTTCGTCCAAAGCAAGCAGGTGTCGTGGATGAGTATGAACGAATGAGCGCCTGTCGCCATCATGAAGCTCCTTCACTGCTTGCATCGGTACGCCTGGCGGCAAATAGCGCAGCCGTAGATCATGTCTCGGAAAGTTCTTCAAGATCTCCGCGACGGCATCTTTCAAGAAATCCGATGGACAATCGCCACCACTGAGCCATCCGTGATACTCAGCCTGATGGGCACCAACTCCGGTGACCACGCCATCGGCGGCGGCCAACGCAATCAGAGCCGCCAAGCTCCCATGATCATCAAAGCCGAGCACCAACACCGGACACCAGCGCGCGCCATAGTGTCGAAACCAAACGCGAAAGAAATCGGGCTTCTGAAACGAAGTGCTCCAAGGGCATTTCGCATACAAAGAGCGCCAGCTGGCCACATTCGTCTCATTGTCAACCCAAGAATGAGCGGCATCTCCCGCCAGCAACGATATCTGTATGCCTCCGTGTGATGCGCTTTGCAGATTCGAATGCGACGTAGCCATTGAATTCAATTTCATGTTCGCTCGGCGGTATTGTTCTCATGGATGCACGGCAGGCGCGCTCGAATAGACTATTGGCGAGATTGAGGTAATTTGCCCGCCCGCTCCAACAACTGCACCAAGAAGGATGTTTCAGCCGCACGGTTTGCTCAAAGCCGTCCGCAGAAGCCGGCACTCGCGGCCGCAATGAACTTTGGGGCCATTCCCCGTGATAAACTTGTGCATCGCCAGCATCGCACAGTCTCCCACACTCGGTGCTTAGTTGGAGTGTGGACGCACTAGGTTGTCGGCACCACGCGACCAAGCCCCCGATCTCTTTCAGCTACGGCTCTCCAAAAGATGTGGCATGTCAGTCCGAGTGCTCGAGTGAAGATCCTCGGCGCGGTCCGAATATCGCGCGAACGATCCCCGCCACCTTCTGCTAGAGTTCGAGACGATCGAGCAACGCTCCAAGCGATCGTGAAAGGCGATCTGTCGAAGCCAATGTTGCGAACCGCATCGTGCCTACAATCGTGCGTCTGAACAGGTAGTAGGTACGGGTCAGCTGCGCCGAATTAAAGGCAATATTATTAAGGAATACAATCAATGAGATTTGCTTCCATACAATTTATTAAATTCAATGAAAAGGTCTTTAACCAAACCCATGCTGGGGTATAGACAAAACGATTGCCAAAACATTAATAGGGCAGTATTTCGTTTACCTTCATGAATTAATGTTCTCGCTATTTCGCGCAATTGCCAGGCTTCATGTAAGCGTATACAGTGCTGTATGTGCTTGTTTTGGCAGATAACTTTTGCATGTTGAACTGCATTTAAATGCAGAAGAGCTTTTTCTATCTGATCCATGTTTTGTGCTCGATCTCTCTCTGTCATCGCATTAAACTCGGCAACTGCTTCGGCTCGATATAGGATTTTTTTTGCTTTATCGGCAACTCTCATAATGAAATTCATGTCTTCTAGGTAAGTCGCTTTTTCCCAAAATAAACCAGCATCTTTCAATATAGTACTCCGAATCATGCATGTATTTAGATGTAAACTTTTCAATTGCAGAGTTTTCATGAGATTTTTGTGTGATACATGATAGATGAGCGGGTTATCTGTGATTTGTTTGCCCGAACGTAATTCAAATGAGTCACGATACCAATCATCGCAGATAATTTTTTCTCCATCTGTGCTACACATGCTTGCCAACAACATATCTGCATTTTCTTGTTCAAGTGAGCCAAAAGCCGTGGAGATGTGATCTGGCCGCACCCATCGATCATCATCATCACAAAAGGCGATATATTTCCCCTTAGCCAATTCTAGCCCTCGGTTTCGAGCGGCAGATGGGCCAGTGCCAGTCGAAGTGGGAAAATCAGGCATTGATAAAATAAACCGATGATCTAAATTGTGCCACAAATTCGAATATTCGATTCGTGTAAGTTCATCTGAACCATCATCAATCACAATACATTCGAAATTCTTGAAAGATTGTTGGCGAACAGAGTCCAACGTCTTCCTTAACAAGCTGGCTCGATTACGTGTTGGAATGATAATTGAGACAATCGGTGCTGACATAGTCGAATTCAACCGTTTAGTAATACCTCAATATCTGCTCACCCATTCGTCTTACTGTATTTGCAAAGCTCGATTTCAGGCCTATAGGAGTGCGTTGAACCTTAAGTGGAGTGTGAATCGAGCTTTAAAATATTCGCGAAATGGTACTCTTCCAAACAATACAATCGCTCTTACAATTGATGATGGTAAGCATACTCGCGAGATGTGAGATCACGATCCGGTCGTATCGGCTCCGCCACGCCGCTTCGGTCCTCAAAGACTGTATGACCCGCATAAGTAGGTTCCTCGCACCCGCCGAGTCAACATAATAAAAGCCAGAAAGCTGTGCAATCTATTGTAGCCGCCTCGATGGTTTACGTTCGCCCAACGTCCCGAAATCTTCCAATTCTCAAGATACCTCTTGTCGGTCCCGGCGGCGAGATGAGCGGCCATGTTGTAATCAGTGCGGCGCGGGGGAAATCCGCTCCCCGCGCACCCGTGCACGAAAAGTGCGGGCAAGCTCCAGCAAGCCACTCATATAGGCCTCGAACTCGATCTCGGAAACGTTTTCACCGTCGAGGAAACGGCGCAACTCAAACGGGTTTGTGTCCGGGTAATTGAAGCCCGCTTGGCATGTTGTCGCTGATCGAACGCCAGCACTGCGTAACCAGGGGTATACCCTTGGATGGAACACGCCGCTCGGGTAACAGAAGTGCTGCAACGACGAGTCGGTGAGGGCACGTAGCACCGCACGGTTCTCCGCGATCTCGCGATTAATCAACTCGCGTTCCGTGACCGAAAATCGGTGAGAATGCGTGTGTAACTGGATATCCGCCGCCGCTTGTGCGGCTTCTCGGATCTGAGAAGGCGTCATGAGTCTGAAAAGCCCGTGACTGTCAATCTCAGAGAAGTCGACCCCGAGGGCGAGAGACGTGCGGCGAAGAAGGTCAGCTTTTTCTTCCTCGCCCGCCGCTCGCGCGAATTGGTCAACAGCGTCGAAAGCTCTTGACGCATCTGGCGGCAAACTGAAACTCCCAGAAAGACGCTTATCGATCGAGACCAAGTTGACGTGCTTGCGCCTGGAAGCCCAAAACAGATACCCAAGAGCGACGTCGAAGACTGGAACACCAGCAACCACGGTTGAGGTCGCGATGTAGTGCGTGGATGGCCAGCCTAAGCGCTGAAGCGCCGGCAGGGCGTGACGGAATGTTCCGAGCCAGCCGTCGTCGAAGGTTATGACGACCGCGCGCGAGAGAGTTCGCTTCTGCCCCAGAGATTGCACGGCATCATCGAGCGAGACTACGCGAAAGCCCTTCTTGTGCAGAAGCCGCAATCGCCTTTCAAATGTGGCCGGCATCATGAACAACTTGCCGCGGAACTCGTGCTCTCGATCCAGCGAGATACCGTGGTAGCAGAGGATTCTGACGCCGTGTGCCGTCAGGCGCTCGGCGATCCAAAAGAGGCCGAGCGCTCGCCCCACTCGAAGAACTGATTGCTTGATGGTCATACTCGGGCTCCTAAACGGATTGGGATAGGCGGTGATCACCGATCGCGCGAACTTGCCGCCCCGCGGTCCAACGCCTACAGCGCGCCGCCCTTATAACGATAAGCCCAAGTACGGGCCCGGTAATCGACCGGCTTTACAAACAGGTGTACATTGTCCACGGGATCATAGAAGAATCTTCCCCACGTTCCATCACCGTCAATGGAAGGCGTTCCGGGCGGCGAAAGGGTTTCCCATTGGTTCCGGGCAATGTCATAAACAAAGACCTTGCCGTTGCTGCTCACGTGCACCAGCACATCGTTCGCTTCGTCATAAGAGGCAACGTAGTCGTAAGGGCCCCCGCTCAGTCCACTGGGTGTATTGGTCATGGTTGACCACTGGTTGGCTTTGATGTCGTAAAAATCGGGGTAGGCATGGAGGATTTGGCGCTTTCGATCGACTATCATCATACCCCCCCAAGGAATATCGCCCTTTGGTATAACAAGGGTCCATTTGTCCGTGTCCGCATTATAATTCCAGAGCTCACTTTGGTAGGTGGTGTCCCGAGCCAAGCTCCAATAAAGTTTGCCGATCGGATCATAGGCACCTTTTCCTCCCTCATCGGCAGGTTGGGGACCGCGAGCTTTATTTTTATATTCCCACTTATTAGTACGATAGTCGTAAAGCCAAGTGTCGGCAGGAAGGGTGTTACCAGGACACTCCCAGATGCCCGAGTAAGTGGCCCCGGACCAGATGATCATTGTTCCGAGATGATCGATAAAATCAATCATGTCCCAGGTGTGGCGCGAAGCCGGCATTCGCGAATTGAGTAGCATGCCGGGCGTCGTGCTGTTGACGTTACCGCAGTTATAAGACGAAGCCGGGTCAGGCGTGTACATGCTCTTCCACTTCGCAGTGGCAATGTCGAAGGCCAGTACGTCATTTTTCCACCCGTCCCAGTGTCCGCCGCCGAATATTAGGAACTGATGGTTCGTCCTATCATAGGTGCCGCCTGAATAGGCGGTATGGCCGTCGAACTGGATGCCTGTGCTGTCCAGGATCATCCAGGTGTTTTCCGCAAGGGCGGTCAGCTTAGGGTTGGGATTAAAGCCGAAGGCGGTGGTGAGGGGAAAAAGTAGCCATAGCAGCAAGATCGTTTTAGCGGCCATGATTTTATCCTTTTTTGATGGCATTATTTCTCTGTACCCACGCGATTCGCCACCACCGCTCTCCATCTCTTCGGCCTTCCCCCCCGACCGCGCTCGTGAATCGTTGATCGCACCAGCCGCTACCAAGACCAGCAACGGTCCAACGGCAACGATGTGCTGACGTGATCCGCTTTCAACTAACAACAGTAAAATAGGGTAATGAACATGGGTGCCGGACGCGCCGACTAAGGCGAACAGCAAAACCGTTTGGCCAATATGTACACGTTCATCAGAGCGGCTCTTCGTGCCCCAGAAAAATTCACTACCGGACAGAGTATTCAACTCCGTCGTTGTCCAAAGTTTAGTCGTCGTTTCGTTAGCTACCCCGCGACTTTTGTGTATGTAAGATCAAAAATAGACGTGTATATTTCGAAACACAAGCCGTACGACTGAGCGTGGCAATGTTGGATGCAAGGGAGACTAAATTCTTTCTTTGCCAACGGTACCCCGACTAAGGACCACGCCCTTCGGAACGGTTCCGACACGCGTCCGCGGATTGTCAAGGCTCGGATTGATCTTGATCGCATAGACGTTGCCGTCGGCGAACAGGTAGTAGAAAACACCGCGGTCCGCAATCATGCCCCGAAGTCCACAGGCATGTTTCACGCAACCCTGGCGTTGCGGCGCGGCGGTTGGTCGCGTTTCGCGTGACTTGTGGTTGCCCGAAACCATTCCTTCCGACAGACATCCGGCCCTACCAGGATGGGCGTCCTCGGTGATTCGCATCTATTTTCTCGGCGGGGTTCAGCGGCTCAGTATCGAAGTGTTGGGCGAATACACCGCCAAGTTATACTTTGAAACAAAGCGGCGCCCGCGCTACTTTGTCGAAGAGACCCTCTAGTGCGGTACTTCGAATTGGCAAGTGCGCCTACCGGGCCGAAGACCATCGCCCGGCTCACAGGACGCCCGGCGGATACACCGTGGCTCATGGCCCCATCTCGCACGTACGGGATCAATTCGGGTTGCGTCGATTGATCCCCACGATGCCGCGCGCGGCGTCGACCGTTTGCGTTGGGGGTAGTCCCGGGATCGTGGTGCCTGTCGTGATACCCCAGAGCTCGCTCAGTACTCGCAGCTTGGTCGCGGCGCCTGCCCAGAGCGCCAGATAGTCGCTCGGGCGCCATGCCACGGCTTGCGCCGGACGAATCGACTCCGGCTCGGCGATTGCGCTGGCCGCAACGAACGCTACGGGAACGCAGTTTAATTCCGGCAGGGCATATAAGTTGTAGCCAAGCCGCCCGACATTCGGAACGTACAGGTCCCTTGTCATTCCTAGCATGACTGCCCGCTGCCAGTCCGGCAGTGACGCCCAAAGATCCGATCCCAGCCGCCTTCGATAGAAGTCCCGCTGATACCGAATGACGAGCGCCGCCACTCGCGTGGCAAAATCAAAATCCCGGGCAGTCAAATAGAAAGCTGCGCGCGCAAAAGCCTTGAGATCTTCGCGATACGCGTCGAAGTACTCCGGCTCGTACCCATTTCGCGCATAGGCTACTTCGTAGGGAGCCACTAGCGCCGACCCCCTCAAACCGAGAAACGATTCCCTCAACGCAAAAACGAGGGGACTCGCCGTCTCGTTGTGCAAGACATCCGCGAAGTGTTCTGGGTATTCAGTCAGAACGAGGAACACGTCTGAATACAGATTCAGATCATAAGGCTGCGTAGAAACGTCAAGCGTCGCCTTGTGCAGTGCATAACGCAACTTGAAGCCAATCGTTCCTCCGAAAGTCCGCTCAAGCAGCTCCGATGAAATTAGGTACTGGCGCAATCGACTTTCAATGAACCAGCTAGGCAGGTGCACTTGTACTACGTCGCGTACTGTCTCCGCCGTCATTGACCCAGCGAACGGTACCGGACCCGATGTCGCCTCGCCCCAGTAGCTTCCAACATAGAGGAAGAAAAACAGCAGTCGTGGGTCGACATCAAGCCGTGCCGCGTGTCCATCGATTGTGACACCGATTGGATGCTGCAGAAACACGTCAGGGCTGTTCACGCGTATCCGTTCGTACAAGACGCGAAATTTCTCCCTCGATGCGGCATCTGTCACCCGACGCATTATCGAAAAGTTGGACAGGTCTGCCGCGACCTCACGAGGTTGCGCTATCTGGACCGGACCCTGTGAGATTAGCTCGATCCTCCTGGTCAGAGGGATTTCAAGTAGCACCCACTCCATCAACCAAAGGATCAAGATAGCGAACACAGCAATGGCAGCACCGGTCGTCCAGGGGAAGGGGCGGCGTTTGCCGCGCAGCAGGGCGACCGATGACGAAACAAGAAGCGCGATCCCCAGGCTTAACGCGATCGCTAACGCCAAACCACGGCCACCCACCATCTGTCCGAGCGGCACGTACTCGAAGGTGCGCAGATCGACCAGCACAACTGCCTGGATCGCGACCATAACGACGCCAAACAGCGCCACGCACGCCGCAGCCCGCCACCGCAATGATCGAAGGAACATATGCGCCTTCTTTCTTCGGTCTACGCGACTGATATTACGATGAGACCAGTCACGATCAGGGCCGCCCCCAACATTACGGCTGCCGAGACGGGCTCCCCTAGCAAAGCGAACGACGCGACGTAGACGACGAGAAACGTGAGGATCGTGAACGGATAAACCCTCGAGAGTGGCAACTTCGATAGCGCCATGACCCAAAGGATCGATCCGATGCCATAGATGAGGAATCCCGCGGCGATACGAATGTTGGCGAAGTCGGATAGCCTCGTGGCACCGGTGGCGCCAAGCTTGAGCAAGACTTGTCCAGCGGCACCGAGCAGAGAGCCGAGCAATACCAACAACAGTGGGGATGTTGTCATCGCCTGGTCGTTGTTGGCCGAAGTGCGTTGGCAACTCTGTGCTTCAATCTCGCCAAGCTGGACACAGCTCCGCTCGGAAACAGTGAGAGCACGAAGCATCTAAGTCGCCAGGGCAATGGTGCCAAGTTCATCAGCGCTTCAGTGGTAGGCACCGCTGCTTGCCTTGCTACAGTACCGAGGCGCTTCATGCCGAGTTCGTTCACGAACACAAAAGTGTTGAATCTGTACCAAGGTTCAATCTCACGAATGCGACGAACCGGGGCTCGTACGAAATCGACCGTTGTATAACGGCGCGCCGCAAACTTCGCGCGCCAATACTCGTAAGGTTGCTCATTGACGTGGAACTCTCCACCTTGACCAGGAATAGCCGCGGAGAACAGGATCACGTCGCCATGTCGGCAGAGGTTCCAAACGAGCGTATCAGCAGACTCCGCGGGAACGTGTTCCGCAACCTCCAAGCACTGCACGAGTTCGAAGCGGTCGTTGAGATCGAAAGGCTTGGAGATGTCGATAGCCCTAAAATGCTCCTTTGGAATTAGGAGCGTATCTCCCGGCACATAGTCGCCATCAACACCCAACATTCTTTCCACGCCGCTCGCCGCCCAAGCTGCGAGCCAAATACCCCGGCCACACCCGACATCAAGAACACTGGATGGACAACGGCCGTCGAAACCAATATGAATGAACGTCTTGGTGAAGAGACCGGCCGATCTGCCTGCGCTCGCCTCGACGAAATCAAAGAACTCACCGTCGTATTGGTATGACATATACAGCAGAGGGTTGGCGCTACGGACGATAACTCAGCTGGCAGGTTGCCGCAAATGTCGAGCGCCACCAACAATTATCCGCTTCCCTGAAAGTCTTGGAGGCTCTGCCCCCCATAGAAATAAGTATAGTCTCTGCTTCATCTAATATCGCATTGTTTAGTTCCGCAGCACCCATTGTGTCACTTCCACTAAATATGCCATCACCACGGGCAACTATCCGGCCGGTAGAAGTTCTTCCAGGTGCTATGTACTCGAAATTACCATCTCCGATTGGTTTCGTTCGAAAAAATATGTTTGCCATTTTACTTGTCCTCTTCCAAGAAACTTCCCGGGAAGTTTTTTGCTTTTGCCTATCCGGCATCCGGATTAACAACGCTTCTAACAACGTTGCTTTCCACGTTCCTCTTCTCGGATGGAACCGACGGACATGCGCTAGCAAACGGCGCATCCTACCACTAGTTCACCTAAGTTCACCTTATATTTCAACGAGTTTTAAGATCCTACCTATGTGGATCGACTAATCAGGGGAGCGGTCTATAATTAAAGTTAGGGTTTCTCGCTTCAGGCGGTAGGTACTGACCGAACGCGGCATTCCACCTCGTTTGTAGCGAACGACGCGTCGATGGTCCAGTGGCGGTAGCGGCAGCGAGCAAAAGAAAATAACTGGACGCTTTTTGGGTACTTGCGCCGATGGGAAACATCGGCGCTGGCGATTGCCGCAGCATTACGGATATGGGTGTCATGGAATTCGTTAAAAACCCGCGCTTATGTTTCTTTTGCTTAGTCGGCGCCACAGTGAAGCATTTTCGAGATTTGCCATGGTTTCCGTGATGGGTTTGGTGCTTAATAGCTTTACGACGAACGGCTCCCCTGAAGGCCGATAAACAGGCGGTATTTATGCACCTCGCTATCGTCGTACCTTGTTATAACGAAGAAGCCGTACTTAGTGAAACAGCCAAACGTTTGCTGGTACTGCTGCAAGACCTGCAGGCGAGAATGAAGGTCTCCGCGCAAAGCCAGGTCTACTTTGTCGACGACGGGAGTCGCGATCAGACCTGGGGTATCATCGAATCGCTAGGCCAAGAACACGAATCCGTGCGTGGCATTAAGCTCTCACGCAATCGTGGGCACCAGAACGCGTTGGTCGCAGGCCTGTTCACCGCAGAGGGAGATGCTGTGGTAAGCATCGACGCAGGTCTGCAGGACGACATCACCGTGATTGAGCAGATGGTCGATGGCTATCGTGAAGGTTTTGAAGTCGTGTACGGCGTTCGCAACAACCGCGATTCTGACAGTCTTTTTAAACGCCTGACAGCCGAGGGTTATTACCGGCTGCTGCGGGCGATGGGGGTTGAAGCAGTAGCCAACCATGCTGACTATCGTCTGCTTAGTCGCCGGGCTCTGGAAGCGCTGCGCGAATACCGCGAAATCAACTTGTTCCTGCGCGGTATCGTCCCCTTATTGGGCTTCAAGTCAACCTGTGTATACTATGCACGAGGCGAGCGGTTCGCTGGAAATTCTAAGTATCCGGTGCATAAAATGCTGGCGTTGGCGCTTGAGGGAATCACTTCGTTCTCGGCTTTTCCTCTGCGCCTGATTACCATTATTGGTTTTGTGCTATTCGGGATCAGTGTAGTGCTCGGGCTGTGGGTGCTCGGTGTGCGTCTTCTCACAGAGCATGCGGTGCCTGGCTGGGCATCGACTGTGCTGCCAGTCTATTTCATGGGCGGTGTCCAGCTGCTCTGCACAGGTGTCATCGGCGAATACTTGGCCAAGATCTACATGGAGGTGAAGGGCCGGCCGCGCTACAGTGTCGATAAGATAATCTGACGCCCCACGTCTAGAGGCGATAGCAAGACCTTCGAGCATCAGATCGACAGATGTGCAACGCTTTGGTGTCGGGCGTGTGGGCTTTCTCGGCGACCGAGAGGTGATCAGAATTGCGCAAATCAGCGACCTGAAGGAAGCTGGGTTTCACTACATCACCGCCATCACCAAACCCCAAAATCGAGGCATTACTCAACACCGATCTCTTCCAGTTGTCGATGTTTGATGAAGAGTTGGTCGAGGTCACCACACGGGTACTTTCGAATTAAACGAAGTGTCCCCTACTTCGTGATACCGAAAGGAAAGGTTACGTCTATCATCACCAGAGAAACACGATAACGCGCATGTCCAACCCCTCCTGTCGAGGCGAAGCTTGAAGGATGGAATGGGTCACCGAGGAAGCCCCCGACCTTGCTTCTCGAAACCGCTGCGCCTTCAGCTGTTTCGATGTGTCCTTAATCGGAGGTTCCTAGGGGATAAATTCGAACCGCGCTACCACGATCTCAACCGGCAGCCTGTTCAAGGGCCGTGCGCCGCCGCGCAGGAAGAGAACGATTCGAGCATTCTCTCCACCCGCCTGCGGCACCTCGGGTCCCGCGTAGACCCATTCCTTGATGATGTCGCTCGGGTTTGGTGGGAACGGATCAAATCCGCTTACGCTTCGAAAGGAGACAGCCGTGGCCCCCCATAGAAACTGGTGCAGCGACTGATTCGTCGGCATATCAAACCGGGTTATGTTCTGCGGCTGCGTGTAGGGCTGTACGACGTACTGGGCGTTTTGGTTGCTTGGATCGCCCCAACGCGAGAACTCGATGTCGATCTCGCGATTGTTGTAGGCGGGATCATCGCTCCAGGTAAACAACCCGAGCACCACGTTCGGGTCCAGGTCGTCCACCGCACTATCGAGGTAAAATCGGTAGGTCCCGAAACCAAAGGAGTCTGCCGATACCACCTCGGCACAATACCAGCGGCCTCCGCTACGGGTGATCTTCAAATGTAAGCGACCCTGGGTATCGACCCAGACGTTGTCTGTGCTATCTGAAAAATAATTGGGTCCCGGCCCTACCTTGCCGTTACTGCGTTTAACGCACCAGTCATAGCCACCGAAGCTAATGAGCCTGGTGTAGGGACAAGCGGCGTTCGCGCAGGCTGCCACGAATAGCAACAACGTGACGAAAAGTGATCTCGAGGGTGCTCTGGTCATTCTGACCTCCTCACTCTGAGTGTCCCGATTTTATTCAACAAAAACGAATGCCGAATAGAAACCGCCGCTCTTCTCGATCAGTTCCATTGTCCACAAGGGCATTCGTCTGAAGGCCGCGCCCTATCGGTCTTCGGTCGAAGCGTCGTGCGGACGGCGCGTACTACTAGTTTAGCCGACCAGAGTTGAAGTTTCGGTTTAAGCCGCCATCTACATCGCGGCCGATTTCTCGCCGCCGACGACTCGCGGCGCCCCTCGTTCGTCTAGGGCGACGTAGGTTAGGGTAGCCTCTGTCACCTTTATGCACTCTACGTTTTCCGGATTGCGCTCTGCGTACACTTCGACTTTGACCGTGATCGAGGTGCGCCCGACTCGAATGATCTCCGCGTAAAAACTCACTACATCGCCTACGTGCACCGGGTGGTGGAATTCGAACTGATTCACAGCGACGGTGACAACGTGTCCGCGGCTGTAGCGCACCGCGGGGATACTCCCCGCAATGTCGGTGTGCGACATGATCCAGCCGCCGAAGATGGAACCCGCATAATTGGTGTCCGATGGCATGGGGACGATGCGCAATGTGGGTTCTTTGTCTTTGGGTAAGCTCACGGCGATCAGGGCTGCTTTAGCCAGATATCGAGTTCCGGTGCTTCGAACGGCTGCCGCGCCAACAATCCTCTCGCCGCCGCCACCGCTACGTCAGAAGCGCGAAACGGACCCGGTTTATCGCGCGCTTTCAGAAAAGGCGTGCGACAGCCATCGACGATGTAAACTGGCCGCCCAAAGCGCGCGGGGCTTTTACTGTCCATGCGTTCTTCAGACCTTATGGTTTGAGGCGTAACGGTTTCTAGCGAGCCGCTCTCGGAGTTTGTAATTAATCTTACTGGACTATCATGGCAAATCACGCAGATACTATTGACCCATTACCTGATTTAGAATCACGGCCGGGGCTCGGAGCCATTGAATACGGATGTGGCACAATGTCATGTCTCTGCGATAAGCCGTTCCCACCGCGCCATCGCCACTGCTTGGTCATAGTAACATTCGAACAGCGTTCGAGCTTTCTGCCCCATTTGCGATTTCAAGGAGACATTCGTGTAGAATTCTTCTATGCATGCCGCAAGGCGCTGCTCGTCCCCTACCGGCACAACGAAACCACAGCCTTCCCGCCGCAACAGCTCTGGAATTTCCCCGGTTTGCTCTCCTATATAAATCGTTGGCTTACCGGCGGCGGCGATCCCATAAAACTTGCTCGGCACTATAAGTCCCTCTAGTTCGGGACGGAGCGAGATCAGATGTACAGCGGCTAACCCAAGACTATACGCAAGTCGTTCACTCGGTTGATAAGGCTTGAAGATAACGTTAGGTAGGTTCCTTCCTTTCACCGCTTCCTCTGTGGGTTGCCGTTGCACGCCATCGCCGATAAAAACAAAAACAATATTGGGCTCTGATCTTAATAACGCCGCGGCGCCAGTGATGGTATGAAACTCGTGCGCGCGCCCCATGTTCCCTGAATAGCAGACGATGAATCGCTCTTGAAGATCCCATTCCTTAACCAGGACGTTACTTTCTCTTGCGATGGGTCTTATCCGCGACCCATCGGCCCAATTCGGTATCACGCGGATGGCTTGTTCCGAGATCCCTTGCGAACACAACCTCTGAGCCATTCGGTTCCCGATTACGACGTTGTATTTTGCTGCACGGAGAGACTTATTACGCAGCCCTCGAATCCCCCGTTCGATAGAACGCACTCCCCACACACCGAGATTGCTCGCCACCTCGGGAAACAGATCCTGGATCCAATTGATCTGAGCCGCCCCTCGCAGCCTTGCTGCGACTTGGCTCACTACTGACAGAAGCGGTGGGTCCGTCTTGGCGATCACCACATCTCCGGCGCGGAGCATCTTGTACAAGGACCAGCCCGAGCTCACATAAAATGTAAGGTAATCGACGAACCGTCCGAGGATGTGGTATCGCCCAAACCTAGAGCTCCAAGCCCTCCTCACCCCGACATTGCTAATTGTTTCAAAACTTGGAAGGTTTGCCTTGCTGTCACCGTATAATTGACGGCTCGTGATCGCTTGGACTTCGTAGCCACGCGAAGCAAAAAAAAAGCGAGAGCTGTCGCCAATTGGCTGGTCGCTGATTGATCCGGATGAAAAAATCGATTAACAAAGACGATTTTCATTCGGCGTTTCCTTTTCGCTTTTCGAAAGGCCAACAGCAAAGGCTGGTGCGCACGACGCTTCTGTTCGGTTCCTTACGCTATCCAAAACGCCAACAGTGCCGTTGAGAACGATATGGCGTACCTGCTTAACCACAGGGCCTCGTTGTAGGTTAAGTCTTACAACTTTGCATGCCGCACTAGTCATCGTTTTTCGGTTTCCGCTGACAGACGTCGCGGTCCTTGGTGAAGTGCGAACACCCAAAGCCCAAACAAGCCACCGACACCATCGGCCAATACGTCGTTCCAGCTCGGCTTCCGACCTGGCACAAAGGATTGGTGGAATTCATCAGAGATCCCATAAAGAATAATCACCGCTAGAACAACCAGCACTTCCTTTTTGCGTAAGGGCTTGTTTTTGTCGACACACCAACCGCATAGAAGGAAGTAGGCTAGGACCGCGTAGAACCCTATGTGGACGATCTTGTCTCCTTCGGGAATCGGTTCGGGTGTTGTTATGGTAAGGGAGGAAACGACGAAAATAACAGTCGCCCATACGATGGCCGCAATTCTAAACGCGATCCGTTCCGTCAAATCCGCACGCTCGGCTAGCTATACCAGGCTTTTCAGCCAGTCTAACTACTAGAGGACTTTTCCCTAGAATTAGCAAACACTCCAGGGATCACTATGTCGTTTCGATCAATCGGCGAGACTAGCGTGTTGATGCCCGAATTACTCTCTCCCTCTTCTTCTTGCGTCGTTCCTTTGGTAGATCCTTGCATCAATCCACCCTTGATTTTGTCTTGGATAACTTCCAGCACTAAATCATAATCAACCGTTGTACGTCGATCGGCGAACCCATAGACTAGAGCCGTTTCGCAAAGGATGTTAATCACCCGTGGGATCCCGCCACTTTGACGGTGTATCAGACGCTTCGCCTCCGTTTTGAACAACTCCGGATCACCTCCGGCCATGCTTAATCGATGAGATACGTATTTGTCGGTTTCCTCGGGTCCAAGCGGTTTTAAATGATAAGAAACTGACACACGTTGTATGAACTGTTCTAGTTCGGGGCGTCGAAGCTTACGATAAAGCTCTGGCTGTCCCACAAGAATTAGTTGCAGAACCTGATTTTTGTCCGCATTGATGTTTGAAAGAAGCCGAAACTCTTCTAAAGCCTTCAGATCTAGGTTTTGCGCTTCATCGATTATAAGGGCAGTTCTCTGCCCTTTCGCATAACGGTCAATAAGAAACTCGATGAAGATATCATACAGCGCGACTTTGCTCTTATTTTCGTATGGCAATCCAAAGGCAAGGTTTACCCACTGCATCAAGTCACCGAATTCTGAATGGGTGTTAGACAACAAGCCCACGTTAACGTCTTCGCCGATCTGATTAAGCAAATGTCGAATTAATGTTGTTTTGCCAGCACCTATGTCTCCCGTTAACACGGTGACAAGAGCGTTGTTCATTAACGCATACTGCAACATAGCGAGCGCCAAGCTATGCTTCTGCCCGAGATAAAGAAAATTCGGATCGGGCAGCATGCTAAACGGGTTTTCCCTGAAACGGTAGTAATCGAGGAACATAAAAATCACTTACAATAAGGACGCGTGCGCTTAGTAATAGTAAGCCCTTACCGTCTCGTTGGATTTATTAAGCACTGTACCGAGGACCGTGCTACCCTTAAGCAAGTCAACGGTCTGCATCAATTCTTCTTTTTCTGTTCCACGGTCTTCGATCACAATTAGGAACGCGTCGATTTGTGAGGCGAACGCCAGCACGTCATCCCCAGACAGTACCGGCGGTAAATCTAATATAACAAACCGCGACGCGTATCTGGTCTTCATTTCCCTCACTAATCTTACCATCTTCAAGGAGGCCAAAATTTCCGAAGAATGCGGAATCGGTCCCCTCCCCGGCAATATAACTAAGCGATTTATTCCTGGATTGAATAAGATCTGCTCTAACGGTATTTCGTTCTCAAAATAGTCTCCGATACCAAAAGTCGGCGAATAATCAAAATATTCATGCACCTTGGGTCGGTACATATCCAAATCGCCTAGCAAAACGGTGCGCTGCTCGTCTCTCGCAAGGCTGATCGCCAAATTAATCGCCGTAAGCGTCTTGCCCTGGCCGCACGCTGCACTTGTTATCCCAAGGGTGTTCCAACCCTGAGTAGCCATTCTCTGTAAGACCTGGGTCCGCAGCACCTTATACCCGGCTACTACATCGGCCCTAGACTGTGCGGTTATCACGCGATGCTCATCCAACTGCTTCACGCTTATCTCACACACCTGGGTTTGTGTGTAGCTTATATTAGGAATTCTAGCGGGTTTCGCACCCGCAACCTGCGACAGTGGTGCCGCGCCTACCTGACTATGCTCTTGCCTAGCCCGGTCTAGGGCTTGCTTAATACGTTCCATCAGATACCTTTAAACCTTAACAACTAACCCTTCACCTCATTCCCCATGCCTATGGTCTCCAGAAGGGAGCCCCATAAATCCCCTAGAGGTAAAACCAACAAATGCGCCGCCAGAAAAACAAACCCTACAACCGCGATGACGCCTAAAGCCACGTATCGGCTGCGTTGTTTTCGAGTTATCTCACGTTGTGTTTCGATATAAGGAATAACCGCAAGAGGGGGGACACCAAAAAGGCCTATAACACCTTCTCGGCCGTGAACACTAGTATCCCTCGCTTCGGCCATAGCAGCGCTTCCAATGCCACCGAAAATGGAGACGATAAAACCAATGAACGCGATGCCCAACCGGTTTGGTCTGGCTGGTGAACTAGGCAATGCGGGAGGCTCTATGACAGTAAACCGCTGCCCTTTCTTCTCGGACTCCAAAGTCTGTGAAAGCTGTGCTTCCATTTGTTTGGCTGAAACATCTCGATACTTTTCCAGCGCAGCTTCATAATCCCGGGTCAGCGTCTTGTATTCTCTTTCTATCTGGGGCGTTTGTGTTAACCGCTGCTCGTATTCAGCGTGCTTGCGCCTAAGCTCGGCGGCGCGTGCTTGCTGCGACGCCAGCTCCACCTCGGACGCTCTAAGCTGCGTTTGAAGTTGAATATAAACCGGGTTATCGGGTGCGGGGGTTGACCGAAGTGCGATGGCGGTGGGTGCCTTTGACAGTTCGTTTTCCATCCTCTGAGCGGTTTGTACCAATCGCCTTACGCCTGGATGATCTTCTGAATATTTCTGCCGGACCGCTGACAGTTCCGAACGGGTTGCCTCAAGCCGAGCCGCCAAATCACGAGTGTCCCCAGCTACCCCTGTTTCTTTTCTCAGCCCGTCGATTTCTTTGTGCAAGCGGATCACATCCGGATGGTCAGAAGAATACCGGGCAGACACAGATAAGAGTTCGGTCTGCAGCGCTTTGAGACGCCCTGCCGGGCTGAGAACCTGGCCACCGCTGACGGAATATACTGGCCCATAGGGATCAATTTGCGCTAGCTCTGACTGCAGGTATACCCGCCGTTCCATCAGCGCTTGCGTCTGGCGCAGCACGTCCGCCATCTCGGCTTCTGTGCGATGCATGAGCTGCATGTTAAGGTCTACGAGTTCCGGAAGCTTTCCAGCGTTCTTCTCTTTAAATTCCGCCAGCTTCTTTTCATAGGTGCTGATCTGCAGCCCAAGCCTTTCGGCTTCGGAACCCAAAAACGCCGAAGTCTCTTTTACGCTCGTTTCTATGCTCCTGCGATTCTCTGTCAAAAAAATAGACACTAGTTCTCGCGCAACGTCATATGCGAGTTGAGCAGAACGATTCTCATAGGACAACTTAAACGCAAGAGAGACACTCGATGGGCGGCCCTCGGGATCTATAACTTTAGCATCAATCACGTCTATGATAATAGCATCTCGGAACCTCACCGCATCATCTCCAGAGAGCTTGTACTTTTCGACGATATTTCTTAGGTTTTGTCTCGTCATCAATTTTTGTTTAATGACTTCTATGCGTTCAAACGCATAACTGGTAACGGTACTGCGAACGAAATCTTGCGATATTTCCTGTTGTTCGTTAAGGATCGTTGCTGAAGAGCTGTAAACAGGTGGCAGGCCCCACGCAATACCGACGCCGAGGAGCGAAATCAAGGCAATTGCTGATACGATAGTTTTCTTTCGACGGCGCGCGATGGCGAGGTAGTCGCTTAATCCTCTTTCCCTCGTGAGCGCACCTTCAACCTGCATCGATTGAGGCAAACGATTCATGAGGCAGAATCTCCGAGACTAAAAACCAAAGGCAATATTTGCGCCACACGGATCCACGGAAGATTGTCCCTTCCTTGGGCCTCCGCACGAAATTTTAGGGCATATCCCTATACCGCCGGACGCTTCGAATTAATCGAAGTGCCCTTTAGTGGGAGTTTCTGTCCGGACCCATGCGACGCCGGTGGCCTATAAACTCTTATGGGTTTTGTGCCGACGCGCTAATGTGGCCAACGCGATTAACGCGCAGCTTACCAATACGACGGCTGTCGGGATATGAGCGTTCGGTGTTTTAGGTTGCGAACCATTGACAAGCGCTTTTTGTGTAGACTCGTTTGCAAGCATTCCTGCCCCCAAAACACGCTCCCTTTTGGGTGGAAGGACAGTGCTTGAACGAGATTCCTCACCACGAACAGCGCTTGAGACTGGCAGCACGGGCTTAGCTGGCGGTCCAGCTTCTCCGTCCATCGTGGCAGTTTTTGCCCCGGACCCACCAACAGTCAGTGTCGCGACAACTAACCCAAACGCAAACAGAACGATACGCATACGCCTCAGATCCCTTTCTCCGTGCTGGCCCGCGACGCCCTCCGCAAAGCAAGACCAAGCATGAAAGCTTATGTGTGCGATAATTCGCCCTATTATTAGCCAGACAAGGTCGTTTTCAACCATCCTTTTTTTGAGGATTGTGAAGGGCGTCTCAGATAGCATCGTTAATGACAGTCCCTTGCCCGGCTACGCTTCCCCACCGGCGCCCGGATTTGTTCTACAGCGGCTTGAAGAGCTTGAAGAAATTGTTGGTCGTGGCTTCTGCCAGGTAGGAAAACGAAACTCCCTTAAGATCCGCTAGGTGCTCCGCTATATAGCGGACATAGGCAGGCTGATTCTCCTTCCCCCGGTAGGGCACTGGAGCGAGATAGGGAGAATCTGTCTCAACCAGCAGTCGATCGAGGGGAATCTTCTTAGCGACATCTTGCACCATCTGGGCGTTCTTAAACGTCACTATTCCCGAAAAAGAGATGTAGAATCCCAGATCCAGCACCCGCTTTGCTGTATCATAATCATCGACAAAACAATGCATTACGCCGCCGACTTCATGCGCTTTTTCCTTCCGAAGGATGCTTATGACATCTGCTTTGGCCTCTCGCGAATGGACCACCAGCGGCTTGCTAGCTTTTCTTGCGGCGGCAATGTGTACGCGAAACCGCTCGCGTTGCCATTCCAGATCACCCATACTGCGAAAATAGTCCAACCCGGTTTCGCCAATCGCGACTACGGACGAGTCTTTGCCCAGATCAGTCAGTTGATCCAGCGTTGGTTCCACAGCAACTTCGCTGTTTGGATGCACGCCCACAGTAGCTGATATCGAAGGATAGGAGCTGGTGAGCTGAAGGATCTGGTCCAAGCCTTCCAGGTCCACGCTCACACAGAGCATGTGGGTAACGCCGAGCTTGCTAGCGTTTTCTATCAGTTGTGCGGCTGTTTCCTCAGCCTTAATGCAGAGCGGCAGGTGGCAATGGGAGTCGACAAGCATTAGCTGGCTTAGATACTTTCTTGACGCTCATCGGAAACGATGAGGCGCGTTCACGCTTTCACATGGTACGCGTCGGGCGATCCGAGCGCAGCGCGCCCGCTAGCAAGGTCTCGATTTTTGAACGGGTGCTTCCCTTGTCTTCGAGGCTAAACTGAACGCCTATGCCAGCCGCTTTGCTTGACCCCTTGGGGGTAACCCACACCACCCGCCCTGCTACCGGCAGTTTATCCTTGCTGTCGATGAGTGTCACCACGAGGAATACCTCATCATTGATGCGATAACTCTTGTCGGTCGGGATGAAAATCCCTCCGTTCTTAATGAACGGCATGTACGCGTCGTAAAGCGAGCTCTTGTCCCGTATCGTCAAGTTAACTATCCCTCCTTTCGAACGTCGGTCATCCATATACATCAGCACCCCCAGCGAGCTACGAGATTAGCACCAAAAATTCTTCCAAAAGCGACTGCGGGTTTACGTTCGTGCTGCCGCTTATCAGCCTGTGCGCGCCAACAACCTGATGGTAAGCGTCGAACAGAGTAACTCCCTGTCGCGACTTTGCCACACGAACCAGCCGATGTCCCAGATAGCTTTCCATCCATGAAGGAAGCATATCAGAAAGCTTTGTTCTTATCATGAGTTGTAACCATTTCGCCAACCAGAGGAAGAGCTGACTAGCCTCCTGCTTGTTCCATTGTTCAGCAACAGCCACTGGATCCTTTTGCTCGAACATCACACCCTCCAGGTCTTCAAAAAGGTCGGTCCATTGCTTCAACCCATTTCCCTTAGCCATCTCCAGCGCTTTTAGAGGAGCTTCGTTGGTCAGTGCCAGTAAGGAGGGGAGCTGACGCTGTTGGCCCACTTTTTGTTCCAGCCACATCAAAGCGGTTGAAGCAGACCCTCGCATGTCAACGAATAAACACCGGCTTCGCAGCGTAATGGCCAACAACGAGGGTTGGTAACACACGAGAAAAATAAAGGTATCCGCTGCCGGCTCTTCGAGTGTCTTAAGTAAGCTATTGGCGGCGTTTACGTTCATCGCCTCAGCAGGCTCTAGAATCACACATTTGCCACCCCCAGAATGGGACTTAAGCGCCGTCATATGGATAAGTTCCCGGATCTGATCGACTCTTATCGCCTTACCGGGCGCCTCTGACGCGACTATATGCAGATCGGGATGAGTCCCGGCTTTTGCTAGAACACAGCTCTTGCAGGAACCACAACTTTGGTCCGCTTCCGCACGGTGAGCACACAACAGCACAGTGGAGAAAGCCAGCGCGAATTCCCTGATCCCAGATCCCTCGGGGCCCCCAAAGAGGAGTGCGTGAGGCAGTCGTCCTTGCTTCCAAACGCACCGCAGTTGCTGCCACCGATGCGCCTGCCAGGGATAGGGCGCTGGCTCCATTAGCTCTGTGTAACCTGCAAACCTCTGGTGGCCACAGATATCGTCTCTTGGAGCACCCGCACAAGCTGTGCCCGCACATCCGCGATCGGTTCGGAAGCATCGATAACTCGGATCCGATCTGGGTGCTCGCGTGCTAGATCTAGGTAACGGGCTCGGACAAGACTAAAAAACTCGATCCGTTCACCTTCGAATCAGTCACTCCCACCCCGCTCGCGGATCCGCGCTAAGGCAATATCCGGGGGCGCGTCGAGCAAAAATGTCAAATGTGGCCTCAGATCAGAATGAACAAAACACTCCAAGCTATTGATATGTTTTCTGGCCACTTTGCGGCCCCCCCCCTGGTACGCGTAAGTTGCGTCGGTAAACCTATCGCTGATGACCCATTTACCCGTGGCAAGCGCCGGCCGGATCACTCTAACAGCGTGCTCCGCGCGGGCAGCAAACATCAATAAAGTTTCCGTCTCTGGGCTCATCGCCTCGGCACCGGGGTCCAATAGAATACCCCGGAGCAACTCGCCAAATGCGGTGCCCCCCGGCTCCCGAGTCACTACTACCGCTTTCCCCATTTCGCGGAGATAGTCCGCCATAAACCCGATGTGGGTCGACTTTCCAACACCTTCAATGCCTTCAAACGTTATGAAACGGCCGGCCCAGCGGATCACGGCTTCCCATCCGAAACCGTCACTTCCGTCTTAAGTTGGTATCTGGCGACCGCTTCCTTGTGTTCTTCCAGCGAGGAGGAGAAATAGTGGGTCCCATCACCCTTGGCCACAAAAAACATCGCGTCTCCCTGGGCGGGATGCAACGCCGCATCGATAGACGCGGCCCCGGGCATTGCGATCGGCGTCGGAGTGAGCCCCGGATAGCGATAGGTATTATAGGGACTATCAATTTGGAGATGCTCTCGCGAAAGGTTACCATCGAACCCATCTCCCATCGCGTAGATGATGGCGGGGTCCGTTTCCAGCTTCATATTGTCCTTGAGGCGACGCACGAATACCCCGGCGATGACCGGCCTTTCCTCCGGCCTCGCTGCCTCTTTCTCAATGAGTGACGCCATGATGAGCGCTTCAAAGGGTGCCTTGTAAGGCAAGCCCTGATCCCGAAACGCCCACGCTTGCCCCATTCTGCGCTGCATCGCGTCAAAAGCCCGACGCAGGATCTCCACATCCGATGTGCCTCGCGAAAAGAGATAAGTGTCTGGAAAAAAGCGCCCTTCGGGATGAACACCCGCCTGCCCTATCCGACGCATGATCTCGGGGGGGCTCGCGTCACTCAGGGTATGAATAAGCGCGCTTGGAGTGTCAAGCGCCGCCAGCAACTGCCTGAAGGTCCACCCTTCCACAAACGTAACGCTGTGCTGGATGAACTTGCCCGAAACCACCTTCTGCAAGAGTTCGGCTGCGGTCGTTCCTGCGTCGAAATGGTACTCTCCGGCTTTGATCTGGCTAGCAACACCGCGGCGCCTAGCTTCAAACTCAAGAAACCACGGGGTGTCGAGTACCTTTTTCCGGGCCAGCTGCTGGGCAAGGTCTCGTGCGGTCATGCCAGGCTTGATTTCATAATCCAAACCTCGCTGACTTATCGCCAGGGGCCTGTTAAGGGACCGCTGCATATCACGCCACAACCAAACCGCGGTGCCAATCAGGCTAAAGACAATGAGAAAGCCGAGAAATCGTATCACCTGAGCACCCTTCTATTGGGGAACAATGCCTTTGTTCACAAGAGCTGAGAGCACCTTTGCCGTCAGAGCGCGATCGCGATGAAAAGACATATCGAGACCTACCACGCCGCGAATCGGCCACAGTCCGATCACGCTGTTGCACAAAAAAGCCTCCGCTGCCCTCATGAGTTCTGCAACGCCTAACGGTGCTATTACAACCTCGAGGCCTAACTCCTGCGCTGTAGCGAGTATAAACCCCCTCATGATCCCGGCAATTCCGCATCGGCTTAGGTCCGGCGTCATAAGCCGCCCATCAAGGACGATGAAAAGGTTACTCATCGTCCCTTCGATTACTTTTCCCTCCAGGTCCCGCATCAGACCTTCAGCGATATCGGGCTCATCCCATTCGCGCTGCGCGAGGACTTGCTCTAAGCGGTTGAGATGCTTAATCTCCGCGAGTGCCGGATTTAGTCCTAAGCGGGTGTCGCATATCCTCACTGTGACCCCCTCCGCAACCGCCTGTCGGGGTAGCTCTGGCCACGGGAAACCGATAACTACCCGCGTAGGCAACCCCGGACTCGAAGGCCTGTACCCTCTACCACCCGCCCCGCGGGTGAGGATAATCTTTAGAACTCCGCGTTTGACGCCCTTGCATAGCTGTTTTGCCTCAGCCAGAAGTCCATCTCGTGGCGGCGAAGGCAGATACAGACGCGAACAGCCCCGCTCCAGTCTTTCGATGTGCGACTCCCAATGCTGAGGTGCTCCGTCCAGAATTGCCAGCGTCTCGAATAGACCATCACCGTATTGTAGCCCTCTGTCTAGCGCGGCGACGCTATTCTCTGCAGCGCCGTTTACGATGATCCTTGAAGCGGACACGTGGCTTGCCTCCTACCCCAGGGAACAGGCGGCTACGACAAACCGCCCTAAGCTCTTAGAGCAACCCGATTGTTTTCCGTCCTTCCTGCTTGTCAAGAGGGGCTTGTCACCTCGTGCTACCCATCCTTCTGGCGAAACATCTTGTTTCGCTAGATCCTTCGGAATACGAGGGTGCCGTTAGCGCCGCCAAAACCAAAAGAATTTGAAAGCGCATACTCGATGTTAAGATCTCGTGCTTCGTTAGGCACATAGTCCAGGTCGCACTCGGGATCGGGGGTCGTGTAGTTGATGGTCGGCGGCGCAACCTGGTCTCGTAGCGACAGGATCGTGAACACTGCTTCTATGCCACCCGCTGCGCCAAGAGCATGACCTGTCATTGACTTTGTCGAGCTGACCGCGATTTTGTAGGCGCCATCACCACAAACGGACTTTATCGCTAGGGTCTCTGCCAGATCCCCTGCGGGAGTCGAGGTTCCATGGGCTTTGATGTAATCGATCTCCGCGGCACTGATGCGTGCGTTATCCAGCGCCGCCCGCATGCAATTGGCGGCACCTTCCCCCCCCGGGGCTGGCGCTGTCATATGATAACCGTCCCCGCTCATCCCCGAACCGAGCAGTTCGGCGTATATCTTTGCCCCGCGTCGCTTGGCGTGCTCGAATTCTTCCAGCACGATGACCCCGGCCCCGTCGCTGAGCACGAACCCATCGCGATCTTTATCGAAGGGACGGCTAGCGCCTTGTGGATCATCGTTCCGCGTTGAGAGGGCTCGGGCGGAGCAAAACCCACCCAATGCCGTGGGAGTCGTTGCCATCTCCGCACCACCCGCAACCATGACATCGGCGTCACCGTATTCGATGACTCGCGCCGCATTCCCGATGCAGTGGGTGCCGCTGGCGCAGGCAGTGACGATGGCGTAATTGGGGCCTTTTAGCCCGTAGCGTATCGAAAGATTCCCACCCAGCATGTTAATGATATTGCTCGATATGTAAAACGGTGACAAGCGCCGCGGACCAGACGTAAGCCAAGTTTCCGTTCCGTGTTCGATACCCCACAAGCCTCCGATCCCGGAACCGATCGCGACCCCGATCCGCGGCGCATTCTCCTCGGTAACCTCCAATCCGCAATCGTCAAAAGCCTGCATTCCGGCCGCCATCCCATAGTGGATAAACGGATCCATCTTGCGTACGTCCTTTGGAGAAACATATTCTTCCAGCCTAAAGCCTTTTATCGGGCCCGAAAACCGAGTGCAGAAAGCGCTGGCGTCGAATGCTGTAATCGGGACGATACCACTTCTTCCTTCAACGATATTACGCCAGGACTGCTCGACGGTGTTCCCCACCGGCGTCAATAGGCCCATTCCCGTCACCACGACACACCTTCTATTCGCTGTTGTTGGGCCACCACTTTTCAAAGCAGAAGAAAAAGCCGCGCGGCTTCTTTAACACGCGGCCCTTACAGTACCTGAGAAACAAACCCGAGGTGCCGCGCAGTAGAAGGACCTAGCTTTATGCTCACACAGCCGATGGAACATCCGGCAGAATCGCCTCTTGGCTCTGCGAGAAAAACAAGTGGCAGGAAGCGCATCGCTTAAACTCTTTGCTCCAGAGGAGTCCGCTATTCTGCGTGTGCGCTAATGTAGTCAACAGCTTGTTGCACCGTCATTATCTTTTCAGCCTCCTCGTCCGGGATTTCTGTTTTGAATTCCTCCTCGAGGGCCATTACCAATTCTACGGTATCGAGAGAATCGGCGCCTAGATCGTCTACAAAAGAGGCCTCATTGGTCACCTCTTCTTCTTTCACACCGAGCTGCTCAACCACGATCTTCTTGACTCTTTCTTCAATGGTACTCATCCGGATATCTCCTCCCGATCGAAGCTGCAGCGCACCGCCGCAGCGTGGGCGTCAGTTTAGTGAAAACAAACAAACATGCAAGCGACGATCATAACCAAAGGATCTGCAGGCAATTCGTCGACTTCTCCGAAACGTTTTGACAGGGCCTTCGTTCCGGGAACCCCCTTCGTGATCTGCAAAAGAATGCTATTTACGCCATATACATACCCCCGTTTACGTTGACCGTTTCACCCGTGATATAACCGCTTTGAGGCGAGGCTAAGAACGCCACCACGGCCGCTACGTCTTCCGGTGAGCCGAACCGGTTCAGGAGGATCTGGGACAGGATCCTTTCGCGCTCGGCCGCGTTAAAGTGGCGCGTCATATCGGTGTCCACAAAGCCGGGAGCAACTGCGTTTACCGTGATCCCGCGTGAGCCGAGCTCCAATGCCAATGATTTAGTAAACCCAAAGATTCCTGCTTTGGCGGCGGCGTAATTCGTCTGGCCTGAATTGCCACTTAACCCGACGACCGACGCGATGTTAATGATGCGCCCATAACGCGCTTTAACCATCCCACGGACGAAGGCCCTCGTTAAACGAAAGACCGAGCTCAGATTCGTATCTAGCACCTCTTGCCAATCCGCCTCGCGCATCCTCAGTAATAGCCCATCGCGGGTAACACCCGCGTTGTTTACCAGAATGGTGGGCGCCAGGCTATGCCTATTCAACACCTGCAGCAGCGCGTCCACCGACGCCTGTTTGCTTACATCTAAGCCAAGTGATAAACCTTCTAATTGGTTTTTTTTCAGGAGATCGGCAAAATTTTCTACTCCCGCGTTCGATTTCGCGGTCCCGATCACGAACGCGCCTAAGCGACCGATTCCAACGCTATGGCGCGCCCTATCCCGCGGCTAGCACCTGTTACCAGAGCCGTATTATTCTGGGACACCTAATTCACCGTTTCTTCACTTGGATTGCCCGAAAAGGGCTGTCTCAAGCTTATTGGGATGGCTGGTTGGGAGACAGGTAAGCTCGCGATCGATGCGCCGACACAACGCCGTCAAGACGCTGCCGGGGCCCAATTCCACCAGCGCATCGACACCCATACGCGTCATGGCCTGCACTACCTCGACCCAACGCACCGGTTGAGACAGCTGCGATACTAGCGCGTCAACGATATCGTCCGACTCGTTTCGGGTTGAGGCGTCCACGTTGTGCACCACTGGAATCATCGGCCGGCACAAGTGCAACCCTCTTAGGCGTTCAGCTAGGCGCTCGGCCGCCGGTGCCATTAACGCGCAATGCGAGGGTACGCTTACCGGTAACAAGACAACCCGTGAGGCACCGAGCGCCTTGGCTTCTGAAACCACCCGGCCCACCGCTTCCTTGTCTCCAGCGATCACTACCTGCCCCGGAGCATTGAAGTTCGCGCAGGACACGACTTCACCCTCCGCAAGCCGCTGGCAAAGTTCCTCTAGCTCACGAACTCCCAAGCCGATGATGGCGGCCATCGCACCATGGCCAGCCGGCACAGCCTCCTGCATCAAACGGCCTCTGTGGGCGACCAAGCTGACGGCGTCTGCAAAATCGATCACTCCGGCACAAGCTAACGCGGTATATTCTCCCAAACTGTGCCCGGCCATAAGCATAGGCGGCGCCCCGCCTTCCTCGTGCCAAATGCGCCATAGACTGATGCCAGCGGTGAGTACGGCGGGCTGGGCGTTTTCAGTGGCGTTGAGGGCATCTGCCGGGCCTTCTTGGACCAAGCGCCAAAGATCATATCCCAACCTTTCCGAGGCTTCCGAAAAGGTTTGCCGAACCGTGTCGTATTGGGCGGCGAGCTCACTCAGCATCCCAACCGACTGCGATCCTTGCCCCGGAAATATCGCGCCTAAGGGCATAGTGACCCCGAACCCTAATACCGCAGAAGGGCGGATCCCCAGGTGAATCCAGCCCCAACGGCCTCTAACAAGAGCAACTGACCGCGCTCGATGCGTCCGTCACGAATCGCCTCATCCAACGCGAGCGGGATGGAAGCGGCCGAGGTGTTGCCATGTCGTTCTACGGTTGTCACGACCTGCTCCATTGGCAAATTAAGCTTGCGGGCTGCGGCCTCGATGATACGGCTATTCGCTTGATGAGGAATCAACCAATCTAGATCGTGTTTTTGCACACCGTTCGCGCTCAGTGCTTCGTCCACCATCTGCTCCATTGCTTTGACCGCAAACTTGAAGACTTCTCCGCCCTGCATTTTGACATAGGCACGGGTATCCGGCCGCGACCGGCAACCGCTATAGATCCCGTCCGGAACATGCAGCAACGACTGGTAATAACCGTCGGCGTGCAAGTGGCAACTCAAGATCCCAGCTGTGTCGCTTGCCTCTAGGACCACCGCCCCGGCGCCATCTCCAAACAAGACACATGTCGTGCGATCGCTCCAATCCACAATCCGAGAGAAGGTTTCGGCTCCGATGACCAGCGCCCTTGTCGCACCTTCGGTTCTAATGTAACGGTGCGCGATATCCAGGGCATAGATAAACCCGCTGCATACCGCCTGCACATCGAATGCCGGACAGTTCTTGATCCCTAAACGCTCCTGCAGCAAGCACGCGGTGCTTGGAAAAATCTTGTCGGGCGTGGTCGTGCCTAACACGACCAGATCGATATCGCCAGGGCTGCGTTGAGCCGCCTCCAAGGCCCGACGTACCGCCACCTCCGCCAGGTCGCATGTACTCTCGTCTTCCGCCGCAATGTGCCGCTGGCGCACACCCGTGCGTTCGACGATCCACTGGGCGGTGGTGTCGACCATGGCTTCGAGGTCGCGGTTGCTTAACACCCGCTCTGGAAGATAGCTGCCAGAGCCTGTTATTCGTGCGAAGCTCAAACGGCAGCCCTTTTTAAGAGGATCGCTTCTAAGCGTTGACTTATCCTGCTAGGCACGTCCTTCTTCACTTCTTTTACCGCCTCGGTGATCGCATTGGAAAACGACAACCAGTCCGCACTGCCATGGCTTTTTACCACGATGCCGCGCAGCCCCAGTAAACTCGCCCCGTTATAATGGCGTGGATCTGCCCGACGCCTGAGTTGGACCAGGATCGGTTTTGATATTAAGGCGACGGCACGGGTAAAAAGCGAGCGAGAATAGGCTTCTTTGGCAAAAAAGGCCAGCATTCGAGCAACTCCCTCGCTCGCTTTCAGTGCCACGTTTCCTACAAACCCATCACATACGATGACATCTGCCTTCCCTTGGTAAATGTCATCTCCTTCCACGAAGCCCACGTAATTTAGCTCGCTGGCGGATAGCATCGCTGAGGTTTGTTTCACTTTCTCATTCCCTTTGATTTCTTCATCGCCGATGTTAAGCAACGCGACGCTTGGCCGATCCCGATTATCCAGCGCACTTGCCAAGACCGAGCCCATGACCGCGAACTGAAACAGCTGCTCGGGGCTAGAATTGACGTTTGCGCCTAAATCCAATAGATGACAATGCTTTTCCATGCCAGGCATGGCATTGCAGATAGCAGGTCTATCGATCCCAGGCAGGGTTTTTAGCACAAACTTCGCCATCGCCACCAGGGCGCCCGTATTACCAGCGCTCACGCAGGCGTCAGCCGATCCCTTCTTCACTAAGTCGACTGCCACCCGCATGGAAGAATCTTTTTTGTTTCTCAGCGCGCTCGAGGGCAGCTCGTGCATTTCGACCTGCTGGGCGGTATGCACGACCGAGAGCCGTTGCTGTTCGTTCCCCCTCCCGTCAGCTCCCAGCAACGCCTCTTCGATCGCTGTTTCGCTCCCCGTCAGAATAACACGCAGTTCGGGATGGCGTGAAAGGGCGTGGACGCAAGCCGGGACAACCACCGACGGGCCGATATCGCCACCCATCGCATCGACGGCGATTGTGATTTTCACGGAGTGTCAACGGGCAATAACTGGCGGCCACTAAACCCAGGGGTGCGATCCCACACGGCTTAGGATTCGTCAGGTTTCTTCTTGTTTTTCAACTTCGATAACTTTGCGTCCCCGATAATAACCGTTAGGGCTCAGATGGTGTCTTATGTGAACTTCGCCTGTTGTGACGTCAACTGCAAGGGCACGAGCCGAAAGCGCGTCGTGGGAACGACGCATGCCTCGTCTGGAAGGCGTTTTTCTGTTTTGAGGTACAGCCATAGTTTTGCTCCAAAAACCCAGTCGACCCGGAAGGGATTTCGCGTTTGCTCAGTCGGCTTTGAGCTTAGCGAGCACCCCAAACGGGCTCTGATTTTCCTCCCCAGGACCCATAATATCTTTTCGTCGACAATCGCCGATAGCATGCACGGGCGCCATAGGCAACACCAGGATAAGCTCGTCCTCCACCATTTCTAGCAGCGATACGGTCTCGGACTCGAAAACTTGTATGGGTTCGAAGTCCAAAGACATGCACCCCGACTCTTGGGTCGCCCCCACGAGCTCGAGTCTAAGCTCTCGACTGAGAGCGATTTCCATCGGTTCAAGGCAACGCTGACAAATAAGCTCCAGCCGCGCTGACCACCCGCCCGTGACCAACCGGTTGCCTCGCTCGTCCTTGCCAAACTCCAGTTCGATCTCGACCGTGCCATTGGCTCGGCACAAGCTCGGAGTCAGTCGCCTCATCCGACCAAGGTCCAAATTTCCGACAAGCCTTGCTCCTTTTTCCGCAAGCTTGCAAGGCTCGATGTGTTCAGGAAGCTGAGACGACATAAAAGGGCGATTATAAAACGACGACGAAACAAAGGACTAGATTTTTTATTTCTTTTCCATAGGATGTAGCATCCACACGCCAAGACCGCAGGCCGTGCAGCTGATATTAGCTTCCTCCTCACCCTACCGAGCGGAACTGCTCAAGAGGCTTCGGCTACCCTTTGTCGCTAAGGCGCCCGGGGTTGACGAAACACCCTTCTCCCGAGAGCACCCCGAGGAGTTGGTTGCACGACTGGCCCGCTCCAAAGCACTAGCTCTGGCGGATCAGTATCCCAATGCCTTGATCGTAGGGGCAGACCAAGTCGCTGTGATCAAACTCCGTGTTCTTGGCAAACCCGAAAATCTCCAAGCAGCGCGCCGACAACTGCGCCAAGTCAGCGGCCAGCGAGTGGATTTTGTAACTGGCTTATGCCTTCTCAATACCAACACGGCTCTGTCCCAGGAGCAACAAGTGTCCTTTTCTGTATTCTTTCGGCCGTTGACGGATACGATGATTGAGCGCTATCTCGAAAGGGAAAGCCCCCTGGGCTGTGCCGGCAGCTTCCGTTCCGAAGGACTTGGGATCGCGCTGGTCGAACGAATGCAGGGAGATGACCCTAGCGCGCTGATCGGTCTGCCTCTCATTCGCTTGCTCGCCATGCTAGAAGCGGAAAGGGTCTCTCCATTCGCGAGCGACGCCCTCCGGTAGGATTTGGGAGCAGGATCTGCTATTCCAATAGCGAGGTTCTAAATCGCCGGGCAAAACGTTCGAAGTAGTCTTCACGCCTGGTGAAATCGACGATTTTTTCCTCTCCCACGATTTCCCGCGCGATATAGCCGCTGCTCCCCAATCCATCGATCAAACCAAGCTCCAGGCTCTGTTCGCCGGTCCAGATCAGCCCATTAAAAAGCTCCACGTCGCGCTTGAGCTTATTTCCTCTGCCCTTCTTTACGGTGTTGATGAATTGTTGATGAATGCGGGCGAGAAGGCCCTGTACATGGGCTTTTCCATCGTCGTCCAGGGGCCGAAAGGGATCGAGAAAACCCTTGTGCTCACCGGCCGCCACCAAACGGCGCTCGATCCCGAGCTTCTCTAAGGTTCCACTGAAGCCAAAGCCCTCATACACGGCCCCGATCGATCCCACGAGACTCGCCTTGTCGGCGTAAATCGAGTCCGTAGCAGATGCAACATAATAGCCGCCCGATGCGCAAAGATCGGTAATTACCGCATACAGGCGAATGTCGGGGTATTTTTTGCGCAGTCGATAGATTTCGTCGCTGATATACCCTGCTTGCACCGGGCTGCCGCCAGGGCTGTTAATTCGCAATATAACGGCCTTGGTATTCGTGTCCTCAAACGCCGCGCGCAGCCCAGCCACTACGGTGTCCGCGCTAGCGGGGGAATTCGACATGATCGCGCCTTCGATATCGACCAAGGCCGTATGCTTATCCCCCGACAGTTTGGCACCCGCCAGACCGGAGGACAGATAGATCCCAAGCAATATAAATAGGTAGATAAAAAGCAATAACTTAAAAACCACGTTCCAGCGCCTTGCGCGCTTCTGCTCTTCGAAGGCCGCCAGCGCGATCTGTCCGATAAGGTCTCGCTCCCATCGCTGCTCAGGGGCTTGGTCTTGCGGTTTTTCTTCCATAGGGATAGATCGAAAGCACTTTTAGGGCAGTTGGAAACAGGGTTTCCTATCACATTTTTACATGTTCCCAGCACTTATGCGATTGCAACATGACGGGGCTCGAATTTCTCAAGCTGCCCTTTTAGTAACACATGATTATAGCAGAGGCTTGATGACCCGCCGTTTGGCAAGCGCAACGCCAATCTCAGCATAATAGCCAGCTTGGGCCGGTCGATTATACAATCGCGCGCGAAAGGGAAGCGAAAAGACGATTTTCCCGAATGCTCACGTAGAGGACAAATCTGGTAAGGCATCCGATGTGCAAGTACTCAACAATTATGATGTGGCTATGGGTGGTTTCCGCTCTGAGCGTCTCTCTGGTCCAGGCAGGGGAACGAAATTCATTTAAGGTTTGTGCGGACCCACACAGTCTTCCCAGTTCAACCAAGGATCTGCAAGGGTACGAAAATAAGATCGCAAAGATCTTCGCAGATGACTTGGAGTTGCCGCTGGCGTTCGAATGGTTTCCGCAACGAATAGGCTTTATTCGCAATACATTGCGAAACAACGATACGCCTGATGGCTCTTACAAGTGCGATATCGTGATGGGAGTGGTTGAAGGCTTTGAATTGGCGGCCACGACGAAACCTTATTTTTACTCGGCTTGGGCGATGGTTTACGTTAAAGGGAGGGGGTGGGATGACATCCGCTCCCAGCAAGATCTACTCACCCTTCCGCCCCAACGCAAGGATAAGCTCAGAATAGGGTTGTTTGAACAGAGTCCCGCCGCGTTTTGGCTTGCACGACATGGCCTGATGAGATATATGACGCCTTATCCCATCATGAGTGGGGATCCCCTAGCTTATCCTGGGCAAATAATCGAGCGAGACCTGATCCAGGACAAGATTAACCTAACTTTCGTATGGGGGCCGATCGCCGGTTATTTCGCCAAGCGCACTAAGGATAAGGAGATCGTGGTCATCCCGATGAAATCGGAGCCGGGGATAAAGTTTAGCTATGGTATCGTGATGGCCGTGCGCCACGGCGAGAAGGCGTGGAAAAAACAGATAACTGAGCTTATCGCCAAACATAAGGATGAGATCAAAAAAATCCTGCTCGATTACGGAGTTCCACTGCTGGAAGAGGAACGAGGTTAAATATGAAAAAGGCAATAGTCACGATGATGGTTGGGTTCAGTATCGATCCAGAGGCCGCGCAACCCCCCTGGGCGTTTCGGCAACGACCGTCGTGCGCGGATCAAGCGAACTTCTCGCAAGCGCGGGCGATCATACACCGAGCCGTTTAGCCCACGAGTCGCGCAAGGTGACCGTGCGGTTGAATACCGGGTGGGCTTCTGTGGAGTCGATCGGGTCGAGATAAAAGTAACCCTGCCGCTCGAACTGATAACGGCTCTCCATGGGGGCAGCGAAAAGGCTAAGCTCCACACGAGCTTGCATTAAGATTTCGACGGAAGCGGGATTGAGGTTCTTGAGGAACTCACCGCTTTGGTCGGGATCAGAAATGACGAACAGCCGGTCGTATAAGCGCACTTCGGCAGGGATGGATCGTTGCGCGCATACCCAGTGTATCGTTCCTTTCACCTTGCGGGCGGTTTTGGCGCTACCACTCTTGGTATCGGGATCGTACGTGCACCGGAGCTCCACTACATTGCCGGCATCATCTTTGATCACTCGCTGGCACTTGATGACATAGGCGTAGCGCAAACGAACTTCTCGGCCTGGAGCGAGGCGATAGAAATCTTTCGGCGGCTGTTCCATGAAATCCGATCGTTCGATGTAGAGCACCCGGCTGAAAGGCATCTTTCGGCTACCCATCTCAGGCCGATTCGGATGGTTAGGGGTATCCAACTCTTCGCTTTGTTGCTCGGGATAGTTTTCGATCACCACCTGCAGCGGTCGTAAAACGGCGAAGGCGCGCGGCGCTTTGTTTTCCAGGTCCTCACGCGCGCGGTTCTCGAGCGAACCCACCTCAATCATCGTGTCCTTCTTAGTCAGACCGATGCGTTCACAGAAATCCTGTATCGCCTCAGGGGTGTACCCGCGCCGGCGCAGGCCGCTTAGGGTCGGCAGGCGGGGATCGTCCCAACCGCTGACGTAGCCGCCTTCCACCAGCAGGTTGAGCTTGCGCTTGCTGATCACGGTATAGTCCAGATTCAAGCGCGCAAACTCGATCTGCTGGGGATGACACGGCACATCGAGATTATCCAGCACCCAGTCGTACAGGGGCCTGTGATCCTCAAACTCAAGGGTGCATAGCGAGTGCGTGATCCCTTCGATGGCGTCCGAGAGACAGTGCGTGTAATCGTACATAGGATAGATGCACCACCGACTGGCCGTCATTTGATGGGGCACGTGCTTGATGCGGTAGATCACGGGATCGCGCATATTGAGGTTCGGGGAGCTCATATCGATCTTCGCCCGCAGAACGCATTCCCCGTCCTTGAATCGGCCCTCTCGCATTTGCTGGAACAGATCCAGATTCTCTTCGATGGAGCGATCGCGGTAAGGGCTGTCTTGGCCGGATTCGCTCAGGGTGCCGCGGTATTCGCGGATCTGCTCCGCGTCGAGGCTGTCCACATAGGCCTTGCCGGATCGGATCAGCTCGAGAGCATAGTCATAAAGACGCTCAAAATAGTCCGAGGCGTGGTATAAGTTCTTCCCCCAGTCAAAACCCAACCACCGGACGTCGCGTTTTATCGCCTCTACGTATTCAAGGCTTTCTTTCGTCGGGCTGGTGTCATCGAAGCGCAAATGGCAAACGCCTTGGTAATCGCGGGCGATCCCAAAATTCAAGCAGATCGATTTAGCGTGACCGATGTGCAAATACCCGTTGGGCTCGGGCGGAAAACGGGTAACCACCTTGCCCCCGTGCTTCCCGGTTGCGAGATCCGCATCGATGGTATCCCGAATAAAATTGCGCGCGCTCGGTCGACTGTTGTTCATTTATCCCGATCATGTGCGATATAGAGCCGAGCTTTGTAACGGAAAATCGGGTGAAGCGCAACAGGATCTGTGAGCACTTCCTTTGCCCCAGCCTGGGCTTAGCCCATAATTCAGCCCATGATTTCTGGGTTACTCGCGCGCACCGCAAGCGCTGCGCTGGTGGTATTGGGCGTCGTGTGCGCCGTCTTCTTCCTTACCCATCTTATCCCTGGCGATCCGGTGGAGGTGCTGCTCGGTGAATCGGCCATGGTGGCTGAGCGCGAACAGTTGCGCCAGAGGCTCGGTTTGGATAGACCGCTGGGCGGCCAGTGGTTGGCCTATGTCGCGGGATTGCTGAAGCTGGATTTAGGAACCTCGCTGTTTTCCCAGCAGCCCGTCGCGGCGATCATCGCGCAACGGATCGGGGCTAGCTGTTTTTTGGCCCTGGCGGCTTTGGGTGTGGCCGTGGCGGTAGCAGTGCCCACAGGGATCGTCGCCGCGTTGCGCAAGGATACGCTGTGGGACCAAGGAGCCATGGGGCTCGCCCTGCTGGGCGTTTCCATTCCCAACTTTTGGTTGGGACCGATGTTGATCCTGATGTTTTCTCTGTCCTTAGGTTGGCTGCCGGTCAGCGGTGCCGAAAGCCCCGCTTCGATCATTCTACCGGCGATCACATTGGGTACCGGTTTGGCCGCGGTGTTGTCCAGAAACATCCGCTCGGCGCTGCTGGAGGTGTTGGCGGAGGATTACATTCGCACCGCCCGCGCCAAAGGGATTGCGCCTCGCGCTGTGCTGCTGCGCCATGCCGCGGCAAACGCGGGTCTGACGGTGGTGACCGTGCTGGGACTGCAGTTAGGCGCTTTGTTGGGCGGTGCCGTGATTACCGAGACCGTGTTCGATTGGCCTGGGATCGGTAGCCTGATGGTAGAGGCGATTCTGCGCCGTGATTATCCGGTGGTGCAGGGCTGCGTATTGCTGATCAGCGTGATCTACGTCGCCATCAACACCGCCACTGACCTAGTCTACGCGCTGTTGGATCCGCGCATTCGATTTGCGAAGTGAATGCTAAGCTCATGTTTTCAAGCGCGATCCTTGTGTCCTGGGGGGCGCTTGCCTTGCTCGGATCCTGGTTTCCGCTCAAACCCAACGAGATGCTGCTAAGCCAAATCTTGCGGCCGCCCACCAGCCATGATTGGTTGGGGTTTGACGATTACGGTCGCTCCATTGCCGATCGCTTGCTGATGGGAGCACGGACTTCGTTTGTGGTGGCATTCGCCGTGGTCACAGTCACTGCGGGTTTCGGGACCGCCGTTGGGATCCTCAGTGGGTGGCTTGGGGGGTGGTGGGATCTGGTGATGGTGCGCCTTATCGACGTCTTCCTAGCGTTTCCAGGCATGCTCTTGGCCATCGCGCTGGCGGGATTGCTCGGTCCGGGTGTGGATAACGTGGTGGTTGCACTCGCTGCCGTGGGCTGGGTCAGTTTCGCCAGACTGGCGCGTGCCCAGGCCTTGTCCGTCAAAGAGCGCGAACATATACAAGCCGCACAGAGCCTGGGGGTATCCTCGTTGGTGATCCTCTATCGGCATGTCTTGCCGCTGATAAGCGCCCCGCTCATCATCGAGGCGACGTTTGGTATCGCCAGCGTGGTCGCCGCCGAAGCCGGGCTCTCGTTCTTAGGTCTCGGGGGACAGCCACCGGCCCCCTCCTGGGGCGGCATGATCCGGGATGGAACACGATACATGCTGGTGGCCCCTCATATGGTAATCGCACCGGGCATAGCCATGATGCTGGTGGTGCTCGCGGCCAATCTGGCAGGGGATTGGATGCGTGACAAATTGGACGTGCGCGGCCTAAGCGGGACTAATTAACGGCACGCAACCAACCTTAAGGTCAAGGCAACGAAGGGGGGCTGAGTACAGCGGAGCGAGCGCAACTCGCCCGATCATTTTTTCATTGACCTTTAATCTGCATTCGCGCGCTCCGGTATCCTTGCTGCATGCACGGTATTTCATTCATCCAGGATCTTGCCGCGGTGCTTCTCGTCGCCGGGGTGGTGACCGTGGTATTCCACCGGCTGCACCAGCCCGTGGTGCTCGGTTACCTGCTCGCTGGCTTTATTATCGGCCCCCACACACCTCCGTTTCCTCTGGTTAGGGACGAAGAAACCATCCGCATCCTGGCGGACCTGGGCCTGGTATTTCTGCTCTTCTCTCTCGGGCTCGAATTCAGCCTTAAAAAACTTCGCGCGGTGGGCATCGCCGCTCTGATTGGGGCGCTGACCGAGATCGTGCTGATGCTGTGGGTCGGCTACGAGATCGGCCTATTGTTCGACTGGAGCAGCATGGATTCGATTTTCTTAGGCGCTATGCTCTCGATCTCATCCACCACCATCGTCGTCAAGACGCTGGAGGAACTTAAGCGCAAGCAGGAACCCTTCGCTCATCTGATCATGGGGATCCTGATCGTGGAGGACATCCTCGCGATCGGCATCATCGCCCTGCTCTCCGGCCTTGCCCGCAGCGGCGTGTTAGAGCCGCTGGCGGCACTCACCGCGATCGGACACTTGGGCGTTTTTCTGGTCGCCGCAGTCATGATCGGTCTGCTGACCGTTCCGCGCCTGGTCGATTATGTGGCGCGCTTCAACAGCAGCGAGATGCTGCTCGTGACCGTGCTCGGCCTGTGCTTCGGATCCTGCCTGTTGGTCGCGAAACTGGACTACAGCATCGCGCTAGGCGCCTTCCTGATGGGCGCGCTGATCGCCGAAGCCAAAGCGCTGCCGCGAGTGGAGCGCCTGGTGGAGCCCGTGCGCGATCTGTTCAGCGCGATCTTCTTCGTTACCGTCGGCATGCTCATCGAGCCGCGCCTGCTGATCGACTACGCCGTACCCATCGCGGTGATCACTGTCGGGGTGGTACTCGGCAAGATCGCCACCCGCTGGCTGGGCGTATTCCTCGCCGGGCACAGTGGGCACACGGCGCTGCGCGCGGGCATGGGCCTGGCGCAGATCGGTGAGTTTTCCTTCATCATCGCCACCCTTGGACTCAGTCTCGGCGTGATCAGCGAATTCCTTTATCCGATCGCGGTCGCGGTCGCGGGCATCACAACTTTCCTCACACCCTATCTTATCCGCGGGTCGGACCGCATCGCCGACGGCTTGACGCACCTTCTTCCTCGAAACGTCAAGGAGTTCTCCGGCCTGTACACGCGTTGGGCCGGATCGCTAGTCGCAGCGGGCCCCAAAGGTCCGGTGAGAGCCATGCTCCACCGCAGCGTCTGGATCGTGATCATCAATCTGACCCTGATCGTGGCGTTGTTTCTGGGCTTCGCCTACTTAGCCAAGCTCCCCATGCTGCCGCTCCCGCTGACGTCCGGTCTGTCCCCTCCGATGCGCAATACCCTGCTTTGGTCCGCAGCTGTTCTCATCAGCCTTCCCTTGTTTATCGCCACTTATCGCAAGCTGCAGGCCATCAGCATGGTGCTGGCCGAATTAAGCCTGCCCGGCCGACTTTCCGGAGAACTCACCCCAGCCGTGCGCGCACTAGTGGCCCAAGGGATCCCCATGGCCGCGCTTGCCCTCTTTGGCCTGTTCACCCTGGTCTTAACCGCCACCATCCTTCCGCCCCGAGAAATCCTGATCGCGCTGATCGTCCTGTTCGCGCTGTTGGTGTGGTGGTTGCATCGCGGTTTTCTGCGCATATATTCGCGGCTGCAGATCGCGCTGGAACAAAAGCTCGGCACTGCATTGAAGGGTGCCGGGCCGGGCGAGGGTCAGGCTTAACGGCGCTTCATCGGCCACCCCCCGGCGGGCGTAGCCTGCCGGTCCGGCGTACAATAGCGGAAGCACATGACCATGACCCGATCGGAGAGTTTTCCCACTATCGCCTTTTTCGCGCTGCGGGCAAGCAAGCTTTAAGCCCCGATTTAGCATGCAAAGCGCGGCCGTTGATATGTTGGCTATCTGGACCGAGCAAGAAAAGATAAGGAAGGACGACGTCCTCAGGCTTCGGCCAAGCGGCTGGGTCCTGCGCGGGATAGGCAGCCGCCCGCAGCCGTGTTCTTGCCGGTCCGGGATCGATTGAGTTAACCCGGACGCGGGTGTTATGTTCCAGTTCGTCGGCGAAAATTTGCATCATACCTTCCAGCGCGAATTTGGACACCGCGTATGCGCCCCAATAAGCACGGGCGCTGCGCCCGACCGTGTCGCTGGTAAATACGATCGAGGCATCCTGCGCCTCCTTTAGCAAGTTTAAGCAGGCGCGAGTTAGCAACAAGGGGGCGTGCAAATTGACCTGCATGACCCTTCCCCAGGTCCGCAAATCATAATGCGTGAGCGGACAAAGCTCGCCTAAAATAGCGGCGTTATGGACCACCGCGTCGAGACGGCCGAACGCCGTGTCGATGGTTTGGGCAAGCGCCTTGAAATCTCTTTCAAAGGCCTTCTCCAGGTCGAGCGGGTATAAGGCCGGGCAGGGGTAGCCTTGAGCTTCGATTTCGTCGTAGGTGCGCTCCAGCCTGGCTATGGTTTTCCCCAGCAGCACCGTCGTTGCGCCATGTGCCGCGCAGGCTTTAGCCAGAGCGCCTCCGATCCCGCCTCCTGCGCCGGTGATCAGGATCACCCTTTCCTTGAGCAAGTCTGTAGGGGGGCAGTACCCTGTCGGACACTCGTTTTGGGCCACGCTGGAGCGAGCGCTCATCGAGCGCTGGCGAGCGTTAATACGGTGTCCTGCACCGGGCGACTGTTGTCTGGGCGTGGAAAATCCAGAATATAGTGCAAGCCTCGGCTTTCCTTGCGCGCCAAGGCCGAGCGAATGATCAATTCGGCGACCAGCACGAGGTTGCGCAGTTCAATCAAACCGTTGGAAACCCGGAAGTTGCCATAGTACTCGGCTATTTCCGACTGCAGCAACCGCACCCGGTTCAGCGCGCGTTGCAGCCGCTTGGTAGTCCGAACGATGCCAACATAGTCCCACATAAAGCGCCGCAATTCTTCCCAGTTGTGGGAGACCACGACTTCTTCATCCGAATCGGTGACCTGGCTCTCGTCCCAATCGGGGATGGCCGCGAAAGCAGGGGCACCGAGCAGCCTCGTGCGAATGTCATGGCTCGCCGCGTGGGCAAACACAAGGCATTCTAGCAAAGAGTTGCTAGCCATCCGATTAGCGCCGTGAAGACCGGTGCATGCGACCTCGCCAATGGCGTAGAGCCCCGGAATCGACGTACGGCCCCATCGATCGGTTGGCACGCCCCCGCAAGTGTAATGAGCCGCCGGTACCACAGGGATGGGTGCTGTGGCGGGATCGATGTCGTGTTTGCGGCATATGGCGGTTACCGTTGGGAAATGAGTTTCGGTGAACTCGCGGGGTCGATGACTGATGTCGAGAAACACACAATCGCTGCCGGTGCGCTTCATCTCATGATCGATAGCGCGGGCGACGATGTCCCGCGGGGCCAGCTCCCCGCGTGGATCGAACTTGTGCATGAATGGCGTGCCATCGGGGAGCAGGAGCTTTCCACCCTCGCCGCGGATCGCCTCGGTGACGAGGAAGGATTTTGCGTTCGGATGATATAGGCAGGTAGGGTGAAATTGCATGAACTCCATGTTGGCGACCTCGCAGCCGGCGCGCCACGCCATCGCAATGCCATCCCCCGTGGCCACGTCCGGGTTGCTGGTATAGAGGTAGACTTTTCCGGAGCCGCCTGTGGCAAGCACGGTGCAACGCGCACGAAACGTGCGCACGTGGCCGCTGCGTTTGTCTAACACATAAGCGCCCAAACATCGGTCCGTGTTTAGGCCGAGCTTTCTCCCCGTAACCAGGTCTATGGCAATGTGGTTTTCAAATAAAGCGATGTTGCGCTGTTCGCGCGCGCGGCTTTCCAATACGGTTTGCAACGCTTGTCCTGTGGCATCGGCAACATGTAGCACCCGCCGGTGGCTATGTCCGCCTTCTTGGGTCAAGTGGTAGTCGCTTCGTCCGTCGGGCGTGGTATGGCGGGTGAAGTCAACACCCTGGCGGACAAGCCACTGTACGCGGGCGCGACCCTGCGAGGCCACATATCGCACCACCTTTCGATCGCATAAACCGGCGCCTGCGTTTAGGGTGTCCTGCACGTGGGCTTCAATAGAATCGTAGGCATCCAATACGGCTGAAATACCGCCCTGGGCGTAGTAGGTCGCTCCCGCATTTAGCATTGTTTTTGACAGTACCCCGATCCCCGCGCTCGACGAAAGCTCCAAGGCGAGGCTTAGCCCCGCCGCTCCGCTGCCGACGATCAATACGTCGAAGTCGTATGGATCAGACACCGTGGTTTAACTGTATACTTTGGGCTCTTCTGAAGGGTCTGTGGCTCCCCCCGGTGTGTGCGGCAGCACCGTAGCTGACACCTGCAAACGAACTATATCCTAGATTGGTGGTCGTTTAAGCATGGGGATGAGGCGCCGCGATAATAATACAAGGGGTAAGCCCGGATGGGCGACGACGGCGCAGATATCCATCTGGTCGAGAGGGTCAAGCGTGGAGACAAGGCGGCATTCGATCTGTTGGTGCTCAAGTACCAGCATCGCATTGTCAAGCTTGTGTCCCGCTATGTCCGCGACCCCAGCGACGCCTTAGACGTGGCTCAAGAGGCATTCCTAAAAGCTTATCGGGCGATACCCAACTTTCGGGGCGAAAGCGCGTTTTACACCTGGCTATACCGCATCGCCATCAATACGGCCAAGAACTACTTGGTGATGATGTCTCGGCGGCCCTTGGAAATAGAGCCCGAGACGGCCGAGGGTGAAACCCCCGAACTGGAATCCCTTCTAAAAGACCAGGCGACCCCAGAAAACCTCTTGTTGACCGAGGAGATCCAAGAGACGATCGTTGAGGCGATCGAAGCCTTGCCGGAAGATCTTCGGACTGCAATTAACTTGCGCGAAGTCGAGGGGCTCAGCTACGAGGAGATAGCCCAAGTGATGAGCTGTCCCATTGGTACCGTGAGGTCCCGCATTTTCCGTGCCCGGGAGGCGATCGATAAGCGTTTGAAACCCTTACTGGAGTGAAATCTAACCATGAGTGACGATAAATTGGAGCGATGTTCGGCGCTTATTGACGGCGAGCTGCCGGAGTCGGAAGCCGCCACTCTAATCGCTGATATGGGACGAGATAAGTCGGTACGGGAAACTGTGGGGCGCTTCTACCTTATCGGGGATGCGGTGAGAAACGCGGTCCCCGAGCAGTGGCGACCGGATTTGGTCTCGCGTGTCATGAAAGCCGTGGAGAAGGAGCCTTTTTGGTTGCTCTCAAGCCAGGAGCCTATTGGGAAAAAGAAATGGTTTGTGGGCGGGGCAATCGCCGCCTCCGTTTGTGCCTTTGCGCTTTTTGTAAGTAAAGTCGATAAGCAGCAGGCCTGGGAAAAACCCGCTTGGTCTGCTGGCGAAGGGATGCAAATCTCCCAAGAGACGCAGCGCATATCCTCAGCACAAGCGCGGTCTACCCGGCAGCATCCGCTACAAAGGCAAGCTAACTCGCCGAGTTTCGCCAATGAATCCCGCCTAAACAGCTACTTAGTAAAACACAACCGATACCTTGATAGCTTTACCGTACAGGGTGTCGCGCCTTATGCGCGGGTGGTCGGGTATCAAGCGGGGCGTTAGTAGCATGATGCAAAACGGTCGCGGCCTTGGCACTTGGTGTGTGCTCGCACGGCGCTCGACTATGTGCTTGCTCGATAGGTCTTGCGCTTCGTTGCGCGGCTTTGCGTAGCTCGCGTCGTTTGGCGGCAAGAGATTAAGTTTAGACGGTTTCTTCAGTGAGCGGGCAATTTCCCATTCGGGTTTTCGCCGTCGCCCTCGCTCTCCAGGTTTCCCTTAGCGGGTATGCAGCCGACTCAACGGGGGAAGCCCGTGGGATCATCGACCGCATGTCGGAGGCTCGCAAGAGCTTAAGCTATGAAGGCATATTGGTTTATCACCGGGGAAAGAATCTCCACAGCATGCGGGTGCTGCATAAGGCCGATAAAGGTCGGGAGCGAGAGCGGCTAACATCGCTTAGCGGACCAGCGCGAGAGCTTGTCCGGGACGAACGGCAAACGACATGCATTTTCCCCGATAACAGGGCCGTGATGGTGGTCAAAAGCCGGCAGTCGGAAATTTTCCCCGCCCCCCTTCCAAAGCCCATTGAACAAATCGAGAGCCGCTATTCCTTTAGTGTATTAGGAAAAGATCGCGTGGCCGGTAGGGAGGCATGGGTGGTGCGCATCCAGCCCAAGGATCCGGACCGTTATGAACATAAGCTGTGGATAGATGCCGCTTCCTATTTGCTGCTAAAGTCGCATATCCTGGATGCGCAGGGGGAAATTCTGGAAGAAGTGCTTTTCACGAGCATTAAACTACGTGAATTCATTCCGGACTCCCTGCTGACACCGAAACTTGCCGGAGAGGGGTATACTTGGTACCGAAATGGGCCCGCTGGAAACGAAGTAGCCGAGGGCTTTAATTCTAAATGGACCGTGAACTGGTTGCCGGACGGTTTTGCGATGCGAGGCTATGAAGAACAAGCCCTAACCACGAGTCGGCCGGCCGTCGATCATCTGTTTTTTTCCGATGGCCTGGCGACTTTATCGGTATTCGTGGAAAAGCGAGTGGCTCCGGATCCGGATGGTGTCGAAGGTCAGACTTCTTTGGGGGCAGTCAACACGTATACGTGGATGGCTGATGGTTACCAACTCACGGTCGTCGGTGAGTTGCCGGCCGTGACCGTTCGCCGCGTTGCGGGCTCGATTGCCGGCAAAGAAGATTAAATTTTTAAGCGAGCGATCCCGCTGTGCCGTGTACACCCCATTGCGGATGAGGGCGGGATAGCTTTTTCAGCGATAAATGTTAGAGGTACTGCGTTGAACAATCCGTACGTAAAGGCAGCTTTTATGCTCATTCTGATGTTGGTTTTTGCGGGTCGCAGCGCCTATGGGTTTGGGCGTGAACTGCCTGATTTTACTGAGTTAGCGGCGGAGAACCGGGCGTCTGTGGTCAATATAGGCACGACGATCAAGCGTTCGGGCAAAAAGGATCGCTTGCCCAAGGAGTTCAAGATCCCAGATTTGCCGGAAGACAGCCCGTTCAATGATTTTTTTCGTCGATTTTTCGAAGAGGAAGGCCCACAGGGTTTTACGCCTCAGACATCACTCGGCTCCGGATTTATCATCTCTCAGGACGGTTACGTTATTTCGAATTACCATGTCGTTAAGGAGGCTGATGAAATTCTGGTACGCATGAGTGACCGCCGGGAGTATGTGGGCAAAGTGATCGGTACCGACCAGCGCAGCGACCTGGCGGTTTTGAAGATAGACGCGAAGGATCTTCCGGTGGCGAGAATAGGGCGCTCGGCAAACTTGAAAGTGGGAGAATGGGTGTTGGCAATAGGATCGCCCTTTGGATTTGATTACTCGGTTACGGCGGGCATCGTCAGCGCCATAGGGCGCAGCTTGCCGAACGAGAATTACGTACCCTTCATCCAGACTGATGTCGCGATCAACCCGGGCAACTCCGGCGGGCCGCTCTTTAATCTCGAGGTGAGGTCATTGGAGTCAACTCGCAAATATACAGCCGTACCGGCGGTTTTATGGGGTTATCTTTCGCGATACCGATCGATGTGGTGATGAATGTTTACCAACAATTGCGCGCCAAAGGCAGCGTTGTCCGTGGATGGTTAGGGGTGTTGATACAGGATGTCACCAAGGAGCTTGCGGAGTCTTTTCGGATGGGTAAGCCCCGAGGGGCATTGGTCGCCGAGGTCCTCCCGAATAGTTCCGCGAGCAAAGCGGGTTTTAGGACCGGGGACGTCGTCATAGAATTCGACGGTGATCCGATCGACTTGTCATCGGACCTTCCTCCCATGGTAGGGAGCACGGCGGTGGGCAAGAAGACGCCGGTGACGATCATCAGAGGGGGGATCACACGGACCCTGGAGGTGACCATCGGCGAACTGCCTCCAGAAGAAGAAATCGACCTGGCGGCAACCGAGAAACCGGGCACGACAAGGGAAAAGCGGTTAAAACTAGTGCTCGAAGACCTGAGCAAAGAGCAAAGGGCAAAGCTTAACTTGGATGATCACGGCGTTCTTGTGCAAGAAGTGGAAGAGGGTCCGGCGCAAAAAGCGGGGGTTCTAGAAGGGGACGTAATACTTCAAATAGACAGCAAAAAGGTAAAAGATTCAAAGCACCTTAAAGAATTGGTCGCCCAAATACCCGAAGGAAAGGCGGTACCGGTGCTGATCCAACGCAAAGGAGGCCCCATTTTCCTGGCCTTAAAAATCTCAGAATAAGGAGTGGCTCTCTGGGCAGAGATCACCCTGTCGGCCACGGGGGGAGCCAGAATCCGTCATTGGCTTGAAAAAACAAGACAAAAGCGCACGCCCCGCTAGATTTTGCTGTCGACGCTCGGAGCAAGCCAGGCCGCGCATCGCGCTCGAAACCTAGGCTGGCGGTGGGGCAAAAGCTGCGGGGAGAAAACTCGGTTGTTGTGGGCACTTCTCTATTGCTTGTGCACGACCCAGATAGGCGTACCGGCGCTTAGGCAAACACTCTGTTGCATGTTGCGCAGATCGACGTCCTATGGAGCATATTCGGAATTTTTCCATTATCGCCCATATCGACCATGGCAAGTCCACGCTTGCCGATCGGATCATCGAACTATGTGGTGGCCTCAGCGCTCGTGAGATGGAGGAGCAGGTCTTGGACTCCATGGATCTCGAACGGGAGCGAGGGATAACGATCAAAGCGCAAAGCGTAAGCTTACAATATAAAGCAAGCGCTGGTCAGCCGTATCGGCTGAATTTTATCGATACGCCAGGCCATGTGGATTTTTCGTACGAAGTTTCCCGTTCGCTCGCCGCGTGTGAAGGAGCGCTTTTGGTTGTCGACGCCGCGCAAGGGGTGGAAGCCCAGAGCGTTGCCAACTGTCACCTGGCGGTGGACCAGGGTCTGGTAGTGATCCCTGTGCTAAACAAGATCGATCTCTCAGTGGCAGACCCGCTACGGGTTATACGCGAGATAGAAGAAATCATTGGAATAGAGGCCCAGGGGGCATTACAGGTTAGCGCTAAAACGGGTCACGGCGTGAAAGCGCTTCTGGAGGCCCTGGTGCACCGGATCCCACCTCCCTCAGGGGACCCACGCGCCCCTTTAAGGGCGCTTATCGTAGATTCTTGGTTTGATAACTATCTGGGGGTCGTGTCGCTAGTGCGAGTGTTCGACGGCTGCTTGAAGACCGGAATGGCCATATGCGTTATGTCCTCTGAGCGCATCTTTCGCACCGATATCGTTGGAATATTAACGCCCAAACCGCAACCGCGTGAGCAGTTGCGCGCGGGTGACGTTGGTTACGTCATAGCGGGTATCAAGGATATTGACGGAGCCCCGGTGGGGGATACGCTGACGGAGGCTAAACGCCCAGCCGCACGGGCGCTGCCGGGATTTAAACAAGTCAAACCGAATGTGTTCGCCGGCTTGTTCCCGGTGGATTCCGGGCAATACGAGGACCTGCGCGAGGCCTTGGGGAAGCTGCGTCTCAATGATTCTTCCCTGCAGTACGAACCAGAAACCTCCCAGGCTCTGGGGTTCGGGTTTCGCTGCGGATTTTTAGGATTGCTGCACATGGAGATCGTGCAAGAACGCTTGGAGAGGGAGTACGACCTGGAGTTGTTGACCACAGCGCCCACCGTCGTTTACGAAGTACAGTCAACGATCGGTGCGGTGCTCCGGGTCGACAATCCCGCCAAACTGCCGCCTGCCAATGAAATCCAAGAAATCCGCGAACCCATCATTCAGGCCGATATTCTAGTTCCTCAAGACTACCTCGGAGGTGTGATTAACCTGTGCGTGGAAAAACGCGGGGTACAGCGAAAAATGCGCTATTCCGCAGGTCATGTCGCTGTTAGTTATGAGTTGCCGATGAGCGAAATGGTGTCGGATTTCTTCGACCGTTTGAAATCGCTGAGCCGCGGTTATGCGTCAATGGATTATAATTTTGTCCGCTATCAGCAGGCTGATCTCGTTAAATTGGACGTTTTAATAAACGGTGAGCGGATCGATGCCATGTCCAGCATCGTACACCGCGCACAGGCACCGCGACGAGGACGTGAGTTAGCCGCAAAGATGAAGGAAATCATTCCTCGACAGATGTTCGAAGTGGCGATTCAAGCTGCTATAGGCTCTAAGGTAGTGGCAAGGGAAACTGTGAAAGCCATGCGAAAAAACGTCACCGCCAAGTGTTATGGGGGAGACATCACGCGTAAACGCAAACTCCTAGAGAAACAGAAAGCCGGAAAAAGGCGAATGAAACAATTTGGGTCCGTGGAGATCCCACAAGAGGCTTTTATGGCCGTGCTAACCGTGGGCAAAGAAAAATGAATGTGGATTTTGCAACCATCCTGGTGGCATTGACCGCGATCAGCGGTGCCATTACGCTGAGTGACTCGATGTTTTTATCGAAAAAGCGAAAAATAAAGCTCACGCTATCAGGGCCGAAATCTGCGAGCGAGGATCTCGAACAGGCGCAAAAAGCTCCGATTATCATCGAGTATGCGCGCTCGTTTTTTCCCATTTTTCTTATCGTTCTTCTGCTGCGCTCGTTTCTGGTAGAACCGTTTCGCATCCCGTCGGCGTCGATGATGCCGACCCTGTTGATCGGTGACTTTATTCTGGTCAATAAATATAGCTACGGTATTCGCCTACCGGTGCTCAACACGAAAGTAGCGAATATTAGCTCACCCAAGCGGGGTGATGTAGTCGTCTTCCGCTATCCTGAAGATCCGAGCACGCCCTATATCAAAAGGGTTGTGGGCTTGCCGGGCGATCATATCGCCTATAATGATAGAGTGCTCTTTATCAATGACCAGCCGATGCTGCAACGAGAGATCAGGACTTACGCCGGGGTTGGCGCTGGGATCATGATGACCGGGGCTTTAATGCGAGGCGAGCAACTCGATGGAGTTGCGCACAGGATCCTGGTAATGCCCGAATACCCGTCTCTGGACGTGGAGGCTGTCGTTCCCGAAGGCCAGTATTTCGTGCTCGGCGATAATCGGGACAACAGCAAGGACAGCCGATACTGGGGTATGGTGCCCGATGAAAATCTCATCGGCAAGGCGTTCCTGATCTGGATGAATTGGGACAGCAAGAACGGTGGCATCGATTGGCACCGCATCGGCGACAAAATTTACTGAGTGAGGGAGATAGCGATATGGTCAACTTATCTAAACAGCAGGGTTTGACGTTGATCAGTTTTTTCTTGCTCTGTGCACTGGTGGGCTTTTCTGCGCTGGTTGTCCTCAAGCTGTTTCCGTTGTATAACGAAGCACTCAGGGTCAGCGCATCGCTAAAAACGGTTGCTACCATGCCGGATATTGCTATGAAGAATGCGGAGGATATTAAGAATCTGTTGATGCGTAACTTCGAGGTACAGGAAGTACGCCGCTTTGATGAGCGCAATGTAAAAAAGTACTTTAAGGTCGAAAAGGAGAAGGGAAAAAAAGAGCGCACCTTGCATATGCAGTACGAGAGCCGAGGCCCGCTTTTTGGCGATCTGGATCTGGTATTAAAATTCGACAAAGCGGTCGCGATTGGGGAAAGCGGAAGCGCCCTTGAGTGAATCATCGCAACGGTTCTATCGCGCCCTCAACTATACGTTTAAGGATCCATCCCTGCTGGAGCAGGCCTTAACACATAGAAGCGCGGCGGGCAAAAATAACGAACGCCTGGAATTTCTAGGCGATGCGATGTTGGGGTCGATAATAGCGGAAGCGCTGTATCAGCGGTTCACGGACGCTGACGAGGGGCAGCTCACGCGCCTTAGGGCGTCGCTCGTTAGCAAGGAAGCCTTGGCGAAATTGGCCGAAGGCCTAGAGCTAGGGGAATGTCTGCATCTAGGCGAGGGCGAGATAAGAAGCGGAGGCGGGGGGCGCCTGTCCATTCTCGCCAACGCGTTGGAAGCAGTTATCGGCGCGGTCTATGAGGATGGGGGCTTCGACGTCGCTCGATCCGTTGTTTTCGACTTATTCGAGCCCACCTTGGGATCACTATCTCTGGCGGCGGTCAAGAAAGACCCCAAAACCCAATTGCAGGAATTACTGCAGGCGAGAGGGTTTCCCCTTCCCACTTACGTGGTGACTTCAACAGAAGGCGAGCCGCATGAGCGACTGTTTACCGTGCGCTGCGCGGGACGCGGGATCCCCGATGCTATCGAAGGACAGGGTACAAGCCGCCGTGGAGCTGAACAAACCGCTGCCAGCAAAGCGTTGGAAGTCTTGTTCGCAAGAACAGCCGCCCTCGGTCAAGCGCAACGGATTAGATAGCTATACTGGTTCCGATCGTGCCATCGATCGTATCCTCGCGATTCAAGGCATTAACACGGCTGCCGTGAACGGCTTCGGGCGCTATGCAAGTTAGCCCATCTCTGGGACATTGTGGTACAGTGGCTCTCGTTGGACAACCCAACGTGGGCAAGTCGACCCTGCTCAACCAGGTTCTCGGTCAGAAGCGCAGCATTACCTCGCGCAAACCTCAGACAACGCGGCACCCGATCTTTGGGATCAAAACTCGAGGCCTGTCACAAGCGGTATTTATCGATACACCGGGCATGGGAGTGAGGCCACACAGTGCGCTCGATTGTTATCTTAACCAACAAGCCGCGGCGGTCCTCGCTGATGTGGATTTGGTCGCCTTTATCATTGAGGCGCTGCATTGGAGGGAGGCGGATGAGTTTATCGTGCGTCGACTCAAGGGAGTCGCAGTCCCGATTGTACTGGTGATTAACAAAGTCGACAGGGTGGAGGATAAACAGCGATTGCTTCCGTTTATAGCGCGGGTGAGTAGTTATCACGCCTACACTGAAGTCGTGCCGCTCAGTGCGCGCAAGAAGACAGATATGCTCCGATTCGAGGACTGCGTGTTCAAACATCTGCCGTTTGCCGAGCGGTGGTTCTCCGATAATCAGGTAAGGAATTGCAGTGACAGGTTTCTGGCTGGCGAGATCGTGCGTGAAAAGCTGATGCGTCTCCTAGGACAAGAGATCCCCTACCGCCTCGGTGTGGTGGTGGAGGAATTCAAAAAAAGGAAGGAAAGTGTCCACATCATCGCCACCATCTGGGTTGAAACCAAGGGACAGAAACGGATCGTGATTGGGAACCAGGGGGCACTCATCAAACAAGTGGGTATAGCGGCGCGTCGGGATCTGGAACGTACGCTAGGCAGGCGGGTGTATCTGCAAACTTGGGCTAAAGTGGCTGATAAGTGCTCCGAAGATATTTTGCTTTCTCGGCAATTGGGTTATACGGCCCCACCGCCGAGCCTGATCAGGGGGCGGCATATGGCAGGCGGGTAAGTAGCCGTCGCTCGCAGCCTAGGAGCCTGTCGGACTTAGGATGAATCGATTGCGGCGGCGGGGAATTCGGTCCATTTTTCCGATCATTTTTGGTAAGGGCACTTCGATTGATTCGAGGTGCCCGGCGGTATAGAGATATGCCACGCATTTTTTCAAACAGATACCTGTTTGAAAATAGAGCAAGCAAAAATCGCATTTTTTGCTTTGCGCCTCGAAAAATTCCACGGTTGGAATTTTTCGAGGTGTTCCCAAAAAGGACTCGCTATTCGCCTCAAATGATCGAAAGACTGCCCTCGATTTCCCACTCGCCTTGCTGCGATCCCCTAAGTCCGAGAAGCTCCTAGCGCCGATCTTCATCGATGCGGGTAGAGGCAAACCAGGGCTATGTTTTACACCGGCGTGATTATCGCGAAACGAGTTTGCTGCTTGAAGTTTTCTCGTTTGCATACGGCCGCGTTGCGCTGGTGGCGCGAGGTGCAAGACGACGCCGGACGCCGCGATTCTGTCCGTTGCAACCCTTTCGGCCATTGCAAGTGGGGTGGGTGGGTCGTGGCGACCTGGTAACCTTAACCTCCGCGGAAGAATGTGGTCCTGGGATCCAGCTTATGGGACGCAAGCTCCTCAGCGGGATGTATCTAAACGAGCTTCTGATGCGCTTATTGTTGCGCCACGATCCTCACCCTGAGTTGTTTGTCGCCTATGGCCAAACATTGGGGCTGCTCGGGCAGGCCGCCCAAGAGGAGCCTGTGCTTAGGCTTTTCGAAAAACGCTTGCTTGAGGAACTGGGCTACGGGCTGGTGTTGGAACGCGAAGCCGAGACAGGCGCATTGATACAGGGTGACGCCGTGTATTATTACCAAAGCGGCAAAGGGCCTGTGCTCGCTAAACCCGTTTCCGCCCCGTCTGTGAGGATCCACGGTCGAACTTTAACCTCACTCAGAGAGTCCGTATTAGACGAGCCGCTAGTATTGCGGGAGCTCAAAGTGCTAATGCGCTTTCTGTTAGCTCCTTTAATTGGAGAGAGGCCGCTCCAGATCAGACAACTGTTTCAGGAAAAGCGGAGGGACACGGGCTCTGCTACACGGTGAGGACAACGGAGAAACCTTGGCCATTCTGCTTGGCGTTAACGTTGATCATGTTGCCACATTGCGCCAGGTACGGGGTACGCGCTATCCGGACCCGGTCCAAGCAGCGATCCTAGCAGAGCACGCCGGTGCCGATGGGATAACCTTGCATTTGAGAGAAGACCGACGCCACATTCAGGATCGGGACGTCTATCTTTTGCGCGAATTATTACAGACCCGAATGAATCTTGAGATGGCTATCAACGAGGGCGTGCTACGCATTGCCGAGAAGGCGCGGCCTGAGCATTGTTGCCTGGTGCCTGAAAGGCGCCAAGAGTTGACCACGGAAGGTGGTCTGGACGTCGCCAGCCGCCTGTCCAAGGTCAAGGAAACCTGTGAGCGGCTGGCAAACGCGGGGATCGAGGTCTCGCTATTCATCGATCCGGACCCCAGGCAGATAGAAGCCGCGGTGCGTGCGCAAGCGCCGACGATAGAGCTGCATACGGGTCGCTATGCGAACGCCAAACAAGGGGCCGCGCAGGATCAGGCCATGGAGGAAATCATCCTGGCGGCAAAAGAGGCAGCGGCCGCTGGGCTTAAGGTTAATGCGGGACACGGCTTACACTATCGTAACATCACCCCCGTTGCGGCGGTTCCGCAACTCAGCGAGTTGAATATCGGTCATTCGATCATCGCCCGAGCGATCGTTACTGGCATCGAGGCGGCGGTGCGAGAAATGAAGCGTCTCCTGCTGCGGGCGCGGATGTGATCTACGGTGTGGGTGTCGATCTGGTGCGGATCAGCCGTATCCAGAGGTGTCTCGATCACTATGGTGAACGCTTTGCTAAACGGGTGCTGAGCGCGTCGGAGTACTCGCAGTTCGCCTCGTCTAAAAACCGACCTCGGTTTCTCGCTAAGCGATTCGCGGCCAAGGAGGCGTTTTCGAAAGCGCTGGGTACGGGGCTTGCGCGAGGGTTGTCGTTGCGCGATATCAGCGTTGATCACGACGGGGCAGGGCGGCCTTCCTTGCAATGCCGAAATCACGCCGAGAAGCTACTCGGCCATTTCCGGATCAGTGCCAGCCACCTCAGTCTGTCCGACGAGGCGGACTACGCACTTGCCTATGTAACGTTGGAAACGGCAACGCCCGCGGCGTTGGTCTAGCTTTTTCTGAAATGAAACAACTGCTCGCCGAGGTCGCCAAAAGGCGGACCTTCGCTATTATTTCGCACCCCGACGCCGGCAAGACGACCTTGACCGAAAAATTGCTGCTTTTGGGCGGGGCAATTCAAGTAGCTGGGACCGTCAAAGCGCGAAAGAATACGCGTTATACCACCTCCGATTGGATGGAAATAGAGAAGCAGCGTGGGATCTCGGTTACCTCTTCCGTCATGCAGTTTTCTTATCGAGGGCACGTGATCAACTTGCTGGACACTCCCGGTCACGAGGATTTTTCAGAGGACACCTATCGCACACTTACGGCCGTGGATTCGGCATTGATGGTCATTGACGCGGCCAAAGGCGTAGAGGAACGCACGATCAAACTCATGGAGGTGTGTCGTCTTCGCAACACGCCGATCATGACCTTTATCAACAAGCTTGATCGCGATAGTCGTGAACCGCTGGCTCTATTGGACGACATCGAACAAAAGTTGCGTATTCGCTGCTCCCCACAGACTTGGCCCATCGGTTCGGGAAAGCGTTTCATGGGCATCTATCGTATGCATGACGAGCGGATGATGGCGTACCGCAGCCGCGAGGTCATTGAGGGTTTGAACGATCCGTGCTTAGAGAAAAAGCTGGAAGGCGAGCTAGAGAACTTGCACGAGGAGATCGAGTTAGTCTCTGGGGCCGGCTGCGCTTTCGATAAGAAAGCCTTTTCGAACGGGGAATTGACGCCAGTCTTTTTTGGTTGCGCGCTAAATAATTTCGGGGTTAGAGAGCTCCTAGACAGTTTCATAGAGAATGCCCCCGCACCGCGGGCGAGAGACACGATGAGCCGCCCGGTTGACCCCCACGAGGATAGGTTCTCCGGATTTGTGTTCAAGATCCAAGCGAACATGGATCCGGCACACAGAGATCGTGTTGCCTTTTTGAGGATCTGTTCGGGTCGTTACGCTAAGGGCATGACCCTATACCATTCGCGTCTGCGCAGGGATCTGAGAATATCCTACGCTTTGACCTTTTTGGCTGGGGACCGAGAACATTCAACGGAGGCGTGGCCAGGAGATATTGTGGGACTGTATAACCACGGCACGATTCAAATCGGAGATACCTTCACGGAGGGTGAGGAGCTGAAGTTTCTTGGTATACCCTGTTTCGCCCCGGAGCTGTTTCGTCGGGTCGCACTTAAAAACCCCCTTCGCAACAAAGCTTTGCAAAAGGGTCTGCTGCAGCTAAGCGAAGAAGGGACGACCCAGGTATTCAGACCGCTAGACGGCAGCAGTCTGATCCTGGGGGCGGTCGGGCCATTGCAGTTTGAGCTTGTGGCTTGGCGACTGAAACATGAATACCAGGTCGAGTCCAGTTTCGAGCCGCTTTCTATCGCCGCTGTCCGCTGGGTGGCTTGCGATGATGCGCCGGAGCTCAAGCGTTTTAAAGAACAGGTATTCGAGCGCTTAGCGATCGATGCCGGCGGCCAGCTCGCCTATTTAGCGCCCTCGCTGGTTAATCTGCAACTGACCATAGAACGATGGTCCAGCATACGCTTTTGTGCGACTCGCGAGCACGAGTGAGGTTAAGCCTGCGAAAGCCAGACTCCCCTCTATATTACGCGTCATCCATGACCTTAGCCGGCAGGACCCTCGTGTCGTCTCGGGGGCGTCTGGGCTCATCCACAACGAACTCAGATGACGGAGCCGTGGCGCTATAAGGGTTCGAGATTGGATGCGGACTGGTGTCGTGCGGGATCGCGGGCTCAGAACGTGGCGCTGTTTCCGCCCTTCCGGAGTAGCGTTCTCTTTGCTCGTGACTAGTGGATTCTCTAAGTTCTTCCCCTGCAACACCGGGCGATGGGCGCAACTGCTTTTCGCCGTTTTCACGGGCAGCGACAGGGGAACTGTCGCTTGTGTTGGGCTCGGATCGGAATTGATGGCGTCTGTTTCCCGAACCGCTTCTCCCGCCTCGTCGGGTTCGGCTGGCACGCGCTCCCGGTGGGCGTCTGTTACTACGAGGACTTCGATCGGGTCGATTCTCACCTGAGCCTTGGCGTGGACGCTCAGCACCCTGGGTGGAAACTAAAGCCTGCTCGATGGCTGGTGTTATCGCTTCCTCCATTGCTGCGGAAGGGGCTATGTGCGTGGGCTCAGTCGCTGGAGGCGCTTGCAGCGGTGGGCTATTTTTTTCGCCTTCCTCATGGTCTCCACCAAAGAGGCTAGAGAACACGCGTTTTATGAAACCGGGTTGGCGTTTCGAGGGCCCCATGATGGCTGGGCTAGCGCTTCCTCTGGGAAGATGCTTAACGGCTGGCTCCTGGGGGCGTGGTCTCTTCTCTGCGCTCGCTGTTTCGCCCGCCGCTACCTGCGTTGAAGGCATGAGTTTATAGCTAACCTCAGCGGCTAGCTCCGTGCCCACCTCTGAGACCCGTATGCGGTTGACGACGTAGTGAGGCGTCTCGAGCTTGGGATCAGGCAATAGCAAGATGAGGACCCCCTGCCTTTTTTCTATCCCAATGATATCGCTACGCTTTTCATTTAATAGGAACGTCGCCTCATCGATAGGTAAGGTGACGACTATCCTCGACGTAGCCTCTTTCATGGCCTCCTCTTCGATAACCCGGAGGATAGAAAGCGCCAATGATTCCACCGTTCGAATTGCCCCCTGGCCGTTGCAACGCGGGCAAACGATGTGGCTCGCCTCCACCAGGGAAGGCCGTAGCCGTTGGCGCGACATCTCGAGCAGGCCAAATCGTGAGATGCGGCCGATTTGCACCCGCGCCCGGTCCACCTTGAGCGCTTCGCGCATGCGGTTCTCAACAAGGCGTTGGTTCCTCTGGCTGAGCATATCGATAAAGTCGATGACGATGAGCCCCCCGAGGTCCTCAAACGGAGTTGGCGTGCGATCTCATCGGCGGCTTCAAGATTGGTATTGAGTGCGGTTTCCTCTATATCGCTGCCACGTGTCGAGCGAGCAGAATTGATGTCAATCGTTGTGAGCGCCTCTGTGGCCGCCACCACGATCGAACCACCGGACGGCAAGCTAACTCCTCGGTCAAACGCAGATTCGATCTGGCTTTCGATCTGAAAACGGGTGAACAGAGGTACGTGATTCTGGTATAACTTGAGCTTAGCCAGACTGTGTGGCATGACCTGGCTGGTGAACTCCTGCGCTTTTTTGTACAAGCTCTCGTCGTCGATCAACACCTCGCTAATGTCGTCACGCAGGTAATCCCGGATAGCGCGAATGATGATGCTGCGATCTTGATAAACTAGAAAGGGGGCAGGCCGGTTCCCAGCGGCTTCTTGTATGGCGTTCCAAAGCCGAAGCAGGTAGTCGAGATCCCATTGCAGTTCCTCAACTCCCCTGCCGACACCGGCGGTACGCAATATGACGCCCATGCCTTCCGGGACCTCCAAAGCGCTCAACGCCTTTCGCGCTTCGTCTCGTTCGTCGCCCTCGATCTGGCGGGAAACACCCCCCGCGCGCGGGTTGTTTGGCATTGCCACCAGGTAACGCCCTGCCATACTGATAAACGTCGTTAACGCCGCACCTTTGTGGCCTCGCTGTTCTTTATCAACCTGAACGATGAATTCTTGGCCCTCGCGCAAAACCTCCTGGATCGCGATCCGGGCTCCACGAGTGGGTTCCTTTAGGAATAAGGAGCGGGAAACTTCCTTTAGAGGTAAAAAGCCGTGCCGTTCGGCGCCATAATCAACGAACGCAGCTTCCAGGCTGGGCTCTATTCGAACCAGACGGCCTTTATATACGTTTGATTTTCTTTGCTCTTTTGACGCCGATTCGATGTCTAGGTCATAAAGGCGCTGTCCGTCAACGAGTGCAATGCGCAACTCCTCTGGCTGGGTTGCGTTGATAAGCATTCTTTTCATGGAGCGATTCCTGTTTCATGCGCTGCGACCTCCGCACATAACTGCAGTCAATGTCTTGAGTTGCGGCGTTGGGAGCGCGCTGCTGTTGGTGGTTCCAGGGTACGGATATCGGTTTCATCGACCGGGCCCAGCTCGAACATACCGCGCGGTCGAGAACTGACACTCTCGCGGCACTTTTCGGCTGCTGCTCACTGAGATATCCCTCACCTCTTAGCGCTAGGTCTTTGCGCATGGAACCGGGTCTTGTAAAAATTCCGAACTTATTGCTTAGCCCGAGCCAAATTTATTTGCGGCGGAAATCAGCCCCGTTAGCTATTACCGGGACCGCCGCTACCGGAATGTCAAGGAGTTTCGAGGTTTTGTCCTTTATTCCAATCGTTCAGCGCGACTACAGTGCTAAGGCGCTGAGAATCTAAGAAATTTTACTTTCCTATCGTTCGCTTCTCTCCATAAAGCATTCTCTTAAGTATAGACCGCCCTTACGTGGTTTGTTCCCTGAAGAATACACTGTATCATTATAGCAACTTTGCTTCATCGCAGCAATTGCCCCGGAATCTAGTGCTCTGTCTCCCTTATTTTGATCCCTCTGCGAGTAGCCACATCATCAGCGGCGCGGCGCTATTACGTAGGAATAGCTCTATTTCAAGGTAGACAGAGCACCATCCATGGCGCAGGGTCGATCGGTTAGAGTAACAAGCGATGACAGCGGCAGGCGCTTGGATAATTTTGTGCTCACTGCGCTAAGCGGTGTTCCTCGGAGCCGTGTCTACCGGATGATTCGCGGTGGCGAGGTAAGGGTAAATAGCGGGCGAGCCCGTCAAGGGTATCGGCTGATTCAGGGGGATATCGTTCGCATACCGCCGTTCTTCAGCGGGAGTGATGTAAATCGTTGCACAGAGATCAATCAAGCGCTAAAAAGCCTCATCGAAGAGCATGTGTTGTTTGAAAACGAAAGCTTGCTTGTTTTGAACAAGCCGGCGAGGATCCCGGTACACGGCGGGTCCAATTATCGTTTCGGGATCATAGAAATCGTTCGTGCGATTCGAAAATCCAGCGTAACACTGGCGCATCGCTTAGATCGCGACACGTCGGGTTGCTTAGCCATCGTGAAGAGTGCGCCTTTGCTGCGACAAATACATGCCGCGATGCGCGAGGGTACAGTTGACAAAGAGTATCAGGGTTTGGTCAGAGGGGTTTGGCGTGGCGGTGCCCGGTTCGTAGAGGGCCGGCTGAAAAAAGGCTTACTCCGAGGGGGGGAGCGTGTGGTTCAGCCCTTGGGGGACGGAAAACCTGCGCGCACCTGGATGTGTCCCGTGCAAAGGTTTTCCGATGCGACCTTAATGCGGATCAGGCCTCTTACCGGCCGCACGCACCAGATCCGAGTGCATGCCGCATCCCAGGGCTATCCGCTGGCAGGAGACACAAAATACGGTGAGCAAGCGTTTAATCGACGGATGCGGGGTTTCGGGTTGGGGCGACTTTTTTTACACGCGAGCCGCTTGAGCTTTCGTTTAGCAAGCCCCCCCGTGACTTACCAATTCGACGCCCCACTTCCTGCAGAACTCACACGGCTGTTGGAGCATTTACGCACCGGCCGCGAGTAAGCGAACGGTTTGGTTTGCATTAGCAGGGGTTCTTCCCTATCATTTTTAACTTGATTATAGGCATTCTCCATGTATGCAATCATTGAAGAGGGCGGCAAGCAGCATAAGGTCGCGGAGGGAAATACCTTCAGGACAGAAAAGCGCACTGCCGAAGTGGGCAGCGAGCTTAAGCTCGATCGGGTGTTGATGCTGGTTGACAATGGCACGGTGCGAATGGGATCTCCGCTTGTTGAGGGCGCCGTGGTGGTGGCAAAGGTGGAAGGTCATGGCCGTCACGAGAAGGTCAAAATCATTAAATTTAAGCGTCGGAAACATCACCGCAAACGCATGGGCCACCGACAGTATTTCACCGAACTGCGGGTAACCCGGATCTCGATCAGCGAATAGCGTTCTGGGAGGTATTGAAGTGGCTCACAAAAAAGCAGCGGGAAGCACTCGAAATGGCCGGGACTCACATTCTAAGCGCTTGGGAATAAAGCATTTTGGCGGAGAGTTTGTAAAGGCAGGCCACATTCTCGTCAGGCAACGTGGGACACGTTTTCACGCCGGGGAAAACGTAGGTTGCGGCGGTGATCACACTCTGTTTGCGTTATCCGATGGGCGTGTGCAGTTTCGAAGAAGAGGGCCGAAAAACCGCGCCTATGTCACGGTGGCAAGCACGTAGAAATCGGTCTTCTTGCTGCCCGATGAGAGGCCCCATTAGAGACGGGGCTTTTTGTTGTCCATCCTGCATGAATATGGCGGGACATCACTCTGGCGCCCCGGGCACCGCGAATTTTTCGCGCCGCCCGCCGAACCGATGAAATTTGTCGACGAGGCGTTCATCCATGTGCAGGGCGGAAACGGCGGAGACGGATGCCTAAGTTTTCGGCGCGAGCGGTTTATCCCTTATGGCGGACCGGACGGTGGGGACGGCGGTGAAGGCGGCCGCGTGATCCTTAGGGTTGATGAAGGATTGAATACACTCATCGATTTTCGCCACGCGCGCGAATTTCGGGCACAGAATGGCCAGCCCGGAATGGGGAAACAACGCACGGGGCGCAGTGGCAGGGACTTAGAGGTTCGAGTCCCGCGGGGCACGCTAGTCTACGACGCCGACAGTGGCGAATTGATAGCCGACCTGGAACAAAAAGGCGACTCGCTCGTGGTGGCCCGGGGCGGATCCCAAGGGCTGGGTAACACGCGGTTTAAGTCAAGCACAACCAGAGCACCCCGCAAGACGACCAAAGGCAAGCCGGGGGAAGTCCGTGGATTGCGGTTGGAGATGCAGTTGCTTGCGGATGTAGGGGTTGCCGGATTGCCCAATGCGGGAAAATCCACCCTGGTGAGCGCAGTATCGGCGGCTAAGCCTAAGACCGCGCCTTATCCTTTTACCACGCTTTACCCTCAGCTGGGCGTGGTGTCTGTAGGCCCCGATCGCCGCTTCGTGATCGCGGATGTCCCCGGGCTGATAGCGGGGGCCGCGGCGGGCGCGGGTTTAGGCATTCAGTTTCTCAAGCACCTCAACCGTACCCGTTTACTCTTGCACTTGGTTGATTTGTCCTTGCAGGATCCGGCAGATGATGTGCGCACCCTAGAAACCCAGTTGCGCCAGTACAGTGAGACCGTTTTCGGCAAGGAACGTTGGCTGGTGCTGAACAAGGTAGATCTCCTCGCTGAACATGAGATAGCCGCCCGGGGGCAGGAAACCATCGAGCGTATCGGCTGGGAGGGGCCGGTGTTTTTCATCTCCGCATTAACCGGCAAAGGTTGCCGCGAGCTGGTATCGCGGATCCAGGATCGTTTGAGCGCAATGGGCAGCGCGAAGACTTCGTCCGATGGGATCGGCGCATCAGTAGCTTGTCGCTAACGCTTAATCGCTGCCGAAGCTGCGGTGAGTAGCCTTTCCATCGCGGTTTTCTTCCTCTTGTACGCCACTTCAAAGACATCGGCCACCTCGCTGGCTTTGCGCACGTAGTCGTCGCTGGTTCTTATCTCGTCGACTAACTTAAGCTCCAGCGCACGGGTACCGTACCAGTACTCTCCCGTCGCCACCTGCGCGATCTCAACCTGGGGCCTGTTCTCTTGTACGAAATGCTTAAACAGGGCGTGGGTTTCTTCCAAATCGGCGCGAAATTTCTCGCGATTTTTCTCCGTATTTTCTCCAAACAGGGTTAAGGTGCGCTTATATTCGCCGGCGGTGTGGAGCTCGAAGTCGATGTCGTAGTTTTTAAGCCAGCGGTTGAAATTTGGTAATTGGCCGACGACGCCGATGGAGCCGATCACGGCAAAAGGCGAGGCGATGATTCTGTCTGCAACACAAGCCATCATATAGCCGCCACTGGCGGCAATATGGTCGATAGCCACCGTCAGGGGGATGCCGCCGTCTCTGATGCGCTTCAGTTGGGATGCGGCGAGCCCATAGCCATGGACCACTCCACCCACGCTTTCCAGCCGCAGGATCACCTCATCGCCGGATCCGGCGACCATCAGGATCGCGGTTATTTCTTCCCGTAGCGAAGACACCGCCGAAGCCTGTACATCCCCTTTGAAGCTGAGCACAAAGACCTTTTTTTTTCTGAGCGGACTATCCTGAAGCACCCGCTTTTCCTCTTTTTTGTGCTCCGTCTTGATCTGTTTCAGGACCTGCTTAAGCGCCTTTTTCGGTAACATCGCGGCCTGCAGGGAGAGACTCATGGCTTCGAATTTTTGATTGAGGTGTTTAACCTCGATGCGCTCTTCCCGGCTTGGTTTTAATTTTACGACCAAGGCAAGACCCCAGATCATGGCCAGCATGGGCACCAACACGACGGTGACTGTTTTAGCGAGAAACAAACCGTAATCTGAGATGAATTCCATCTAAGAGACTCCGCATGAAAGAGGGAACGAAAGACCAACATCCCCTCGTATGGTAATCGAACTCTAGCTGGTTTTGTGCTTAGCGAAGCATACGATCTAAAGGTTCACCATGTAAGCCTGTTTGATCCCTTGGTCGCGGCGTTGAACTCCGGGATCGGCATCCCCATATTGAAAGGGTGAAGGCTCGCTAAAGAGAAGGTGCAACCATGAGAATGGATAAACTTACGGCCAAATTTCAGACCGCGCTAGCCGATGCGCAGAGCCTTGCGGTGGGGCGGGACCACGCCTTCCTCGAGCCCGTGCACCTAATGGCCGCGATGCTGGATCAGGAGAGCGGCACGGTACGACCGCTGCTGCATGCCGCGGGGGTCAATGTCAATCAACTGCGCTCGCAGCTGGGTGAAGCGCTCGATCGGCTCCCCCAAGTGAGTGGCGCCGCGGGCGAAGTGCATGTCTCAAATGATCTGGGGCGGTTGCTCAACGTAACCGATAAGCTCGCTCAGCAGCGTCAGGACCAATACATTTCCAGCGAATTATTCGTGCTCGCGGCGGCAGAGGACAAGGGGTCTTTAGGTGATCTGCTGCGCAAAGCGGGGGCGGCCAAAGAACGCCTGGTACAGGCCGTCGATCAGGTGCGCGGGGGCCAGCGCATTCAAGATCCCAACGCGGAGGAGTTGCGCCAGGCGCTGGAGAAATTCACGATTGACCTAACAGAGCGCGCCGAACAGGGAAAGCTCGATCCCGTCATCGGCCGTGATGATGAGATCCGCCGCACCATTCAGGTGCTGCAGCGACGCACCAAGAACAATCCGGTGTTGATCGGTGAGCCTGGTGTAGGCAAGACCGCTATCGTAGAGGGTTTGGCGCAGCGCATCATCAACGGTGAGGTGCCCGAAGGTTTAAAAAACCGGCGCGTATTGTCGCTCGATATGGGCGCCTTGATCGCGGGGGCTAAATTCCGCGGTGAATTCGAGGAACGCCTAAAAGCGGTGCTCCATGATCTCGCGAAGCAGGAAGGCCAGGTCATCTTGTTTATCGACGAGTTGCACACGGTAGTGGGTGCGGGCAAGGCGGAGGGGGCCATGGATGCCGGCAATATGTTGAAACCGGCGCTGGCCCGCGGAGAGCTGCACTGCATCGGCGCGACCACCTTGGATGAGTACAGGAAATACTTGGAAAAAGATGCCGCATTGGAGCGCCGTTTCCAGAAGGTGTTGGTGGAAGAGCCCGGCGTAGAGGATACCATCGCTATTCTACGCGGCCTGCAAGAACGCTACGAAGTCCATCACGGCGTGGACATCACCGATCCGGCTATCGTCGCCGCCGCTACCCTGTCCCACCGCTATATCACCGACCGGCAGCTACCCGATAAGGCGATCGACCTGATCGACGAAGCGGCCAGCCGGATCCGCGTGGAGATCGACTCTAAGCCTGAACAGATGGACCGGCTGGAGCGCCGCTTGATCCAGCTGAAGATCGAGCGAGAAGCGTTAAAAAAAGAAACCGATCCGGCGTCTAAGGAACGCTTGGAAAAACTGCAAAGCGAGATCCAAAAGCTGGAACGGGAATACGCCGATTTGGAAGAAGTGTGGAAGGCGGAGAAGGCCGCGGTGCAGGGCTCGAAACACATTAAGGAAGCCTTAGAGCGGGCCAGGCTGGAGTTGGAGACCGCCCGCCGCGCGGGCGATCTCGCGCGTATGTCTGAGCTGCAGTACGGCCGCATCCCGGAGTTGGAAAAAAACTTGGCGGCAGCCACCCAGGCCGAAACAGCGGGCATGAAATTATTGCGCAACGCCGTGACCGAGGAAGAGGTGGCGGAGGTCGTCTCTCAGTGGACCGGGATCCCCGTCTCCAAGATGATGGAAGGCGAGCGGGATAAACTGTTGCGCATGGAGGCGGCCCTGCATCAGCGCGTGGTTGGCCAAGAGGAGGCGGTTATGGCCATCGCCAATGCCATCCGGCGTTCGCGCTCGGGTTTGTCCGATCCCAATCGCCCTAACGGGTCTTTTCTCTTTCTCGGACCCACCGGAGTGGGTAAGACGGAATTGTGCAAGGCCTTAGCTGCTTTTCTGTTCGATACCGAGGAAGCGCTGGTGCGCGTTGACATGTCTGAATTCATGGAAAAGCACTCGGTGGCGAGGCTCATTGGGGCGCCCCCCGGTTACGTGGGATACGAAGAAGGCGGCTATTTGACCGAAGCGGTGAGGCGAAAGCCGTATTCCGTGGTTCTTCTCGATGAAGTGGAAAAGGCCCATGCCGAAGTATTCAACGTCTTGTTACAGGTGCTGGACGATGGCCGCTTGACGGATGGACATGGTCGCACCGCGGATTTTCGCAATACCGTGCTGGTAATGACCTCCAATCTCGGTTCCCAGCTTATCCAGGAGTTAGCTGGGGAGGAGAACTATGGGACCATGAAAGCCGCCTTGATGGAGACGGTGGCCCGGCATTTCAGGCCCGAGTTCGTAAACCGCATCGATGAAGTCGTTGTTTTCCATCCGCTCGACAAGCAGCAGATCCGCACCATCGCCGGCATCCAGATCGAGCTGCTGCGAAAGCGCTTGAGCGAGCGGGATATTGGCATCGAACTGAGTGAGGCGGCCGTAAACCGCATCGCCGAGGGTGGTTACGACCCGGTGTATGGGGCGAGGCCTCTTAAACGCACGATACAGCACTTGATCGAGGATCCGCTGGCCCGGCGCATCCTTGCCGGAGATTTCTCCTCGGGGGATCGGGTCACTGTGGATGTCGCAGAAGGGGGAGGACTCGACTTCGACAAAGGGGTTGCCAAGGTCCATGCGGCGTAGGGCTGGCTATCGGAAGCCAGCGTTGCCTCGTTGATGATCGACCCTTGGTGGCCAGCTCTCCCCCTCTCGTGCGCCCCTTTCCTGCCCGATGATCGGTCCTGAGGGCCTGTCGTCGTTTACCGCTAAAGCAAGTTAAGCCGTCGCTCTCACCAACACGAACTATAATGGACAAAGGGGGACGGCAAACAACCCAGATGGACGACGTAAGAACATGAACGAACTAAGCGCTCATGCTCATTCTCCGGTGATCCAATACCACGGGGTGCGACGATCGTTTCTAGAGGTCGTTAATGACGTCAGGCGATACCTATTTTTCGCGGATCGCGACGTGCGGGCCTTTATTGCCGGAAGCGGGAGCTTATCCCCACCGCGCACGGTGCTAGGGGAGCTGCTGGCTTGCTTGCGGCGTTTAGCACCCTTGTTTGGGCACCCTCGGTAACACCCAGGAAGTCGTGATTCACCCTTCGGAGCATCACAGCCAGCTCACCCGCAACGCCCCCGGTACCGGGCAAGCTCCCGAAGTCGTGGGATCGCCCGAAGACATGCCAGTAAGGGTGGCAAACACACCCGGCGCGATCGGCATACTCGTAGAATATTTCTTTTTAACCAGCCTTGAAGCTAGCGACGGGCCCTTTGGTTCACGAGCTTTCGGATGAATCTGCCCCACGATCTTGTCACTCATTTTAGGCAGTACTTTGAGATTGTGCCGGCCGCCACTCCCGATCTCTTGGAGCAAGCGTTCCGTCTGCGTTACCAGGTCTATTGTCAAGAAGGCTGCTTACCGGGCTTTGATCCGCTGGACTATCCCGATGGACTGGAGCGCGACATCTACGACGACGAGCACCGCTCGGTGCACTGCCTGCTCCGGCACCGGCCCACCGGCACCGACGCGGGAACGGTCAGGCTGGTGCTCGCCGACCGCGTCCGGCCGGATGCGCCATTCCCCATCGAGGTCGCGGCTGGGGAGCACGTCGACCGGGACTATCTAAGCAAATTCTGTGCGGCCCGCGGCACTATCGCCGAGTGCTCCCGGTTCATCCTTGCCAGACGGTTCCGTTCCCGGCGAGGGGAACAGCAATGGCCGGATGGCCTGGCAGAGGAGGACCTCAACGCCGATCGCGGGAGCGACGAGCATCGGGTCCTACCCCATCCGATTCTTGGTCTCATCAAGGCGGCTATGATCATGAGTTGGGAGCAACAGGTTTATTATTTATACACGGCGATGGAGCCGCGGCTGGATCGACGACTGCGCCAGTTCGGATTGGAACTCTGGCCGGTGAGCCCGCTGATCGAATGTCACGGACCAGTGCGCGCTCACTGGGGATTCGTGCCGGAATTCCTCGCGCGTGTGTACAAGCAGCGTCCCGAGGTATGGTATCTGCTGACCGAGAACGGGAAGATCTGGCCCGCGTCACGCGATGATGGGCCCAATGAAATGCAACGCAAGGCGAGTTAAACGAAAAGCATTCGGGAGGGGGCTTGCTTGGGCGCGAAGGCGCTAAAGGCGTTGTTGCGCCCGCTTCTCGCATCTTACCCGATGGCGTATTCAACGCCTTGGGCCGCCGCTTTTCAACGAGCCACACTTGTTACTTGTTTTGCGGTAGTACTGCGTCACGGAGTTGTTCTTTTTAGGTGCGCCCATCCGGCACTCGCCAGCGCATCGAAGGCGGGGCGTACCGACTCGACGCTCCGGGCATGGGTGCTTTGCCTGATCCTCCTGTGCGGATGGCCAGCCCGAGCGAATTCGGAGGAGCTGAACGTCGTCGTCAATCCGGCGACACCCGCGGGCAAGGCGATCGCGCGAAATACGCTTTCTGCCATTTTCGGCATGCGGCTGCGTACCTGGGAGGACGGTACGCCAATTCGCGTGTACGTGCTCCCGGATAACCACGCGCTGCATGGCATGTTCTGCAAGCAGATCCTCGGAGTCTTTCCACACCAGTATCGAACCGCCTGGGACCGCCTCGTCTATTCGGGCACCGGCCAGGCGCCTCTCGAGGTGGCGAGCGAGGAGGAAATGCGCACCAGGGTGGCAGGCACCCGCGGCGAGGCGCCCGTCGTGGTGGGCAGCGAGGAGGAGATGCGCACAAGGGTGGCAGGCACGTCCGGCGCGATCGGTTATCTATCGCGGAAGATGATAGATGAGAGCGTCACTGTCCTGCCGGTTCAGTAGAGAAGCGAGGGCGCCCCAGTCCGTGCGGTGGTGGCCGGTGCTAGCCCTCTGGCCCGGCCTGTGCAGCCCGGCGCTTGCCCTCGAGGTCTTTGAAGGCTTTCAAGTCCACGGCTTTCTCAGCCAGGGCTATATCTTGACTACTAACAATAATTTCTTCGGATCGAGCGAGCGTGGCGGCAGCCTGGACTTTACCGAGGCGGGGATCAACGCTTCGTGGACCCCCCTGCCCCGGCTGCAGTTCGCGGTGCAACCCCTGTTTCGGCGCGCGGGCGCCGGCCACGAATCCGATTTCGAGCTCGACTTCGGATTGATGGACTATGCTTTGATATCCACCACCGACCGCCGGCTGGGGATCCGTCTGGGGCGGATCAAGAACCCCCTGGGCCTTTACAACGACACGCGTGACGTGGCCTTTACGCGCCCCAGCATCTTGCTGCCCGAGTCCATCTATCTCGACAACCTCCGTGAACAGTCCGTGTCGGCGGATGGAGTCCACGTGTACGGCGAGCTCCGCAGCCGATGGGGAGACTTCTCCCTGGAGTTTGGGAGTGTTTTGCCACGGGTAGATGACGTGGATCTCGAGCTGGCGATTTTCTTGCGGGACTTCCCTGGCAGGTTCAAGAACGAGCTTTCGTACATCGGGCGATTGACCTATCAACTGGACGAGGGGCGCTATAAGCTGGCCGCGAGCGGTGCTCAAGTCAACTCAACTTACGAGCCCAAGTTCCGCCCTCCTCAGGATCTTCAGGCGGGTAGCGATCGGTTCGAGTTATTGATCCTATCGGCACAGTACAACGGCGAGCGCTGGAGCTTTACCGGGGAGTATGCCCTGCGGCATACGGAGGACCAGGGATTCGGACCCAATGGTGTTCACTTAACGATATGTGGCGTCCAGTCGTAGCGGACATTCATCGGTTCGTTTCCCTTACGTGGCAGATGTTGTTTGGTTCGTCGCTTGACCCGACGCGGGTTGGAACGGC